>Ga0209228_1000094_pt1 | contig 39855 bp, 35 predicted proteins | sample METZYME_3_150m_FD_187547 | JGI IMG/M metagenome (GOLD analysis project Ga0209228, IMG submission 187547) | Marine microbial communities from oxygen minimum zone in mesopelagic equatorial Pacific - METZYME_3_150m (SPAdes) (version 2) | ecosystem: Environmental > Aquatic > Marine > Oceanic...
GATGGAATGGCGAGACGTTATTGCGCCAGCTGTAGCCAGTGCCGAACAGGGTGTCCCCATCGATTGGTATTCGACTCATATGATTACGGGGGCAGCGAGAGGACTTCGTTTGTACGATCAAACGCGAGAGACATACCTACGTGATGGGTTGCCTCCAACTCTTGGAATCGATGGTACTCGCGGACGGCTGCAATTAGGTCGACTTGCCGAAACCTTTCGGCTGATTCAGGAACAAGGGCACGGCGCTTTGTATGGTGGTGAGGTTGGAGAACGCCTCGCTGCAGATATGGAAGCTGCTGGGTCGCGCATTCGTAATGTTGATTTGGTCGAATATGAAGCGCGCTTGGGTGAGCCGGCGACAACGCAATATCGTGGATCGTCGGTTTATTGCGCAGGCCACTTGACTGCAGGCCCTACGCTCATGAGATCGCTCGACGATTTGGCAGACAGGTGGACCAAGTCTGACGAAGTTCCCGATATCAACGCGTATTCGAGCTACGCCGATACCTTACTGGCAGCATACGAATACCGATTGAAGAATCTGGGCGAAGGTTCTCAAACGAGTCGACCCACCAACACGACACACCTGTGTGTTTCCGACGCGTTTGGTAACGTGGTATCACTGACTCAGACGATCATGTCTGGCTTCGGATCCAGAATTATGTCGCCCAGTACGGGTATTTTAGTGAACAACGGCATGATGTGGTTTGACCCGAGGCCTGGCGGTCCTAATTCGGTTATCGGGGGCCGTCATCCTCTTTGCAACATGTGTCCGACCATAGCAAAACGATCGGACGGGGCGATCCTAGCGTTGGGCGCGTGTGGCGGGCGCCATATTTTCCCAGCCGTTTTCCAGTTGTTGTCGTTCTTGTTGGACTACGAGATGGATGTCGATGAAGCCGTTCACCAAGCGCGTTTAGATGTATCCGGAACGGACGTGGTCACCTTAATGTCGTCGATGGATGAGATCTTTAAGGCGACACTTGCAGACAGATATCCGGGTTCCAGAATTCGTCCAAACGGGGTTTCACCGATGTTTTTTGGCTTGCCGCAGGTGATCCAGCAATTCCCAGGCGGAGAAGGCGTTGGTGGTTGCTTCATCCCCTCGCCCCATGCACGAGTGGTCGCTGCATGATGGTGATGTCGTTTAGGAAAATAGTGGCTTCGTACTAAGGAACGCACACTCTTGCATCGGGTTGGAAGCGCTACTATGAGTCGGACAGCCGTTCGCCGAGATTGCATGACCTTACGACAACAAAGTTTGGATGATCTTCCCCCCCTCGTCTTTGGGGAGATCCCGACAACTGACGCAGCTCTCGTTATCGGGCGTATTGGCGAGCACGAAATCGAGCTCTTTGAGTCGGAACAGAGTGACGACATCGACAGTTTTTCCCGACAACGAAAATCCGAATACGCCTCCGGTCGTCGCGTCGCTCATGAAGCTATCAAACTACTTGCAGGTGAGCCTCAGGCGGTGACCCGTGACGGGAGATTGCCAGTGTGGCCGGCTGCCTACTGTGGCTCGATCAGTCATTCGCGTGAAGTTGCTGTCGCCCTGGTAGCGTCAACGGGCGATTGCCAGGGGGTGGGATTGGATGTCGTGAAAAAGAATGCCGTCTCTGTGAAGGTGGGAATACGCATTATGCATCCTGAAGAAATGCACCCGTCGACTGGGTTTACCGACACTGACTGGCGGGCGATTGTGTTTTCAGCCAAGGAATCGGTATACAAAGCCGTTCATCCCTTGATTGGAGAATTCCTCGGATTCCGCGATGTTGAAATAAAGATGAATGAGTCCGATCGGTCGTTCACGGCCGCGACGGTCAAGGAGGGCCCATCGAGTAAAGTGGTTCAGGCTGGAGTTGGGTTTGTCACGGATTTTGAAGGTCATTGGTTGACTCTGTTTTTGGTCTAAAGGATTCAATGATTCATGGGAGGCGGTATGGTCGATTTTTCTATTCGTGGTGATGTTGCGCCCGGCTTTGACGCGGTCGCCGAAGTCTTCGAACGCAACTTTACCGAGGATATTGAAGTTGGGGCGAGCTTTTGTGCCATGGTGAATGGAGTGACAGTTGTCGATCTCTGGGGAGGATATTGTGATCAAAATTGCACAGTTGCTTGGGAGTCCGACACATTGGTTAACGTCTATTCGACCACCAAGGGTATTGCAGCGGCTGTCGTTGCCACACTGGTGGAACAAGGCTTATTCAATTACGACGAGCCCATAGCAAACTATTGGCCCGAATTTCGAGCGGGCGAGGGTGGTTTGACCATAGGGCAGTTTCTATCGCACCAATCCGGCGTATGTGGACTCCGTGAGACTGTCACGATCGAAGATCTATACGACTGGAATGTTATGACGAGTCGGATTGCGGCCGAGGTTCCACACTGGGAGCCGGGTACGGCGGCTGGTTATCACGCGATACTCTGGGGATTCTTAGCCGGAGAACTCGCGCTGCGAGTGTCGGGAAAGACACTAGGAACGCTGGTTCATGAACGTCTCGCGAAGCCGTTAGACGCGGATTTCTATATTGGTTTGCCCGAGTCGCAGCACGGACGCGTTGCTGATCTTATTGGACCGAATAGGGCTCGCATCTTGCCGGATCCCGCGGCGGCCCAAGCGATCAACGTGCCACCTTTGTTTGCCTTTGCATTGCAGAATCCGACCATCCGGCCCTACCGAGATGCTTGCAGCCCCGCATGGCGGGTCGCGGAGATTGCGGCCGCAAATGGGCACGGGAACGCGCGAGGGATTGCGCGGATCTATGCTGCCCTCGCGCAAGGTGGATCGTCAGGGAAAGTGCAAGTCATGCAACCGGAAACCATTGCGAAGATGACGCGCCAACAATGGGGCCTGGTCGATGACCTTGTCTTGGGAAGGCCGATGCGAAGAGGTTCGGGCATTAACTTGAACACCGACGAGCAATATGGCCCGAATCCGCTGGCCTTCGGACACAGTGGGGCAGGCGGAAGTATCGGCTTTGCCGATCCGCAAAGACGTTTAGGTGTTGGATACGCGATGAATCAAATGCAGCCGGGGATCGAGGCTGATACCCGCGGAAGTCGGCTGGTTCGCGCAATCATTAACTGCATTGGTTAATGCGTCTCGCGAATTGCTTCCTTAACGGTTGGGTCCCCGATGCATCGGTACAGGCTGCCATCGCTGCAGCGGCGTTTTTGGAAGCACCGTAGGGTTGACGCAACTCATTGGCCACTTGCCTTGTAACACCAACGCGACCTCGCGGCCTGCGCGGCGGCGTGCGGTTGGCCGCATCCGGGTTGAGGCGGATGCCACGTGAGGCGTAACGGTGACATTGGGCATCGTAAGTAAGGGATTCTGCGGATTGGGTGGCTCTTGTTCGAGGACGTCCAACCCAGCGGCCTGAACTTTACCGCTGTTAAGCGCGGCGATTAGATCTTCTTCCGCGATGATGGGACCTCGTGCGGTATTGACGATGATCACGCCATCCTTCATTTGAGCAAACGCTTTCGCGTTAAGGGAATGTCGTGTCTCGACGTTGTCCGGCGAGTGCACGCTGATGTAGTCGGATCGCTCGAGTAATTCTCCCCATGCGACCGGCTCGACACCGTATTCGGCGATCGTCAGTTCGCTGACATACGGATCGAAGGCGATCACGTGGCAGCCGAATGCTTGCGCGCGTTTCGCGACACAGCGTGCAACGTTACCGAAGGAGAGTAGTCCGAGGGTTTGGCCCATAAGACGTGGTACATGGTTCAATTGCGGCCTTCCTTTATGCCATTCGTTTTCAGCAGCAAAAATGTTCTGTTCTTTGGTCCTTCGAACGGCATTGAGTAGCAGCATCATCGCGTGATCGCCAACTTCTTCGATAAATACGTCCGGGGTGTTTGTGACGACGATTCCAGCCTCGGTGGCGGCTTCAACGTCAACCATATCGACGCCGACACTGGCGAGGCCGATGACGACACATTTGTCCAACTTCTGGATAATGTCTTCAGAAAGTTGAAGGCCCCACGACGTAATGATTCCGTCGCAGTCCGACGCGCCTTCCGCGAATGCTTCTGCAGTCGGACTCTCTACTTCGACGATGTCCGCGATGGGGGCAAGCGCTTCAAGTTCCAATGAATATTTTTGTTCTAGATTAGCCACGTCTGCCCGACGTGGGAGCTGCATGGCTACTTTTTTTCTTTCACTCATCAGGTTGTCCTTGCAAGTAGTTCGATAGCTTCGTCCCGCAAACCGCGCTTAAAGATCTTCTCGGACGCGATTCTCGGTAAACGATCGGTACGTATCCAGAAATGGTCTGGAACTTTGAATTTTGCTAGACGGTCAAGCGCAAACGCTTTGAGTTCATCTTCACTAACAGGTTCATCTGGATTGATGCAGATGACGGTCGCGAGTGTCTCTCCCAAGCGTTCATCGGGCACACCAAATACAGCCGCTTCTATGACGGCGGGGTGATCGTAAAGGACCGCCTCGACTTCTTGGCAACCGATGTTTTCGCCTCCACGAATGACCATGTCCTTTTCTCGATCGGTGATGAATACGTAACCTTCTTGATCCATGTGGCCGATATCGCCGGTATGCACCCAGCCATCAACGAGTGTTGATCGTGTTGCTTCAGGCTGGTTCCAATATTCCCGAAAATTCATGACTCCCCAAATACACAATTCGCCTGTTTCGTCTGCGGGGAGATCCTTACCTTCTTTGTCTATTACTTTAACTTTTACAAGGGGGGGAACCGCTCGACCGCAGCTACGTGGACGTTGTAAGAATGCCTCGCCGCCGATGCCGGTGGCGAGACCCTGAGTCTCCGTCATTCCCCAACCGGTACCGGCACTGCCTTTACCCAGCTTATTGTCTATTTGTCTCGCATGTTCAGGGGCCATGGCCGCGCCACCGCCTCCGGCGCTGCGTAGACTCGATAGATCGTGTTTCTCGAACGCACTCGATTGGACGAGTTCCCATGCCATGGTCGGGACACCGTTAAAGGAGGTAATACGTTCACGTTCGATAATGCCCAACGCCTCATCGGCATCCCATTTGTACATTGCCACGAGTTTTCGACCGGGCTTAAACGATTGCAGAAATTGAACGACCAGACCGGTCACATGGAATAACGGTACCGTGAGGATGGTTGCGGGTAGATACAGTGGCGTTGGTGCTGCGGCAGCCTGCGGAAACATGTAAGCGCCGATCGCACCGCCGCATTCCCAACACATAAGCGCATTCAGGATCGCACGGTGGGACGAGAGAACACCTTTCGGATGGGCGGTGGATCCAGACGTGTAAAGAATGGTGGCGTTCGTATCCGTCGGTACGGGTTCTTCGGGCATTAAGCGCGAGCCGTTTTCGACGAATTGATCCCACGGGATATATCCCTCAGGCTGGCAGCGAACGGCGATGGTTTGAATATTGAGCTTGTCGTCGTAGGGGCGAAGTCGTTCGATCCGTTCTTCGTCAGCGAAAAGCAGCTTCAAGCCGCTATCCTCGATCCCGTAAACTATTTCCTCGCCGGACCACCAGGCATTCATGGCAACCGCCACTGCACCGATCGACGTAATGCCCATGAACGCAAAAATCCATTCTGGGTAGTTACGAAGCGAGATGCCGACGCGATCGCCCGTTTTTATCCCTGCATCCTTAAGTTGATTGCCGACGCGGGCAGCTTCTTCCCATGCCTCCTGATAGGTAAAGCGCTCGTCCTGATAGACGAAAAAAACCCTATCCGCGTGTTGCAGTCCTTGTCTGTAGAGTTCACGGAGGTTGTCAGGAGCATTTGAGAAGACGACAAAGTCGACACCGTCAATGGTCCGGGTCTCGGTGGCATAGGGCTGACCCGATTCGGTGACTGCGGCAATAGCCGCATCCAGTCCTCCCTGAACCATGATTCCTCCCGATCGCCGACCGACAATTCTCGCATCGTCGAAAGCTGAAGTCAGCCTCTTGATGTAAGATCTCGAATCGCTTGGAAAGTCATGAAGGGGGGGATTCAATGCGAGAGAATACGGTGCTAAGTGCATGGCGTGAAGGTCGTCAGACAGTTGGCGGCTGGTTGAGTATTGGTAACGCATTCACAGCGGAGAGCATGTCGAGCTTAGGGTTCGATTGGTTGTGTATAGATTTACAGCATGGAATGCTCAGTTACGATGATCTGAAGTACATGCTTCCCGCAATTTCGACCCGAGATACTGTTCCAATGGTTCGCGTACCTTGGAATGAGCCGTACGAAATCATGAAGGCGTTAGACGCTGGTGCGTATGGCGTTATTGTCCCGATGGTGAATAATCGTGAAGAAGCTCTACAGGCAGTTTCTGCATGTAGGTATCCGCCCGACGGGTTGCGGTCGTGTGGACCTGTTCGGGCTGCAATGTACGCCGGGAGGGGATACCTCGCTGAGGCAAATCAGCAGATAGCATGTGTTGCTATGGTGGAAACTGCCGAGGCACTTGAGAATCTAGATGAGATTGCGACGACGCCGGGACTCGACGGTATATACATAGGCCCGGCCGATCTGGCGTACGCGCTGGGTTTGAGCGGTCCTTCCGAAATGGGAAACCCTAAACACGCAGAAACTGTGGAGCTCATATTGTCGACGTGCAAGAAACACGGGATGGCGGTTGGAATCCATACCGGTAGTCTTGAACTCACGCAAACTTACCTTCAGCAAGGGTTCAATTTCGTCAATTTGGGCACAGATAGCGGTTTTTTGATGCGTTTGGCGAGTACCGAATTAGCACAAGCGAAGCAAACGAAGGAAGCAGAACGCGAAAAAACCGGCTACTAACACGCGATGGTTGTCTGACCGGAATCATGTTCGTGCGGTTTTCGCGGCGTAGCGTACGGGGTCGCGTGGAATCACGCCGTTATTAGCGCATACTGGCGATTCCGAGTAGGTGAGAAAGCGTATTCCCATGCCGTTTAAGCAAATAACGCTTGAGAAGGAAGAGGACATCGCGGTCGTCACCCTGAATCGTCCAGAACGGCTCAATGCATGGACGCAGCAGATGAACGGAGAACTTGTCGACGCGGTCGTTCGCTGCAACGATGATCCTGAAGTAGGGGCCATGGTCTTCACGGGGGCTGGTCGCGGCTTTTGTGCAGGCGCCGATATTCGGGATAATTTCCAGGCCCGTCTTGATGGTGACAACGAGCGAATCGAGCACGACTGGGTAGGTTTGGTGCGTTCATCTAAACCGATGGTCGCGGCTGTTAACGGTGCGAGCGTTGGGGTCGGAGCAACGATGATTCTTCCGATGGACGTTATCGTAGCGTCCGACGAAGCCAAATTCGGGATGTTTTTCATCAAGATGGGTGTCGTGCCGGAGCTTGCGAGCTCTCACTTCCTTGTACAACGCATGGGCTTTGGTCGTGCCAGTGAGATGTGTTTAACGGGACGCCTCTATTCTGGGCAAGAAGCTTTTGACCAGGGCCTGGCCGACCGGTTGGTGCCGCATGCCGATTTGATGACGGAAGCCAAAACGATTGCATCGATGATGGCGGCGAATCCGGCACCGCACTTACGTTGGGTAAAAGAATTGCTCAGCCTTAACGGCTCCGAGACCGATATGCGGCGCGTACAACAGCGAGAAGGCGAAGCGCTGCAAAAAGCGTATGCCAGTAACGAACATAAAGAAGCGGTTGCCGCGTTTCTTGAGAAGCGCGAGCCACAATTTAAGCGCGAGTAGTCATGGTCGAGGCGATATCCATAACGGATAACAGCACTGAATAGAGAGGCGTACGTACGTACGGTTTGTTAGAGCAATCTGAAATGCTTGTGATGCTGTTAGCAGGACTGATGGGACTCATTGTTGGTGCTGTGGTTGTTTTTTGGCGGCTGGAACGCCGTCATCAGCAAGCGATGGAGCTCACGCGAGTGAGAACCTCGGAGACGACCGTAGCCGAAAAACAACTGATGGATGAGCGCTTGCAATTTCGCGAGCGAAATCTTCTGTCGACCAAGGCTGAGCTAAAAGAACTTCAGAAAACGTTCGACGAATTAATCGAGTCGAGCAAGGTAGCTAGCGCCGATGTAGTTCGTCTCTCGACTGTTAATGCGCAGCAGACCGAAGACTTGAGTAAGCTCCGGCGGGAAATTATCGACGCGCGGTCCGAAGCCGGTTCTTCTGGACTAAAACTAGCGGAGTTTAAGACCAGGCTCGAAGAAACCGAGCGCGCGTTTGCTGAAAAAGAGGCTCTCTTCAGGCAGACGGGCGAGTCACTAAAGCAGGAATTTCAGTTGCTCGCTAATCAAATTTTTGAGAAGCAAGGTGAAGTTTTTCGCGTTCGTAATGAGGCACATCTATCGACGGTCTTGGCTCCATTCAAGACACAATTGACCGACTTTCGGCAGAAAGTCGACCAGGTCTATACCACCGATGCCAAAGACCGGGCTTCGTTACTTACCGAGGTTCGGAATTTGCAGCGGGCAAGTGAAAAGGTCAACGAAGAGGCGGAAAATCTCACCCGCGCACTGAAAGGGGATAAGCGTTTACAAGGGAACTGGGGTGAACTCGTGTTAGAGCGAGTCCTGGAAGAATCGGGTTTACGTAAAGATCACGAATATATTTTGCAGCATTCACTAAGGAATGCTGACGGCGATATCAAACGGCCTGACGTGATTATTCACCTGCCTGAAAATAAGGACGTTGTTGTAGATGCGAAAGTATCGCTCATCGCGTACGAGACGGCGGTGTCGAGCGATGACGACGCGGCGCGCGAAGTAGCGATTAAACGACATGTTCAGAGCGTCCGCACGCATGTCAACAAGCTTTCCGAACAATCATACGATCAATTACCTGGGATCAGATCATTGGATTTTGTGTTGCTTTTTGTGCCGGTAGAGTCAGCCTTCACGCTTGCGATGGAAAAAGATCCCTCGTTATTTACCGAAGCGTTTGAAAAGCGTCTGGTGATCGTTAGCCCCACCACACTGATGATGACACTCCGAATTATCGATAACGTTTGGCGCTATGAGAAACAAAACAAAAATGCTCAGGAAATTGCTAGGCGCGCGGGGGCGCTTTACGACAAGCTACGTGTCGTACTCGAAGACATGGACCAGCTCGGCCGAAACCTTGATCAGGCATCAAGGTCTTACGATTCTGCGTTCGCTCGTCTGGCTAAGGGTAGGGGCAATCTTGTTCGACAAGTCGAACAATTCCGAGAGTTAGGGGCAACCGTAAAGCGCTCCATACCCCAAGAGATTGTCGACGAAGCCGACGATTAGAAAACAACTCGCTAAAAACCGTTCTGGTAATTCAATTGCGAATCGATGCGACGATGAAGGACGGTGTTTCGCATATGGCGTACGGGCGAATTGTCGTGTGGTCTAAAGGTTGTCGACGTATACGGATAGGTTCGAGATCTTCTCGCCGAAGTTGTTCAACCGATGGAGCCAGACTGACGCTATCAAGGGACGTCCAGATTGGATTTACTGGCGTTAGAACATCAAACGTACAGCGTGTTTCGAACGCTCCTACATGAAGCTCATTGACGTCGATCGATTCAACGATACCCCAGTGCGAGAACTCTAAGGGCTCACCGGTGGCAAATACGATGGGGACTCGTTCGGCGCCTTCTTGAGCCTCGCGAAATCGTTCGGCCGCAATGATCCAAGGATGGTTGTCGCGATACGCGCCTTGGGTATGGCCGTCGAGAATGGCCTTTAATGCTTTTTCCGATACCACGACGCAAAGGCAGAAGGCCGCGACACTCATAGGGAACATGCTGTATATATATACATGGTTTATATAATGCGGCGATATGCGACCGATTGGAAGTTAGTTGACTGCCTAAATTATTCCTTAATGAAGCACCACCCAGCGACTACTATGCGAGCAATCTGCTCGCCCTCATCACAGACGTTGAAGATCAATACGAATCCGTTCTCAACCAGAAAGAACTTGATTTTGGTCGGTGTGTCCGTGATTTAGGAGCTGACTCAAAGCGCCTGTACGCACGCATCCTCTCCCGCAGAGGGCCCTATCTAAGAACTAAAAAACTGAAATATACGGAAGTCGTTTCGTGTGCCGACGCGCTTTCCGAACTCTGTTCTGTAGGGTTGGTAGATTGGTGTCCCAGCACCAATTTGGACGACCTGTTGGCGGGTTGGAGCGTGGCCGAACTTCGTTGTCTTTTTCCAGAGATCACACTTGCGAAGCCGAAGAACGGTTATATAACGCGAATCGTCGATAACCAAGCTGCCGATACGATTGTCGACCGGTTGCAAGGCCACGATCCATGGGTAGCTCTAAACTTGGTCGAGAGTTTGACCGTGTATCGATTACTTTTTTTTGGTGATCCCTATCGGGACTTAAGTACTTTTGTGTTGCGCGACCTCGGTGTGTATCGGTTCGAATCATATGAATTACCGGCGAAACGACGTCTATTCGGCGACCGCCCAATGCTTGATGCATACCTTGAGTTAATGCGAGTGACGGAGATCGTGCATGAGCTAGGTCCACGCCCGGACCGATCGGCCGCCTCGTTGTTGCCGCGCCTATGGGACAAATTTCCGCATCGTCTCCTCGAGCGACGCCGGTCGCGCACCTTGAATCGACTGGCTCGGGGTTTTGAGAGAGTGGGTGAACTTGACGCGGCTCTGACCGGTTACGGGCGATCGACGCTTGCACCAGCGAGAGAACGTAGACTCCGAATCCTCAAGAAACTTGGAGATACCCAAGCCGCCAACGAACTTTCCGAAGAGATGATTCAGCGGCCATGGACGGCTCTCGAAGGGGAGTTTGCACGACGAGTCACAAATGTCTCAGCAACCAAGTTACCCATTCCGCAAACTGATGTTTGTTTGTTTGGATCGAAACCTGAATCGATCGAACTCTATGCGTTAGCTCAATTGATTGAAGATTCTGGTACCGGGTGGCACTTGGAGAACCAATTTCCGATTGGACTTTTCGCACTCGCCTTTTGGGATTGGATTTATGCGCCAGTTGATGGGGTATTCGTTAACCCATTTCAAAGCGGACCGATCGACCTATTTTGGCCCGACTTTTTCGCCGTCAGGGAATCGCAATGCGAAGATCCGCTCGAATGCGCGGAATCACTATCCGAGAAACTCTTACGTACCCACCATGACAAGAACGGAATCGCGAACCGACTCATTAACTGGTCCGTGCTCAGCCGGGAACGCGTTGAGAAGATCGTCGAGGTCGTCGACACAGCAACGCTTTGCCACGTCTTAAGTATCGTCCGAGGGGGGCTCGAAGAAGCACGTGCCGGATTCCCCGATCTAACCGTACTTTACGGGTCCGGGAAGTTCGAGTTTGTTGAGGTGAAAGGTCCGGGCGACCGTGTTCAGAGAAATCAACAACTTTGGATAGGTCGCCTTTTGGAGCGCGGAATCCCGGCACGCGTTATGCGCTTTTCGTTGGTATGAAGTTTCGTGTAGCAGTTCGCGAAATGGCGGAACACGTCCATCGCAGTGGCGATATTCATTATCGGTTCGATCAATCAACGACATCGGCCGAGGGAATAGAGGCGCAACGGCGTTATCAAATCGACGCCATTAGAACGAATGCTAACTACCTGACCGAACACGTTGTTACTGAAGAGGTTAAGGATGAGGATCTGGAGCTCAGAGTCAGCGGTCGGATTGATGGCGTTCTTTTTCGCGACGAACGTGGTGGTCGTAATCGATCCGCACTAGTGGAAGAAATAAAGACAACCCGGGGCGACTTTGAGCAGCTATACGCGCATGCAGGCGAGCTGCATTTCGCTCAGTTGAAAATTTACGCGGCGATGCTGTGCAAACGTGAATCGCTTGATAGTTGTGAGTTGCGATTGACCTATTTGCACCCCGATCGGAACGAGCAAGTTGCGTTTGAGGACGTCGCGACCTCGCAACAACTTCGAACGTATTTTGTAGAGACGTCTACGACTTATCTGAGTTGGCTTTTTTTCATCCAACATCTCCATGCTCGGCGCACAAATTTCTTACGCACCATGGATTTCCCGCATGAGGAGTTTCGTGACGACCAGAGAAATATTGCACGCTCGTGTTACCGCACTTTTAGGGATTCGGGTCATTTATTGGTCGAAGCGCCGACCGGCACCGGGAAAACTGTGGCAACGCTGTTTCCGGCCGCGAAGGCAATGGGTGAAGGTATCCTGGAACAGGTGATTTATACGACGGCGCGGAATACGGGTCAGAGAGCCGCAGAACAAGCACTTAAGGAAATTGCGGCCAGCGATTCACAACTAACCGCCATAACGTTAACAGCAAAGGAGAAAACTTGTTTTAACCCGGGCGTTCCCTGCGACCCCGATGTTTGCGTATACGCTCGGGGTTACTACGATCGTGTCGGGAACGCTCGCGAGGATTTGATGGCCAACGGTATCAACGATCGTGGCGCGGTGGAATCCGCGGCACGTGAGCACGAGGTCTGTCCGTTTGAATTGGCGTCAGATGTTTCTCGCTGGACCGATGTTGTGGTCTGCGACTATAACCATGTGTTCGACCCCGTCTTCAGCCGGGTTCGGCAGCTTGGCAAAGGGTCCACCGACGTCGGTCTTCTGATTGATGAGGCTCACCAACTTGGAGACCGCGTTCGAGAGATGTTGTCAACATGCATCGATAGAGCCCAACTTAAACGGCTTGAAGCTTCTACGCCGCTGGGCGCGCTAGCGAAGAAAGTACGTTCCATCGATCGCGCGTTGGCGAATCTCGGACGTATCTACTTGCCGGAAGGCGGTGAGCTGGTTCTACCGGAAGCGCCGAAGGCACTCATACGAGCCGTAGACCGATTTCTCCAGAGCGTTTTCGATATTGGTCCGGAACGACTATTTGACGAATCCGTTAGGCAATTCTTTTTTGCAGCACAGCGTTTCTACAAAGGAAGCTTCTGGTACGACGATGAGACTTTTCGTTATTTCTTGTCGAGAGAGGGACGTTTGATCACCGTTCAAATGCGCTGCCTTAAGCCAGGGGTCCATATACGCAAGGTGGTGGATGATTTTCGGGGGGCCGTGCGGTTTTCGGGAACGCTTTCGCCGGCCATCGTTTTTCAGACGATGCACGGTTGCGGAGGCCCTGCACTCCGTTCAACTCCGTCTTATGGCGCACAAAACACGGGAGTGTACGTCGTCCCCGACGTACCGACCTTCTTTCGCGACAGGGCATCGACAGCACCTAGGGTGGCAAATGTCATCCAGTCTGTTGTCAACGCAAACCGCGGCAATTACTTGGTGGCATTTCCTTCCTTCGAATATCTACGACTCGTTCAAGATTCTTGCTGCCTTGACGCGGAATTATTGACGCAAGAACAAGGGATGTCCCTTGAGGACCAGGCGTCATTTATCGATTCGATCAATGCACCCCAATCAATGAGGGTTGGTTTTGTCGTGCTTGGGGGCGTATTTACCGAATCGGTCGATTATCGCTCGGACGTATTGCAGGGTGTCATTGTCGTCGGGCCAGGTATTCCACCAAGAAGTCTTGTCCGAGATACGCTTGCCAAAACCGATGGGAGTGGTGAGATCGCGTACCGACAGCCGGGCATGACACGAGTTGTACAAGCGGCAGGACGCGTCGCTAGAGGACCAAAGAGTCGAGGTGTGGTTGTACTGATTGATCCGCGCTTCGCTGAGTCGAATTACCAGCAATACTTCCCCCGTCATTGGCAACCTCACCGCGTGGTGGCGAAGTCGATTGGGAGTGCCGTCGCGAACTTCTGGACTTCTTGAGACCGCCCGGATAGCTGTCTGATCAGACGTTCTATCTTAAAATGTATTAATGCGAAGACGAACAAAGATCATCTGCACGATTGGACCGGCGTCGAACGATTTCGATACGTTGAACGCGATGTACGAAGCGGGAATGAATGTCGCGCGTATCAATATGTCGCACGCGACCCATGAAGATGCTGCACGCACGATTGGATGGATTAAGACCCTAAATCGCAAAACGAAATATCCCGTACCTGTATTAATCGATACGCAGGGCCCAGAAATACGAACTGCAAAACTCGATCATCCCTTGGTCTTACGAAAGGGTACCGAGGTAGTACTTATTCCAGAGTTGAGCGACTACCACGGCGCTGTTACGTCAAGGCTTGAAGTTCAATTCGAGGGACTTAAAGGGGCTGTGTCAGCGGACGACACGATTGTGCTGGACAATGGCTTGATCAATCTTAAGGTCAGCAATCAAGACCCGGCTGCTATTCGTTGCGTGGTGTTGGACGATGGCGTGATCGGTAGCCGTAAACACATCAATATTCCTGGCGTCCACATCAATCTTCCTTCGATCACGTCGAAGGATCGAGACGACGTGAAGTTTGGTTTGGAGCTGGATGTCGATTTTATAGCGCAATCGTTTGTTCGGAGTCGCGACGATGTCGCTAAGATGCGTGAACTCCTGAACCATCGAAATCACGGGGTTCATGTTGTAGCGAAGATCGAAAACCGGGAAGGCGCGACAAACATCGAGTCAATTGCGGAAACCGCTGACGGCCTGATGGTTGCACGTGGGGATCTTGGCATCGAGACGGATATCGCGACACTACCCAACTTGCAACGCCAGTTGGTTCGCTCATCGTTCAAATCTGGGCGTCGCTGTATTGTTGCGACCCACTTGCTGGAATCCATGGTTGAACACCCGATTCCGACCCGCGCCGAAGTGACTGATGTTGCCAACGCCATCTATGAAGGCGTTGATGCGGTGATGTTGTCCGCCGAGACCAGCATTGGTGAGCATCCCGTCAAGGTCGTGGAACAACTTGCCGAAATTGCGCTGGCGAGCGAGCGATTTCCTGACCTCGGATTCGCGCGAGAGTTAGCTGCCCAATCCGATAAGCAGAATATTGCCCGTTCCGCGCTTGAGCTAGCAGCGAGAATTTCCGCGTCGGGCATCGTCGTCATTACACGTCGCGGGATCACGGCAGATCTTGTGACAAATTGTGGCCCGACAGACGTGCCCATCTTTGCGTTTTCGAATTTAAGTCAGGTACGTCGGCGGTTGATGTTGAATCGAGGTGTATACGCTCATCGAACGGCGTTTAGCAATAATCCGGAAAAAACCATCCAAACCGCCCTGTCCGTTTTGCGCCAGCGAGAAGGCCTCGGTTCTGAGGAAAGGGTCGTGGTGATAAGCGACGTATTAGCGGCGGGACCGGTGGATGCGATTCAGTTGCGGTCGGTTGGCGGGGTCAGTACTGAATAGACCACACAACTCGGAGTGCCACGATAATCATCAGCAAGCCAAAGGCTTTACGTAGTGGAGCCGAGGGGAGCTTGTGCGCAATCCGAACACCGAAGGGTGCGAGGAGGATGCTGGCGGTAACAATCGATATAGTTGCTGGGAGGTAAACATATCCCCACGAGTTGGGAACGTCGTTCTCCGTGCCTCGGTAGATGTATCCGATTGTCCCAAAAAATGCGATTGCGGGACCGACGGCGCTCGCCGTGGCCGTGGCGCGCAAGATCGGAGCATTAAAGTAAATGAGTGTTGGGACCACGATGTTCGCGCCACCAATGCCGGCAATTCCTGCCACCATTCCGCCGATCGAGGCAAGCAGGGCGCTCAAGAAGCGACCGGGTAAGTCGCGGCTAGGACTCGGTTTCCACGAGGTCAACATTACGCATGCAACGAAGAGAACCAAAGTAGCGATGAAGACCTTCAAGAAAAAGTCGGATAGACCACTCGCGACGTAGCTCGATCCGAGACTTCCGACAGAGAGAAACACGACCCAACGTCGAACTACTGACCATTCGACCATGCCTCGTCGTATTTGAGCGTACGCCGCGGATGCAGTCGTGAAGAGGATGGTCGACAACGATGTACCGATAGCCAGCAGTGTCCCGGTGTTGGCGGGAAACTGATCTGACGGAAAAAGATCCGTCACGTCAAACAATATGATGAGCGCGGGAACGACGATCACGCCGCCACCGATACCGAGGAGACCACCTAAAAAGCCAGTCACTGCGCCAAGTACGAGGCAAATCGATATAAAGAAAAGGTGATCCAATTCCAGTAAGGTACCGGTGTTTTCGGGGAGTTTACTAAGGAAACGTTTGGCTCGCTTTTTCCCTTCCCGCTCAATTATCGCAAGTACGTTTTCCGGACACGCCGTCTTGCTGTTGCTTTCCCTATCCGCGTCGATGATCCATGCCGATATTCAGCGCATTGAACTCGTAAACGGCGACGTTTACGAAGGCGAACTCGACCAGGGCATCCGGACGGGACAAGGACGATTAGAACGGCGAGACGGTGCTTGGTACGAAGGCGATTTTGTAAACGATCAAATGCATGGAGCGGGTACTTATACCTGGGCTGACCGTCGTGTCTATCAAGGCACCTTTCGACACGATAAGCGGCACGGTGTGGGCGCTCTTCGGTGGCCGAATGGAAATCTGTATGAGGGTGCCTTCCTCGAAAATAGACGAACGGGCACCGGTCGATTCTCGTGGGCTAACAACGATATTTATGAAGGTCAGTTTTTGAACGACCAGATGCACGGTAAGGGTTTGTATGTTTGGTCCGACGGACAGCGCTATGACGGCATGTTCCGAGACGGGGTGAAGAGTGGAAGGGGCATCCTTACTTGGCCGACGGGTAATAAATACGAGGGACAATTTCTCGAAGATCAGCGACACGGACTCGGGGTCCTTTATTGGAGTGACGGTACTACGTATCAGGGGCTATTTGCCCTTAATCAAATGAATGGTTTCGGGGTCAGGACCGTTCCGAACGAAGAAGCTGCTTTCCAACGATGGCGTATGGGTGATCTTCTGGAGGCTTGGCCGATCGTCGAAAGTGAACGATGCCGACTACAGATCGACAGTACGCCTTGGATGTTTTCGGGTAGTTCGTGTATTAACGGACACGCACACGGTACCGGAATTGCCGTTAGCGTTGACGGTCAAGCCTATATCGTGAACGGTCGATTTGTGCTCGGGCGCCTCGTCCAGGGCGACCGTAAGACCTTGCCGGCACCGGAATCTCCGTGATCGAACTTCCGGGTTATACGATACGCCGTGAACTGAATTCTGGTTCGAGTACACAAGTTTTCCTGGCGTCCCAAACGTCTGCTGGCGGTGATGTAGTCGTAAAAACTCTCAATCCGGCAATACCTGGGGACGAATTCGACGGCAAGACATTTGTTCGCGAAACGGCAAACCTCGCATCAATGAATCACCCGCATGTGATCCGTATTCATGACTATGGGATTCAAGATGGTATGCCTTTCATCGTCATGGACTATTTAAGACAGGGCGATTTGACTCAAAAGCTCGCCAAGGGACTCGAGATACACGAGCTTATTCGCGTGATAAATCAGGTTTCGAGCGCCTTGGACTATGCCCATACAAAGGGTGTAGTCCACCTCGACGTTAAGCCTGAGAACATTCTATTTAGTGATAGAGATGTCGCTGTCCTTTCGGACTTTGGTATCGCTGAATTTCAACGCAAAAAAAGTGGCGTTGGGGAGCGGCGCACCGTTTTGGGAACGCCCGCGTACATGAGTCCAGAACGGGCGCTGGGTCATGAGATTGACGGACGAACAGACTTTTACAGTTTGGGTGTCGTTTTTTATCAGATGCTCACGGGCCAACTACCCTACCGACCGGATCGTGGTGGCAACGTAGCGCTTCGTCAGGCTAGGGACCCAGTACCACAGCTTCCTAATCAGTTTTCCGCGTTGCAACCGATTGTCGATGGGTGTCTTGCGAAATCGCCTGGCGACCGATTTGCACGAGGGGACGATCTCCGTCGAGCATTAGCCGAGATTAGTACGGAAGAAATCATTCCGAACGCGGCGGTGCGCTCAGAAGTTGTGACGACGGTAGAAATTCAGTTGATCCAACCGCCGTTGGACGAAGGATCCTCGACACGCAGTGAAATTCGCGGGCGTTGGCAGACGACGACGCCCTGGACCCTGCTGTCCAGAGGGGCGTTGGCGATTCTGATCTCGGTCTTAATTCTCGGAGGGACTTGGTATTTTATCGAGCGAGAGCCCGCAGTTGCGAATGCTCTCTTCTCTTGGTTGAGTCCTTCAGATACTCCTAGTGTGGAAGAGGTCTGGAATACGGCTGAGGCACTTCGAAGCGATAGCAACCAGAGTCTTTCGGCGATTGTGGCGGGTTATAGTCGAGTACTGGAAATAGATCCGGAACATGTGGGTGCACAAACCGGATTGGGCGATGCTGTTGACGCGTGGAAAGGCGATATTCGGGAAGCCCTAGACGCTGGCGACCTAGCACTTGCAGAGGTCAAACTGAACGAATCCTTCAATTTGGATTCGAGTGATGAGGATCTCGCCTTTCTATTTGAAGATCTCGCGGATCGCCGGCTTGCTGAGACTTTGTTGGAGGACGCGCGCGCATTGCTGCAACGCCAAGGGCGGGACAACGTGGCGTCGTCGGCGTCCGCAATTCAAGCGTACCAGGAGGTCGTCCGACTCGATCCAACAAACGAGGAAGCACCGGCCGAACTTGATCGATACGCTCAATATTATGCGGATTTGGCGTCTCGGGACGCCGTGGTTGGCGACATCACCGGCGCGATGGCTAATATGGGCCGTGCGAGCACCGCCAACCCTGAATTTATAGGGTTAGACAGCGTTCGCGAGCAAATTCAGCAAGCTGCGACGTTGCAAGCTGAAATCGATGGTTTGCTACAAGAAGCGAGTCGCTTGAGAGCACTCGGAAGTTTGATCGATCCCCCAGAGTCGAACGCCGCGGAACGCTACCAACGGGTCCTTGCCACTGATCCTGGGAATGCCATTGCAACGCAGGGAGTATCCGAAATCATCGCGCAAGTTCAACGTCGGTTTTACGATTTATTAAGCGATCGTGACTTCGAAGATATTGATCGATTAATTGATCGAGTCGTCGCTGTTGGATTGGGAGAGGCATCGATCGCCGAGTTTAAATCTCGTTACGCATTGGAGCGTGAGCGCGTTGAACAGGTAGAAACGCTTATTGCGGTGGCGGAGCGAATGATTGGGCAAGGATTTATAACTGAGCCCACCGATAACAATGCGGTGGCGACGCTTAGGGAAGCTCTTCGCTTGGATCCGGGAAATAACGATGCTGAAAAACTTTTGATTGATGCGGCGGAACGGTTGGCATCGGTCGCTCGCGAAGCTCATGAGGTTGGGCTGGAAACTGAAGCACGCCTGTACCTAGAACTAGCCCTAACGGTGCGTCCTGACGCCGGTGAGTGGCGTGAGTTACGGGACCAATGGCTAAACGACATGGAACCGGACGGCTGAGATCCGTATGCCCATGGCGTTTCTATGGCAACGGCGTATTGCCCGCTAGTTCTGTGTTGCCTATGCTTGGCAGCCATTTCCTAGGTGACGAGTAGTATGACGGTAAGTATTCCGTACGTCCGAGATCTCGAATTTGAGTACGGACGTCCAGCCCAAATATCCAGCAACGTACGACGGGTCATCGCAAATAACCCGAGTGCGTTCACGCTGTATGGTACGGGTACCTACATTTTGGGGCGGGGTGAAGTCGCTGTGATCGATCCCGGACCAGCGGACAAAAGCCACGTTGATGCAATCCTTGAGGCAACAAGGGGCGAAAAGATCACCCATATGCTCGTAACTCACACCCATATGGATCACTCGCCGGGTTGCGCGTTGTTGGCTGAATTTTGCGATGCGGAGACGTATGCGTACGGACCTCATGGATCGGGTAAACAGGAACAAGGGATCGTTGTCGAAGAAGGCGGGGATACTGATTTCCGTCCTGATAACGAGGTTCGTCATGGCGACACAATTGATGGCTCAACTTGGTCCGTCGAATGCGTATACACGCCGGGTCATACGTCAAATCACGTTTGTTATTCGTTGGCGGGCGAGAGCATCCTTTTTAGTGGTGACCATGTGATGGGTTGGTCGACGAGCATAATTTCACCTCCTGACGGTGATATGGAAGCCTATATGGAGAGTCTGCAAGTATTGCTTGGCCGAAATGACGCCGTTTACTGGCCGACCCACGGACCCGCTATTACCCGACCGACTGAGCACGTTCAGGCGTTTATCGCTCATCGAAAGGAACGCGAGGAGCAGATTATGCAAGCGTTACGCGTCGGCGAAACGACAATCCAGGAAATGGTTCCTAATATGTACAAGGAAGTCCCCGAATATCTTCATGGTGCTGCTGCGAGAAGTGTACTCGCCTCGATTGAATACTTAGTCAAGCGCGGGGAAGTTATCTGCGAGGATGGTGACGTGTCGATCGGTGCACGCTACCGTACGGCTTAAGCCGTTTCTGCTGACTCTACTTTGTCGGATTTTTTTGGTGTGGGCGACCCAACGGGGCTGAGCGGCAGGCGAACCATGATCGCGACCCCGGAACTGTCGGGGAGATCGAGCGCATGAACGCTACCGCCGTGATGTTCCGCGATTAGCCTAACCACGTACAAACCTAGTCCGAAATGGAGACGACTTTGGCGTCCACGGTGACTAACCATTGACTCAAATAACGATTCGCCAGCGCCATGCGGCAGCGCGGGTCCGCGATTCGCGATACTGATCTGAAGATGTTCTCGATAAGTATCTAGTTGAACCTTAATGGGAGATTCTGGACGGTGAAAATCGATCGCATTGTCGATAATTTTGTCGAGAAGTTGTTCGATGCGATAGTCGGAAACTCGAGCGTAGACTGGTCCGCCGGTCCCACGAAAAATGAAATGATGCTTTTCATGCGTTAGCTGAAAATTGGCCACATAGTTTTCAATCAGCTTCTCGATATCCAAAGTTTCAAGTTCTTCCGTCTCGAGCGATTCTTCTAAGTTTGCAGCGTCTGCCAAGTTTTGGACGATGGCACCTATCCTAAGAACGCCTCGCTTGGCGCTTTCTAGGTATTTGCTATTGCGCACGGACTCCGATTCGTTTTCAAGGTTCTGCAGGGATGTGGACAAGGTGTTGAGCGGGTTATTGATTTCGTGCCGAAGTGTTCGTGGCATATTCTCGATAAAGGTGTTGTGCTGATTTAGTCGCAATAGCATGTTGTCTATGCTCCGGGCCAGGTCACCGATCTCATCACCCGCATTAACCTCGGACTGTAATGCGCTTGCCCTTAGACGACCGTACGGGTCTATTGCGGCGTTGGCTTCACGACGAAGCCCTCGTATTCGCCAAGCCAGCCTGACGGAAAAAGCGAGTAGCACGACGAATACGGCTAGTAGAGACAGAATCGAGAACAAAACGATCTGTTCAAGCGCGGCCTCCTGAAAGGTCAGAATTTCAGCCATGTTTTGCTGCACGATGACAGCGCCTAAAGTTTTGTCTTTCGATACGATCGGATGCAACGCCACAATGATTTGGGCATTGTCGGATATACGACGAAGGACTCTGGGTTTGCCCTCAAGCGCCGTGGTAAGCGCTCTATCGAACATGACATCCGACTCAGTCGCGGGTTGATCACGCCACTCTTCGCGGATGATCAATTTGTGGAGCAGCGGTCGGATTTTCGTGAACCATGCGCGCGTGTCTAAAACTCCGGGGTCGTTTCCGTTGGCTACGTCGGTTGTTCCGTAGGAACCAGTTTCCGCTCGGGTTCGGCGTTGACTATCGATCACCTGAATTCGAGCACCCGAATAACCGAGTCCTTGGATAATGTTGAGTAATTGAGGTGATCGAAACACCACCAGGTTGAAGCTTTCCTTGTCCCCTTTTGGGAGCGTTTGGACGACGCTACGAATCTCACGAGATTCCTGATTATCGACATCAGCGAAAGCGACAGCAAAACCCCTTCGAGAACCCATCATCGAGAGGGGCAAGCGGAATTCAACGCCATAGCCGGTTTCGGTTTCGGCAATAGAACCCTGTACTTCGTTTGCGGGCGGCGCTCCAGTCGCTGCGAAACGCCAGTCATTGCTCATACGGTAGGCAGATGCGACACCGGGTTCGTGAAGCGTAAGAGTAATTCGACCGTCCGTACCGTTAGTCTCGAAAAAGTTGATGCGGACGTGATCGGCGGTATCGAGCCGCAAGTAGCCAGGGCTTCGATAGACTCTTTGATCGTCGAATATGTTTAAGTATATGTATAGCTGATCGTTGCGTTCTGCCATAAGAAGATCGAAAGACCCATCAGCGCTCACGGGTCCGAAGTGCTGCGCCTTTTCCATGAGGACCGAACCCCAATCGCCTGGGTATCCATCAAGACGCACCGATGTCGTTAGCGGGTGAACGTACAAAGGTTCGTACTCGACTGGGTAACTCACGGGCAAATCGTTGAATAGATCGTCCCGCCCGTTGAAGAGCGTTGAAATGCCGCGCGCGAGGAGCAATTGCACGTTTTCACGGCTTTGAATCAGTAGTCGCTCCATCTCGGTAAGCTGGAGGTAGGACAGCCAGGGAATGACCAACAGTGCAAATCCGAGCAGCATTAGCTTGGTGCCCAGCCGTGGTCCCCGAATGCCCGAAAAAAGTTTCAAGCGGACCAGCGATACCCGAATCCGTACTCGCTTTTAATACAGGCGAATTCTTGATCGAGTACCTCGAACTTTTTTCGGATATTTCGCATGTGGGTATTGATCGTGTTGTTGGTTACAAGGGACTGCATTGTTGCGTTCATGAGCGTGTCGTAGCTAACGGCATGGCCCGGAACGCGGACGAGTTTCGCGAGCATACGGAACTCGGTTCCGGAAAGATCCAGTCGCTGTCCTCGCCAAGATACTAACAATGCGTCCTGATCCAGGGTCAGCTCGCCGATCCGTTTTGCCGATGAGTTGTCCGGGTCGTCTTCGCCCCGAACCTCGTCGATTCGTAATAATGACGATATGCGTTCGGCAAGGTAGTCGAGCGAAATAGGTTTGGGTAGATAGTCCCAAGCGCCGAGACGCAAACCAGAGATCTTATCGATTTCGTCGATACGCTCCGTAAGAAAAATAACGGGAAGGCTTGGAGCGCGGGACAAGAGATCACGGCAGATCTGGAAGCCGGCGTCGACGTCTTCACCAAGAATAATGTCGAGAATCGCGAGATCGGGAAGATCACGATCGAACCCCTCGAGTGCTTCTTGTCGACTCGCGTACCCCGTCACGTCATAACCTTTTTTTGTGATCGCGTCGGTGTAGTTGGCGCGCTGATCGGGATCGTCCTCAACGATCGCGATGCGTTTGGCCATCGCCAATCTCCCGTCATTCTTTTGCCGATCATACCTTGACGAACGACCGATTACCGGTCTGCCGCCCGGCGATTAACGGTGTCTCCACCATATCTCCACGATACTCCCTCCTGTTTGCAGTTTTTTGGGATACAAAGGTTGCATGAGAGTTTTTATCCCATTCGACGAGTCCGTTCTCGACCACCCAAAAATCGAAATGGTTGAGGGCCTTGTGCCATACCAACTGGGATACCGTTGTGTCAGTGCACGCGATCTTCCGTCCGGTGATGAACTTGAAACCGGGCCAGAGGAGAGTTGGTTGGAGGTGGTCGTCGGTTAGCCTTGCTTGGTTCGTAGCGCAGGAAGGGTCGTACGAACTCCATTGGTTGCATAAGCGACTACTAGGCGTCACGCTGTCCTTGTATTAACTGCGTGCTTCGTAGTGACCGAATTCTTGCTCAATGTCGTTAAGTACTTTCTTGCCAATCCCTGGGAATTGCTTGGTGCGGCATCAGGACTCTTGTGCGTTTGGCTGATCATCCGTGAAAACATTTGGAACTGGCCAGTTGGACTCGCGTACGCGTTGATTTCGGTATTGGTTTTTTACAACGCACGACTTTATTCGGACCTGATACTGCACGTTTTCTATGTTTTTATGAACGGCTATGGCTGGTACTACTGGCTCCGTGGCGATGGCGCTCGTGGTTCCGAGGGTAGATTGGTGGTTGCCCGATTGGGCATGCGCATCGCATTGTTCTTGGGGTTCGCAACACTGACCGGCGTGGTTGTCATGGGGTGGTTATTCGACCGCTATACCGATGCCGATCTCGCATACTGGGATAGTACGACGACAGTTATGAGTTTTGCTGCAATGTGGATGACAGCGCGTAAATACGTCGAAAATTGGATCGTTTGGCTAGCCGTCGATGTAATCGCAACCGGGATCTACCTTTTCAAAGGAATTTGGCCATACGCTGTACTTTACGGGCTATATATTCCGATGGCCGTTTGGGGTTGGTTGGCTTGGTCGCGCTCCATGTCGTTGACTGCGATCGAGCAACCAGAAGCTTCGTGATCGTTGCCATCGTTGGGACCGAGTGCACGGGCAAGACGTCGTTGTGTAATGCACTTGCTCAACACTATTGCGGCGACTGGCTCCCAGAATATGCGCGCGAGTACTTTGTGGTTCGCCCTCAGAAGCGAAGGAACTATACACTCCAAGACTTGGCGTCAATCGCAGCGACGCAGCTATGTCGTGAGCAACAATTTTTAGCCGACCGCTCGACATTACGAATCCTCGACACTGACGCTGTGGTGCTCTACGTTTGGTGGCTCGATAAATTTGGTCAGCCCGCGACTTGGTTAGAGGAACATCTTCAGACAATCAAGAATCGGTATTACCTTTTGACGGTGCCGGATCTGCCCTGGGAAGCGGACGATCTCCGGGAGTCTCAGCACGATAGGGCGCGGTTACATACCCTCTACGTGCGTACGCTAGACGATTTTGGATCGCCCTATACCGAGATCGAGGGTCTGGGTTCGGCCAGACTGGACCGTGCAATCGAAGTACTAGACGCATTGACCTAAAGAAGGCTTTTGACAGCCGCGATCGATTGGTCGCGTTGCTCGATGATTTCGTTGCGGTCGTTGCCGCGATTGATCTCGGAAATTGCCCAAGCGTGTTCTCGTAGTTGAAAGATCGCTTGCGTTTTACGTAACGTTTCTTCGCTTAGACGTTGGCCTAAATAAGTTTCGGCGCACAAAAGAAATTCGGCGTCTTCGTAGTCTGCACCGGAGCAAAAACAGATGACGTCGAAGAGCGGATCATTGTCGCCCGCCGACTCCCAATCGAGCGTTCGCATGCCGGTTCCTGACCGGATAATGTTCCATGGATTGAGGTCGTTGTGGCATCCGAGAATCTCGCGTTCTCGCCATTGAATGCGGTCGATCCATGAGCTTTCTTCGCCGGGTTGTCCGGCGGATTCGAAGTAACGAGCAATTTGCTGAGTAACATCGTAGCGAGTTATCGAAGTGGGTATTGCGTCGTGTAGGTCTCGTAAATAACTTGCGCCTTCTGCTGGGCTAAGCTGCTCCGTGGCGAGGACATTACCTTCGACCCATCGCGTAATCATGTGCCCTGTTGATGTATCAAACGCAATTAGTTCGGGCGCCACAGGCAGGTTGGCATAATATTTTTCAAATTCGCGAGGGTTTGGTTCTCGGACGATCCGGACGACAAAAACTTCGTCGTCAATACTGAAGCGGAAATTGTCGTTGCTGTAGCCACCGGGCAAATACTCGACCCCATCGATTTCACCGCGATTTGGCATCAGAGCGGAAATTACTTCGACTACATTTTCGGTGTTAGTCATAAATGCTGACGTTTCGAAGGACCAGAAAGCATGGGTTAGCGCTCCAGCGTACCCGTTCTAGACCGATTCGCCAGATTTCTTGTCGTTGAGGCTTGTGGATCGTGAGCATTCGAATTTCGCGACGGTTGACTATGCAATGTCCAAATTTGGGCTTTTTTTGTCAAGTTTGGTGGTTGTAAATTACTGGTGTGCGAATACTATGCCGCCCGAAGGAGAGTGGTATGGGCATTAATTATGTTGCGGACGCGCCGAGAGAAGTTCGGCAATTTGGTGATGAGGAAGGCGTTTGGGGTGGTATGTCTCAAGCGGATGTTCAGCACGTTGCGGAAATCTTCAATACGCCCCTGACGGGTTCCTATAACTGGGACTACCGGGTAGCCGACAATCGTATCCAGCGGTTGTATGAATTGGGCAAGACGCTCAATTGGAATGGTTCCTTGGACGTTCATTGGGATCAGACACCGGATTGGCACGAGCAGACGCCGATAACACCAGAATCCGTCGATGAATTTCTCGCCAATGCAGATTGGACTGGGTACGCCCCGTTCGATGCACTCTCGACGGAGCGAAAGTTGGAGTTTGTGAAGCATGACTTCGCATGGTCTTTATCGCAGTTCCTGCATGGTGAGCAGGGCGCATTGTTGGTCGCTTCACAGCTCGCGAGTTGTGCCCCAAGTTTTAACGCGAAAATGTATGCAGCGTCGCAAACCTTCGATGAAGCAAGGCATGTCGAGGTCTTCAACCGTTATTTACAGACCAAAGTGGGACTATCATATCCGGTTAATCAGGGTCTGAAGTCGCTGTTAGATAAGATCTTGACCGATGAAAGGTGGGATCTAAAGTTCATCGGGATGCAAATCGTGTTAGAGGGTTTGGCCCTTGCAGCTTTTCACATCGCCATGAACGACACGGATGATCCTGTCTTAAAAGAGCTTTTGTACCTAGTCATTCGCGATGAAGCTCGACACGTCACGTTCGGAGTTAATTATCTCGAGGAATTCGTGGCGACATTATCGGAACAAGAGAAGGAGGACCGGGCTCAGTTTGCGTACGAAGCTTGCATCGTTAGTCGGGACCGTCTTATTCCGACGGATGTGTATCGGCATTTTGGTTGGGATGTCGAAGAGGCCCGTCAGGCGTTAGTGGAGCGTGGATTAAACGCCGAATTTCTTAACATGCTATACGCACGCATCATCCCAAACCTAAGCCGTATCGGACTTTTAACCGATCAAATTCGCCCAAAGTTCGAGGAAATGGGCGTACTGGATTTCGAAAATCTTGCCACCGACGGCGATATCGACTGGCGTGAACTAGAAAAACCACTGACGGCATCGGTTGCCGCAGGATAAAGTGTTCGACGGTGGACAACGATAAGACAGCTACTCTGCTTTCAAAATCCTAGGCGAAACTAGAGTCCAATGGACGCGACGTTTACGCATCTCGTCACCGCTCTCCGGAACGCGGATATACGCGTATCAACGGCCGAAACGCTTGATGCGTTTCAGGTTCTCTCCCATGTTGGGATACGCGACAAATCGTTATTGCGAGACGCGCTTGAATTGACGTTAGCCAAATCGCGCGATGAGAAAGAAAGGTTTGACGATACTTTTGAGAGGTTTTTCGAGCAGTTGGCGTTTAGGGTTCCCGCCAAACGCGCGATGTTGAAAGACGTCGATCGTGAGGCGATGTTGGAAGCGCTTCGTTCGAAGACATCGAGTGAAGTCGTCGACGCAATCGAGAACGTTCTGGATGATGATCGAGATCGCCTGGCGATGCGAGTTCAAGAAGCTGCTTCACGTCTAAGTTTGGGAAATATTCGAACCCTCAGAGAAAAATCGTATTACGTTGATCGCATTGTCGACATGCTGTCGGTGAGTGAGCTAGATGATTACGTTGGCTCGACCGAAAATGCGGACCCTGCCATTCGTTACCTGCGTCAATATTTTCGTCAGGAGATACGTGATTATGTCGACGCACAGTATCGTTTACGCGTTGACGCGACCGGAAAACGCGCGTTGTTGGCAGCAGCACTCAATTCCAACCTCGATCAAATTCCTCTCGAGTACCAGGACGAGGTGCGTCGTGTCGTTGAAAAGTTGGCGGATAAGCTCGTACGTGACCATCGGCGGCGCGTACGTAAAGCGACTCGTGGAGTACTCGATATCAAAAAAACTTTGCGTCGCAATGTCGCTTACGACGGAACAATGTTTGATCTCCGCTGGCGTCGACACAAGCAAGAGAAATCTACCGTCTATGTTCTTTGTGATGTCAGCAGTTCGGTTGCCCGGGTGGCGCGTTTTCTACTTTTGTTTCTGTACGAATTGACGGATGTATTGCCTAACCTACGCGCTTTTTCATTTTCCAGTCGTCTCGGAGAAGTAACCGACATTTTCCGTTCTAAGGCGTCAGATGATGCAATCGAAGACGCGTTGTTCGTCTGGGGAAAAGGCAACACGGACTACGCGCGGGCGTTCATGGATTTCCGCGAACTTTGCGGTAAGGATCTAAACAACCGGTCTGTCTTAGTGATCTTAGGTGACGGTCGTAATAACTACTACGACGCTCGGGCCGACGTTTTTAAAGAATTGTCGAATCGGGTAAAACAAGTGTTCTGGCTCACTCCAGAAACACCGGATCGTTGGGGCGAAGGCGACTGCGAAATGCGTCGTTATGCTCCCCATTGTTTCCGTGTGGTCACTTGTAATCGGATTGAGCACATCGAACGGTTTGCAGAAAGCCTTTTGACCGTCACGCGTTAATGGCAACCGTGTTCTTTAGTTGATCCCTACCACGTAGCTCAGAGACGGCCCTATTTCTTCATGAACTGTGACATCGGCTAAATGGTCGAGCGGTGTTTCTTCGCGATTAACGATCGCCAACCCGGCCCCGAGTTGTTTTGCGTATTCCGGGAATCCGGCCGCTGGATACACCACTAAAGATGAGCCGATAACAATAAATAGATCACACCGGCTCGTTTCGTGACGGGCTCGATCCATGGCTCTCTCGGGCATGGCTTGGCCGAAGGAAATAGTTGCCGATTTGATGATGCCGTTGCATTGACCGCATGGGTCGATCCGACCCTGCTTCTTATATTCGTCTTCCAGATCGCGCAACTCGTATCGAGTTTCGCAAGACAAGCATTTTGCGTACTGAGCATTGCCGTGCAATTCGATGACGGTCTCGTCATCGATTCCAGAATCCTGATGTAAATTGTCTACGTTTTGGGTGATAACCGCTGATGCCTTCCCGTCCTGCACAAGTTGGGCGACCGCCCGGTGGCCGTTATTTGGAACCGCATTCTCCATCGAGCGATCGCCGGAAAAGCGCCTCCTCCAGGACTCTTGCCTTACCTCGTCGGATGCAACGAAGTCTTGAAATTCAATGGGTTTGATCTTGTTCCAAAGACCCGTGCCTGGGCTTCGGAAATCGGGTATGCCGGATTCAGTACTGATTCCGGCACCGGTGAAAATGACGATTCGCTCGGCAGTGTCGATCATGGTACGGAGTCGCTCTAGATCGTCGCTGTGGGCGTTCATCAAGCGTACGCAACCATTTAATTGTGTAGGGTTGCCAAGATCTTGATTACGGCCTCCGTTTGTTCGTACTGCAGCATATGGCCGGCTTCTTCAATACTGTGCAGCGTTGCCGTTGGAATTTCGTTTGCGAAATCGTCGCCGTACACGGGCGGAATAAGCCGGTCGGATCGTCCCCAAATGACAGCGGTGTTGGCTTTGATCCGATATAGACGATCGCGTAGACCACGATCGGGAACGGGAAACAATATTTTGCCCGCCATACCCAGTCGACGTGCGTTTCCAACGAGAAAATCCGAAAGGAATTCCGGGTCGTTGAAGTTTCCACCCGAAGATAAAAGGGCAGCATTTTTTTCGGGATCGTGCAATAGAAGCCCTGGTAGTTCGAATGGCAGCTTACTGAAGAGGTCTTCAATCGGGTGTTCGTCTTTCCATAAGCCAGCCGGCGCCAAGAGCGCCAGGCGCTGGATCTCCGTCGGTGCGATGGCCGCCATTTCTGCGGCAATCATTCCACCCATCGAATGGCCGACAACAAGTGGATGATGCAACGAGAGAGCGTCAAAGACATCGAAAGAATGCAGCGTAAAATCGAGCATGTTGCGTAGATGATCTCCTCCTTCCGAGTCTTCGAAGCCCGGCAACAGCGGCGCATAGACGTGATAATGGGTGGCGAGTGATTCGAGGAACGGATCATCGGGGAAAAGACCGCCAGCCCCATGCAGAAATAGTAGTTCCGGACCTTCGCCTCCTTCGTAGACACGGACGTTGCTTCGGGTCTCGGGGTGACCAACCTCGATTAAGCGAGAATCCACATCAGCCTCCTATCGCTGCGGCGGCCGCACGATTCGCATGGTCGATGGGCGAAACCCAGAAACGATTGTCGTCTTTGTATTCGGGCCATATGTCCCGGAGCTGGGGGATGACTTCCTCTGCGAAGAGTTTTGTTGAACGCATGCATTTGTCTTGAGGCATATTGCCGACATGGATGAGACAGAAAATATTACCAACGCGCAGGCTGGTGGCCAGTTCCCTCATCTGCTTTGCGACGGTGTCTGGACTTCCCGCGATAATATAGCCGTCGTCGATAAGTTGTTGCCAGCTCATGCTAGAAACGTTGCCAAATGCTTGCTCCGTCATCTGTGACGTCACGTTCGCTTTAAGGGTCTTGATTGTGCGATAGCCCGGTGCATCTGCAAATCCCGGGTACACGTGCAAACAACGGTTGTAGAAGTAATCGATGTGTTCTCTGTAATCTCGCTCGGCTTCTTCATCTGTCTCCGCGACGACGATGGTTTGTGCAAAACCCGCACGGTAGGGAGAATCGTCCTTGCCACATTCTTCGACCCGTTCCCAGTAACCATCCATCAGCTGTTTCGCACGCAGATAACCCGTAAAACTCAAATAGCAATAGACATAGTCATTTTCAATACAGAAATCGTATGTTTCTAACGAACCTCCGCCGGGGATGAAGATTGGAGGAGGTGACTGAATCGGTTTGGGCCAACAGTTGGCGTAACGCAGTTGGTTATAGCGACCGTTGAACGTAAAGGGTTCGTCTTCCCGCCACGCCCGCATAATAAGGTCGTGTGCCTCTCGATATTTTTCGCGCGTAAGTGCAGGGATTTGTCCGTAACAGTAGTTCGTGTCCATCGACGTGCCGACGGGGAAGCCTGCTAAGAGGCGGCCTCCGGAGATGACGTCAAGCATGGCAAATTCTTCTGCGACCCGCAGCGGTGGGTTATATAGCGCGATCGAGTTACCTAGAACCACCAAAGCCGATTTGGATGTTCGCCGAGCAAGGGCCGCGGCCATGAGATTCGGAGAGGGCATGAGGCCGTAGCCATTGGCGTGGTGTTCATTTACTCCGATGCCATCGAAACCGCACTCTTCTGCGTATTCGAGTTCATCGAGGTAGACGTTATAGAGTTCGTGCCCGCGTACTGGATCGTAGAGCGAGCTGGGTATGTCGACCCACACGGATCGGTATTTTTCCCGAAAGTCTTCGGGGAGATATGGCCAAGGCATCAAGTTAAACCATGTGAATTTCAATACCTTCTCCGGGTTGGTCTGACGAAACGATGGAACGTTCTTTCGTGGGCCCTGTCAACTGTATAACCTTGGGTGACATGCGAACACTAGAATTCTTCTTTGATTGTTCAAGTCCCTGGACTTACCTGGCGTTCGAACAAATCCAGCGGTCAAATGAAGGTGAGTCCATCGTAATCGATTGGCGACCGTTTCTTGTCGGTGGGGTGTTCAATACGGTTAATCCGAGCGTTTATGCATCGCGCGAAAATCCGGTTCCGGTAAAGGCGAAGTATTACGGCAAGGATCTAGCCGACTGGGCACGATACGTTGGCGTCAGCATAGGCTCACCTCCAATCTTTCCAGTGAATAGTGTCAAAGCGATGCGCGGTGCATTCGTCGCGATTGAGAACGGCCTCCTGATTCCGTACGCGCGCCGCGTATTCGAGGCGTACTGGGGCGAATTACTCGATATTTCGCAAGACGATGTTTTAGCAGAGATTGTGGGGGATGTAGGCATCGTCACCGATGAGTTCTTCGGAAAAATCGGTTCGGACGTCTATAAAAAAAGACTTAGAGAGAATACGCAGGAGCTCATGGACCGTGGCGGTTTTGGTTCGCCTACGATGTTCCTCGATGGCGATGATATGTACTTTGGCAATGATCGCATTCCGTTAATTATGGCGAAGCTTTCTCAGTCGTCGACCTAGTCGTCTTGCCTTGGATAACGAGCCGCAAGCTGATGTATTGCTGTGGGTGTGGTTTTGTTGTCGAGGGCGGCCATGACTTCTAGCGCACACTCCCTTGGTGAATTGCTTGCCGTGTTGACCTCTACGTCGTAGACCATGTGTTCATGTACCTTATCGAAATGCCAAGTGGCGGTGCCCGGAAAGCGCCCTGGTCGTTCCGTTTCGCGTTGACAGACAACGTCCAACGGGCACCGCACGCCGACGACTATCACCTCAAATTCGGAGAGGACGTGGGCATAGTCTGCGACGAAAGACTCTTCGAAAAGAAGATCGTCGATGATGATGTTCAGGCCGTTTTTAGCGATCGTTGCGATGGCGCGCCGCATACCTCTCAGTAGGTTTAGGCCATGATCGCCAAATCGAACAGCCGTCACCAATTCACCATTCAGGTCGTTGGGGGCGATGTTGAGTCCCGCTGCTCCAGTTGTTCCATCCGGGGAATTGAATCCGCGGTATCGCCCTGGTAAGCCGTCTCGAAATTGATCGAGTGCAACGTGCTGGTATGGGTCGCTGAGGAGTTGTTGCAACATCATGGCGAGTGTTGTCTTACCGGAACTTGAAGAACCGTTGAGTAGAATGATAGATCCAGTGTTCATTACGTCATGTTAGCGATGCGAGATCGCTATAACCAGTTCGGTCGTTCCTTCCAAGCGTCGGTGTATCGCTCGACAAGATTGTCCAAGTTATGTTCTTGAGTTCCGAGCGACTCGATATTGATACTTGCCACAACGGCACCGCAGCGAATGGCGTCGCGGTCGTTGGCCCCTGCGAGATGGGCATGGACATAACCCGCTCGAAAGGCATCGCCGCAACCGGTTGGATCAACCAGTTGCGATGGGATCACCGCCGACACGCTGCCCTGGGAGTCGCCCCACACCCAACGGGCACCTTCTGATCCTGCGGTAATAACGAGTTTTTTAGCGGTATTGATGTCGGCGTGCTTTCTTAACGTGTCGTATTCGAATTGATTCATGATGATGTGATTGGAGAGTTCCGTCAGTCTTTGGCAATCGATTGCGGTAAAGTCGGTAAGTCCTTGGCCAGGATCGGTCAAAAAGGGCGTACCGCGTGCCTTCAGAATACCAGCAGCGGCGATCATGTTGGCAGGGATGTCGGGCGCGATGATCGCGTAATCAATGACCTGCTTTTCTTCGATGACGCGACGTAGATGAGTTTCGAATTCTTCGGTTCGGTTTGGACCCGGGTAAAAACCCGTGAATTGATTGCCTTTAATATCTGTAAAGATAAAGGCATGCGAGGAATGCGAGGCCGTTTCGACCTTGACGATCGCGTCTTGATCTATCGCCATTCGCGACAAGTGTGCTTGATAGTCGTCGTCGAGATCGCGACCCGTAAATACAAAGGGAATCGGATCATGGCCGAGACACTTCAGGCTGTACGCCAGATTCATGGCGCAACCGCCAAACTGTCGATGAAGTTGGTCCAGGTGGATCGAAAAATTCAGCCCTCGGTGGCGCGGCAGTTCGCTGAAATCGTTTGCGTAAGTAGCGACGTAGTCGATGGCGAGGGTACCGGTAATTAATATGCGGGCGATGAGACGTCCTCCTTCGAGTAAACTTTAGTGGGTCTACCAATGGATGCTTCTTTGTGCAAGGACTGATTGGTCTCATCGGGTTGTTAGCGCTAGCTTGGCTTTTTAGTGAGAATCGGGGTGCCGTAAACGTTAAACAGTTAGCGATCGCTCTGTTCATTCAAGTGGTGCTCGCGTCCGTGCTCTTAAATGTCGAATTCTTCCGACAAGCGCTGTTATCGCTTAACCAGATTGTGTACGCGATGGAAGCCGCGACGCGTGAAGGAACCAAACTTGTGTTCGGTTTCTTGGGAGGCGATACGAATCTGCCGTTCGAATTAACCGCTGATTCGATGCCGTATATTTTTGCGTTTAGGGTGCTACCGCAGATACTTGTATTCAGTGTGGTCGTTGCGTTGCTTTGGCATTGGCGGATTTTGCCGCTTGTCATCCGCGGTTTTTCGTGGGTACTACGCCGATCGTTGGGTGTCGGAGGCGCGGTGGGAGTTGCCGCGTCGGCGAGCGTATTCCTTGGGATGGTTGAAGCTCCATTAGTTATTCGAGCTTACCTACGCAACTTGTCGCGTTCCGAATTGTTTGTGGTGATGACCTGCGGTATGTCAACCGTCGCCGGTTCCATCATGGTGTTGTATGCGAACGTACTGACGCCAGTGATCGATGGTGCTATCGGACACGTACTGACGGCGTCCGTCGTGAATGTGGTCGGAGCGGTTTTGGTTTCTCGCGTCCTTATCCCTGAAGAGCGGATCACGGAAGGCGGCGATCTTGCCGACGCGCTCACTTACGAGAGCTCAATGGACGCGGTTGCCCGCGGCACTATGGATGGGGTGAAGCTGGTGGTTAATGTTGGCGCGATGGTGATTGTCTTGATGAGCTTGGTTGGCCTTGTTAACTACGTTCTCGGTAACTTTATGGTCTCCGACCAGCCGCTAACGCTGCAATGGTTGGTGGGATGGGTCTTTGCGCCTATTGCGTGGATCATGGGCATTGATTGGGTGGATGCTCAAGTAGCAGGGTCTCTTTTGGGAACCAAGTTAATCTTGAATGAATTGGTGGCCTATCTAGAATTTGGCGCGCTGGGAGATTCTTTGCTACCGGATACGCGTCTTATTCTGACCTATGCGCTCTGTGGGTTTACCAACTTTGGTAGTTTGGGCATTTTGATAGGGGGTGTGAGTGCTCTGGTGCCAGAACGACGCAAAGACTTATTAACGCTAGGTCCCAAAACGCTGTTATCCGGTACATTGGTCGCATGTTTGACCGGGACCATTGTTGGAATCGTTGGTTAGTTTCTAGACAGCGTTAAGTACGAATTCGATGTCGTTGCGCGTGATATCGAGGTGTACGACCCATCTTGACCCTGAAGTCAGTACGTCTTTCCGGGCGAGTGTCGCGCGGACATCATGAAGTTGTGGAACATTAACAAATACCATATTTGTCGCGTGTTCAATTGAAGTTCCTAATTTTTCTCGAAGTCCGTCAGCTAGGTGAGCTGCAAGTACATGGTCTTCGGCGAGTCGGTCGACGTGGTGTTCAAGCGCGTATAAGCCCGCTGCCGCAAGAAAACCGGCTTGACGCATGCCGCCGCCAAGCATCTTTCGCCAACGCCGGGCAGAGTGGATAAATATCTGCGAACCAACGAGGACGGAACCTGCCGGCGCACCAAGGCCCTTAGATAGACAGACGGATACGGAATCGACCAGAGACCCGTAATCCGCGACGGATACCCCTTCAGCGACAGCGGCATTGAATAAGCGAGCGCCGTCGAGATGCAGGTTGAGTCCGCGACGGGCACAAAGATCGGCTGCTCGTGCGACGTAATCGATATTCAATGGTTTGCCGGCTTGCGTATTTTCAAGGCACAAGAGTCGGGTACGTGCGAAGTGATAATCGTCAGGCTTAATTGCAGCAGTGACGGCGTCCAGGGATAGTGTCCCATCAGCCTTAAATGGTAGCGGTTGCGGTTGAATTCCGCCCAATACGGCGGCCCCGCCTGCTTCAAATCGATAGGTGTGAGCCGTTTCTCCAGCGATGTACTCGTCGCCCCGGCCACAGTGGCTTAGCAAGGCGCACAAGTTGGATTGAGTCCCGGTTGCAACAAATAAGCCGGCCTCGGCACCCAGGAGGTCGGCAGCGAATTGTTCTAGTTTATTGACCGTAGGGTCCTCTCCGTACACATCATCGCCTACTTGCGCTCGCGCCATCGCCTCACGCATTGCCTCGGTCGGCTGAGTGACGGTGTCGGACCGGAGATCTATCGACATGTTAGGACTAAGGCTCGAAGCCCCTATATGGCTGTTAGTTAGCGGCCGCTAACGAGACGTTGTAAACGCCAGCCTGTCGTGCGGAGTCCATGACCAGAATCATCGTCTCTGTTTTCGAGTCTTTGTGCGGTTGAATGATCACGGGGGCTTCGGGATTTTCAGCATGCAAGCGCTCTATGTTCGCGCGAACAGAGCGCGCGTCGACGTCACGTTGCGCGATCATGATGCGATCGCGGTTAGAAATCCGAACGACGATACTTTTCTTGTCCGGATCGACTGTTTTTGGTTTGTCGTCTTCGGGTTGATTTACGTCGAGACCGATTTCTTTAACGAATGTCGCCGTGACGATAAAGAAGATGAGCATAATGAACACCACATCCAACATGGGTGTCAGATTGATCTTTTCGTCGTCTTCGCTTTCGCTGCGAGATCCGAAGCCTTTACGCACGTGATGTCCTCAACTTTCGTGAGCGGTGGCTATGTTAACGCTAATTACGCGGATTTCCACCGCGACGGAGGTCATGTGCAGTTCTTGCGAGCGGTATCGCCCAAACGACACAACAAACCACGAGGAGCGTCGTGCTCAGCGGTGATTGGAAGAAAATGGCTAACGAACCCTCGGAAAGATAGAGCGTGCGCCGTAAGTTCTCCTCCAGCATTCCACTCAAAATAAATCCGAGCAATAGCGGTGCTAAAGGAAAACCGGCGGATCGAAGGAGAAACGCGGCCAAACCGATGCCGAGCATGAGGAAGATATCGAATGGATTCATGGTCGTCAGGTACACACCGAGCATGGACAACGAGATCACGAAGGGGATAAGGATTTTCCTTGATAAGTAAATGACCCGTGAGATATAGGGAATTAACGGCAGATTAAGTGCCAGCAAAATGAGGTTGCCGATGTACATCGATACGATCACGCCCCAGAAAACGTCGGGTTCCGTTTCGAGAAGCCGCGGCCCGGGCTGGATGCCATAACTAAGCATTACCCCGAGCAATATAGCGGTGGTACCTGAACCCGGGATGCCGAGCGTTAACAGAGGAACAAATGAACCGGTACACGCCGCGTTGTTTGCAGATTCGGGTGCGGCAATCCCCCGCACTCTATTTTCCTTTTTGCGGAGACGGCGTTCGGTATCGTACGCGATGAAACTTGCCAGCGTGGCGCCAGCGCCCGGTAAAACACCGACCAAGAAACCCAATATGGAGCTTCGCGACACCGTGGGTGCCATTTCTCGAACGTCGCCGGGATGAAGACGTACGTTTTTCTGGCCGGGTGATCGGATTGGCCCTGCCGATCGATCCGTCGTCATTCGGAATGCTTCGGCGAGCGCGAACGTCGACATGGCGAGCAGAATGAAGGGAATACCGTCTAAAAGGTCGAGTTGGCCAAAAGTAAATCGTTGCACTCCAGCGGCAGGATCGGTTCCGATAGTCCCCAACATAAGTCCAATTACGGTTGCAATTAGCGACGTGAGAATTTGGCCGCGATCGGCGAAGGCGGCAATGCTGCTAAGAGCGATAACGACGATGAGAGCGTAGTCGGGCGATTGAAATTGGATGGCGATCGCCGCTAACGACGACGCGAATAGCAACAATGCGATCGCACCCAATGATCCACCAACAAACGAGGAGTAGGCGGCTATAGCGAGCGCGCGTCCTGCCTGGCCTGCGCGAGCCATAGGATAACCGTCAAAAGATGTCGCGACGGTCGAGGCTACGCCGGGCGCGTTGACCAAAATCGATGAGGTAGAGCCGCCGAATACGGCACCGTAATAAACGCCCGCCATCATAATCAGTCCAGCAGCTGGATCGAGTCCGTAACTGATTGGGATCATCAAAGCGATCGCGGTGATGGGACCCAGGCCCGGTATCATGCCAATAAACGTTCCGGTAACGCAGCCGATGACAACCCAGCAAAGGTTTATTGGGTCGAGTGCCGTCGCGATGCCAGTGCTTATTCCTTCCCACACAGTGATTAACTCCAGAACGCACCGGGTTCAACGTAGATGCCGAGCAAAATCTCGATCAATAACCAACCGCCCAGACTGGTTAGGAGAGGTGCTAGGACGAAGATGTGCCATCGCCGTTCACCCATGATCAATAGGCAACTAACAAGTAAGAGTATAAGAGCGGGCCAGACACCAACCCAAGGTAAGAGGAGTCCAAACCCGATGATAGATACAGATATCAGTGTGAGCGGGATGAGATTGTGTTTTGGAACATTGACTCCCATACCCCGTACGAATAAAGCGGTTGAGAGCAGGATCAATATTGAACCGTAAGCAATCGGCAGCGTTCTGGAATTTACCGCTTCCTCTGCGGACCATGGGTCGAGTGTGATTCGGTAGGCAACCGCGAGATAGACTACGCCGACTGCCAGCAAGATTGACGGTAGAACTCGTCCTTTCAATCGATGAACCCGAGTTTTCTGAGCGTTGTACGAAGTAAGTTCTCCTGATCGAGCAGGTAGTCGCCGAAAGCATCGCCGGCAAGGTTTAAGGGTACCCAGCCACGCTTTTGCAGCGTGGCGTTCCAATTACTCGTTTGGCTTAAGTCGTGAAATTGGTCGATTAATTCGACCTTTCGATCCTTTGGAAGTCGTGGTTGAGCAAAGATGCCGCGCCAGTTGGCGAAGGCAACATCGTGGCCTAATTCCTGTAACGTGGGTACATCCGCGATCACCTCGATGCGTTTGCCCGCCGTTACAGCCAGCGCTCGTACTTGGCCGGTGTCTAGAAAGGCCATGGTTTCGCCTAATCCGGTTGAAAGTACACGAACCTCTCCACTTAACAGCGCTAACATTGCCTTGGCACCGCCATCGTAGGGCAAATAGCGTACTCGGCGAGGGTTGACGTTGATGGACGATAAGGCGAGTGCAAGCACGATATGGTCGAGACTCCCGCGCACTGAGCCGCCACCCACCACTACCGTCGATGGGTGTGATTTGAACGTCGTTGAAAGTTGGCCCCAGGTTGAAATCGGATCATCAGCACGAACCACGAAAATACCATAATCTGCAATAAGGCCCGCGATTGGCGTGAGGTTGCGGAAACTTTGTGGAAACAAGCCTTGCAGGCTCCTGACGATCAGGGGTGTTGAATTAACGAGTACCGCATCCTGATAACGCGAACGATTTTCGAGGTACTGACTCAGTGCTCGGCCACCGCCTCCACCGGGCATATTTTCGTAACTAATGGTCTCGTATCGGTCGAATGTTTTTAGGATTCTGCCTATTTCCCGCGCGGTGCCGTCAAGACCTCCACCGGGACCAGCAGGAATGACAAAATGCAATCGATCAGCATAGCTGCATGACGCTATTACCAGCATCATCGCGAGACTTATTCGAAGTGGGCATCGCATTTAAGTGTTTAGATAGTTGAGCGGCAGCCCAGGCGTATCCCAAGGAAGACTAACAAGCTGTCCAGTGGAAGACAGCGTGATGAATGCGGTTCGAAGGTCGTCTCCCCCGAAACAAATGTTCGTGGTGAGACGATCTGGCATCGGAACAAAGGATGGTGCTTTGTTGTGGGGAGATAGTGTCGTGATACCACCCTCGATAAGTGTTGCGACGCAAATGCCTCCCTCCGCATCAACCGCGAGTGAATCGAACATGAAATAGCCGTTTCGACCTTGCAGCAAGCGTCCGCCGTCGGGCCGATCGGCTCGTACCTGATTCAAGATGCCGGGTCCCGCGAGTGGAAACGCCCATAGCCGGCCGGTTGGTGTTTCAGCAACATAGAGTTCGCTTTCGTCGTGGGAAAGACCAATACCGTTCGGAGCCTCTAGCGGAAAAATGATTTCTTCTATGTTGGACCCGTCAGCCTGGGCATAAAAAACGCCGGTGCGGTCTCGATCCCTTGGTCGATTTTTCCCATGATCTGTGAACCAGAAACCTCCAGATCGATCGAAAACAAGGTCATTAGGTCCACATAACGGAACGTCGCCGGCATGGGTATAGAGTGTCTCGACGTCACCGGTTTCGAGGTTTACGCGTTCGATTCGTCCACCGTGATAATCCTCCGCCTGGTCTCCGGGGAAAGTACGCCCATTCCTTTCGATCCAATCGAAACCCCCGTTGTTGCAGATGTAGCAGTAGCCTCCGGGTCCGATTGCAGCACCATTGGGCCCGCCGCCGATCACAGCAATTACATCGGTGCTGCCATCCGGCAGAACCCGAGTAAGCGTCGCACGCTCGATTTCGACCAGAATGATCGAGCCGTCTGGCATTGCGATCGGGCCTTCCGGAAAACGTAAACCAGTGGTGACCAGCGTAGGGGTTTCATTCATAAACAATCCTTTTT
>Ga0209228_1000099_pt1 | contig 39014 bp, 39 predicted proteins | sample METZYME_3_150m_FD_187547 | JGI IMG/M metagenome (GOLD analysis project Ga0209228, IMG submission 187547) | Marine microbial communities from oxygen minimum zone in mesopelagic equatorial Pacific - METZYME_3_150m (SPAdes) (version 2) | ecosystem: Environmental > Aquatic > Marine > Oceanic...
TTAATGGCGGCGCACAAACCCGAAACTCCTGCTCCGATAACGATGACGTTGAAATCGGGAGGCGAACTGATGCTTTGGTGGTCAAGAAATTTCACTTGGCCTAGCTGAGCAGCAGTGAATTGGCCATATTCAGCCGGAACAGACTCAGCCATCGAAACGCTAAGCATCCGAACTATGAGATCGTAGTCAGGTTCGGGAAGGGCAACGGGACGACCGTCGCGCCACGCCAATATCGCCTCCAGAGATGCTTCGCGAACTTCTTGCTGGTGTCGGGGTTCGAGGCCGCCGGTGTCGTTGTCTCCTAGCCCTGGTTGTCGTTTCGGTAAGTACGGTTCTTCTAACCATTGAAGTTCACCGGTTAGTTGCACCAAAACCATGAGCAGCGTCGGGATGTTAGCTACATCGATTGCGTCGGAAAATATTTGCTCGTCGGGACTAAGAGTCATTGTTAGATACCAAGATCTTGAAGGTTGTAATCAGTCAAGATATCTCGGATTGCCTCAGGCTCGTAGCGATGTTCATCTTCTTGACCAGCGAAAGGTTGGTATGTGTAACGTTGCTCATCTGGGAAGCGCTGTGACCGCGCGTCAATTGCCAGAGGGATACATCGACATCTTTGCCGCACATATTCTTCTGTATAGAGGTTCCCGTCGCCGCTTAGTTTCCCGGTCTGGCCAATAACTGAGGAATACCGGTGGAAACCGAAATTGACGGTAATACGTCGATCTTTGGAAGTATTAGGGAAAGAGCCATGAACGGTCTGCCGATTTGTGATGAAGGCGTCTCCGGGTTCACAGACCAGCGGAACTGCGTTATCGAACCAATCTGAATCGTTGTTTTCTGACACCCGAGCAGCAATGTCGACTTTTCCTTCCCTGTGAGTTCCGGGTATCACCCACACACCATTTGCGGGGGTACTTCCGTAGAGCTGAACCTGAACGTTATAGCCATGAATGTTTGAGTCCCATTGTGGGTTGTCCCAGTGGATTTGTCCGTCTTGATGCCAAGAAACCGAAGGCCCTATCTCAGGTTCTTTGACGAAAAGTACTTCTGTGAACGGTGTGAAATCTGCACCATTAATGGTTTCAGCGACTCTCAAGATGTCAGGGTGACCAGAAATCCTTAAGAATGACGGGAGCAGTTGTAAACATCCAGCGACGAGATATGGAACATGTACTGGACTGCCCGCTCCTGGTTCCGGTTCGAACATCTTGACCGGATGTCTACCGTTGTTTTCTGCGGTACCGCCCAACGGGTCGCTCAACGGTTTGGTCATAATCCACGGGTTAATTGCGAATTCCGGTCCTAACGCTGGTCGACCATTGCGATCGACTTCTGATTCTCGATGAGGCCAGGGAGCTCGTTCTAGAAGTTCATCAACTTCGTTTCGGCACTCTTGTAGTTCGTCTTCGCCGATGACATTCTCAAAAACGTAAAAGCCACACCGCTCGTACGCGTCCAAGATGTCTGGGTCAAGACGTCCTTCGGGGGTGAACCGGATAGGACCTCGATTACCTAGTTGGAACGCTCTCGTTTCGCCTTCAGCGCAATATTGTCTGAATTCGGAGTTATCCCACTCTGATTTTCGCTGTGTGTCAGTCATAGGTTCCCTCTTTTCACTCTAGATGGCGGCATCTGGCCTCGCTGTGAGAGAGACTCCTTGTCATGGCAGATTCGTCAGTAGATCTCGTTGCGTTTGTAGGCCTGGGGGCAATGGGGGCCCCGATGTGCAACAACCTGACCGCCAAGTCGCCAGTTCCAGTCCTTGCCTATGACTTGAATGCTGATGCGGTCGCTTCAGCAGTGCGTGCTGGAGCTGTGGGGGCAAAAGATCTGGCGACGGTAGCTGAAGCCGACATCATTTTCGTTTGTGTGCCTGGTGAAGACGAAACACGTGCCGTTTGTCTTGGTAGAGGTGGACTGTGTGATCAGGCTCGATCGGAGCAGATTGTTGTCGATTGCACGACGGCGACCGTAGCCGTCAATCTCGATGTGGCAGAAGCCCTCACTTCCAAGGGTGCTCATTTCGCTGACGCGCCTGTGGCTCGTGGGGTGCCTAACGCGGTTGAAGGAACTTTATCGATCACCGTCGGCGCTGAAGAAGAGACCTTTAGTCGCGTAGTGCCTTGGCTCGAATATATGGGGTCCGACGTTGCATACTGTGGTCCTGTGGGAACCGGAACCGTCATGAAGCTAATGAACAACATGGTGTTATTCGAGAATGTCTCAGCTCTCGCAGAAGCCATGGCTATAGCGACCAGGGCAGGCGTGGATCGCAATCGTGTATTTGAGTTACTCGGCCAGGGGTCGGCTGACAGCTTCGCTCTTCGACGCCATGGTTCGTTCATGACTACAGGCGAGTACCCTGCGGATCGGTTTCCTACTACCTACTCCGTGAAGGATCTCGACTACGCGTTAGCTCTAGCCGCTCAGCTTGATGTAGATGCGGCTGGTGCTCGTTTAGTTCGGGACCGCTTCAGCGAGATAGTGGAGCGAGGTTTGGGGCACCTGTATTCACCGGTTGTCTACGAATTATTCGATGAAAAATGAACCAAATAGATAACGAACTTCTCGAACGAGCAGTTGCTTTAGCGGACAACCAGCTTTTCCCGAAAGCACTCGAAGTTGACGCTCAAGGGACAGTGCCCGCTTCCCAGCTGGACTTGATCTGTGAAGCTGGTTTTCATGGGCTTTTCGTTCCCACCGAATTTGGCGGCTTAGGGGTTTCACCCCAAACCCAGTGGGCTGTCCATGAAGCCATATCAGGAGGCTGTTTAACGACCAGTTTTGTCTGGGCGCAACACGCCGGACCAAGTAAAGCAGCCATAGAAACGAATGGACCTATGAAAGGTCGCTGGGCTGAAGCTCTTGCTACTGGAGAATCAAGAGGTGGCGTCGCTTTCGCTCACCTAAACCGACCTGGTACTCCTACGCTTCGCGCCGACCCACAAGGGAGCGGATGGCTCTTCTCCGGGACAGCTCCTTTTGTTACCGGCTGGGGACACATAGACGTTGTACTAACAGCCGCGCGTCATGGTGAATCGATTGTGTGGGCGATGCTCGACGCTGAAGACTGCGAGACGCTAACTAGCCGTCGTTTGTCGTTAGCAGCTATTGATTCCGCGGTCACCGTTGAGCTCACCCTCGATAACCACCCTGTGTCGGAGAAGTACGTAACTTCTGTGGAGAGTTTCTCCGACTGGGCTGAAAAATATCGGCACGGGTTACGCTCCAACGGCTCAAACCCTCTTGGGGTGGCGTCCAGAGCCACACGTTTGTTGGGGCCCAGTCCTCTAGATGAACAACTCCATGAGGCACGAAATAAAATTAATTCAGCTACCGCCGAAGAGTTGCCTGAGGCTCGAGCCCTTTTGGGTGATCTTTGCGTTCGTGCCACTTCTGCTCTGGTCGCCACGGTTGGCGGCTCAGCATTGTTTGTCGAACAACAAGCACAGCGACTAGCGAGAGAATCCTTGTTCCTCCTCGTGCAGGGCCAAACGCCAGAAATCAAGAAACACCACTTGAAACTGCTTACCGATCATGCACCTACCAGGAGATCAAGCAATGGCAGCTAAGACTAATGACCCTCTTGATCAAAGGTCGTTGGGGTGGCTTCGATACTTATATCGAAAAGCGACAACTCCCGATAACTGGGATCGTGACGGACGACCGCACCCTCATTGGGACAACATCACTGGCCCTCCTATGACATCGTTCCATCGATTCGACTTGATTGATTCCGCCTATGCCATGGCCCTAATGAGTGACCGAACACCCGCTTGGAGCGAGGTCTATAGCAAAGTGCTTGACGAGCTGGTATCTCGACACACTTCTTGGTGGGCAGCCGAGGACTGGATGACTCAATTCGGGCCAGATCCCGATCGCGGAAACTACCCAGATCAGTATCGAATGCTTGTACCTGCAGATCTGTGGGGAAATTACGACGCACCAGGGTGGACAGCGAATGGCATAGAGCCATATGGCGTCCAAATGGATCCCGTGGCTGCTGACGGGATGCTCTTCTTTAAAGGTTTCTTTGGTTTATTGCTCGGCTTACATCGGTATGTCTCTAATGACTCAAAGTGGAATGAGCCGTTCGAAATGATTCGTGACGGAGACCACACTTTCAGTTGGACTCATTCCGGAGTAATGGGCCACCTTGCTGAACAGTGGCACGGCAGACAAATGGGTTGCCATTGCGAAAACACAAAAATTTGGCCTTATTGACTGGCTGGCGCCGGTCTCGGTCTGAGACTCCATGACCAACTCCTTGACACGAACTACCACTCTGCTTTCGACCAGTGGTGGGCGTATGCGTCGGATAACTACATCACTTGGGACGGAGACAAAGCCATAGCGATGGACTTGTACTACGACCCAGTTGTTGACGAGCACCTTCAAACCCCAGTTGGCCTAATCGCTCCCACCTGGTATCTGGCGCCGCAACGTAGGCAAGTCGCTGAAACCGCATGGAAATTCGGTGCTGCGGCTATGGGTCTTCTCGGCGACGGTGACGTCAACTTGAAGCAAGCTCAAGAAGGTGTTCTTCTCGCGTGGTTCACTGGCGAATTCGCCGAAGGCGCCGTGAAGCAAAAACTTTGGGATGCCTGTGACACTCTGTTCGAACCTCACTTCGATCAAGATTCCGGAGAGTTCACCTTCAGGTTCGGTTTCGATGAACCACATCCGCGTGGGCAACCTAATGCTCGAGTGATGGCTGGGTGGGTGTGCCGTCCCGGGGCATGGGCTGAAATATTCAATAACCCCAATCTGGCGAAACACACTCAACCATGTGTCGAGGGTGTCGACTTTCCGCGAGTGGCGATGAGTCAAGCCCAGTGGACTGGTGAGGCTCTGCATCTCGCTGCTGATCCCTGCAACAGCACCACTAGGGGGACACGGACCTCAATGCTCGTACGTCGACTACCTGTTGACGGAGAATGGACTCTCACCAGTTCGGACGGAACGACTTCCAATTGGGCCGCGACAAACGGTGAGACTCCTATCGAAATAATCGCCGATGGATCCTCGTTTACTTTGACAGTGAAATAGTGGTGTCATGACATTGTCGGTAGAAACAGCAACCGGGCCAATCCAATCTTCTGAATTGGGTCGAGTACTGATGCACGAACATGTTTTCGTCATCTCTACGGAGATCCAACAGAACTACCCCCAAGAATGGGGTGAGGAGCAGGTCCGAATAGACGACGCAATTAAGCGCTTGAATGAACTCAAAGCCAGCGGCATCGACACCATCCTTGACCCAACGGCGATAGGACTTGGACGGTACATCCCTCGAATTCAGCAAGTCGCTAAAGAAATTGACCTAAAGATCGTTTGCGCTACCGGTCTGTACACCTTCAACGAACTTCCTCACTACTACCGTCGTCGCACTAGCTCAGATGTCGACGCGTTAACTACGCATTTTGTTCAAGACATTGTCGAAGGTTTCGCTGATACCGGGGTTAAGGCCGGGGTAATCAAGTGCGCTACCGACAAACCTGGCTTAACCCCAGATGTAGAACGGGTACTTAGGGCTTGTGCTCAAGCTCACCGCGAAACTGGGTGCCCCATCACAACTCACACAAATGCTGAGACCGAACGTGGCCTCGACCAACAACGCATCTTCAACGAAGAAGGGGTGGACCTCAGTCGAGTGGTCATCGGGCATTGCGGAGATACAAATGATCTTGACTACCTCCAACAACTCTTGGATGCCGGCAGCATCCTAGGAATGGATCGGTTCGGTATTGATGGCTATTTGACGACTGATCAGAGGGTCAGGGTCGTAGCCCAATTATGTGAGATGGGCTATGCGCAACAACTTGTATTAAGTCATGACGCATCGTGTTACATAGATTGGATCGAAGGTGAGGTGCCTCTTGCGCCTCTCCCCAACTGGCATTACTTACACATAAGCAAAGATGTGATCCCCGCTCTATTGGAGGCTGGTGTAAGCACCGAGCAAATCGACACGATGCTGATCGATACCCCCAAGCAGTTTCTTGAGTCTCAAAATCTTGGCGGGTACTAGCCTCAACAACATGAGTGAACTGCAAACTGGCCAATTGTTTAGTGACAGCGTCGAAGTGACTGACGAGATGTCGCCACCGCATCTACCTAACAAAGTGCTTTCCACACCCGACATGGTGCGACTGATCGAGGGCACGTGTCTGTTTGGCGTGCAGAGTCATCTAGATAGTGACCAGACAACAGTTGGAATTCACATATGTGTAAGCCATTCAGCCGCTGTCGCCTCAGGTGAAGAGGTGCTGGTGTCAGCAGAATTAGCTGAGATTGACCGCAAACGACTGGTATTCAACGTGAAGGTCACCCACGGTGAGACTCTGGTTTCTGAAGGGACCCATCAACGCTTCATAGTTGGTGGTTAACGCCTCAAGATTATTCGGGTGTTAGCGCTCGTATACCGATGACATCCGCAAGGTTGTTCTAGGGCTCAATAATAATTTTGCCAATAGATTTTCGATCCATCAGGCTTCGCAATGCTTCTGATGCTCCCTCCAACCCATACCTAGCCGATATGTGGGGTCGTAGCTCACCACTGTCAACCCATTGCAGGAGATCTTCGGCTATTTCGTTTGCTAATTCAGGGTCGCGTGCTGTCATCGCCCCATAGAAGACACCCACTATTTGGCAGCTCTTTAACAACGTCAGATTCAGAGGTATCGATGGTATTCCCGCTGTGAAACCGATCACCAAGAAGCGTCCTTCCCACCCGATTGCCCGAAGAGCTTGCTCTGCGTAGTCACCTCCAACAACGTCGTAGACAACATCTACTCCGGCGCCACCCGTCAATTCTTTAGCTCGGTCCTTAAGGTTTTCTTCTGCGTAGTTGATCGTCTCATCCGCGCCTCGTTCTCTGCAGAGATCAAGTTTTTCTTCGGTCGAGGCTGCAGCGATGACGCGGGCTCCCATGAGTTTGCCGATCTCCACCGCTGATAGACCCACGTGGCCTCCTGCACCCAAAACCAAAAGCGTTTCACCCTGTTGGAGATTTCCGCGTTGTTTTAAGCCGTAGTAAGTAGTGCCGTGCGCGTACAACAAGCCCGTGGAATCAGCAAAACTAACTCCGTCTGGGAGTGCTCTCGCAGCCGCTGCCTTAGCGACAGCTAGCTCCGCGTAGCCTCCAACTGACCCCAGGCCACAGACAACTCGGGTCCCTATCTCTAGGTTGTCCACCCCTTCACCTAAAGCCGTGACAACGCCGGCTACTTCTGCTCCGGGCACGTACGGTAGGTCGGCTTTGAATTGGTATTTGTCTTCCAACATCAAAGTGTCGGGGAAGGTGACTGGTGCCGCCTTAACTTCGATAAGGATTTCCCCAGGTTCAGGGGTGGGGTCAGGTACCTCGGTCACCACTAAATCTTCAGGCGGACCAAATTGATTACATAAGACTGCTCGCATAGCTGTCTAATTTAGTGGGTAGTTCTGGGTTAGGCCTTTAAAATTGTCTAACCAAGCGTTGAGTTGAATCAAGCGTTCGTTGAGCGGCCGCTTGATTTTCAAGTCGAAGGAACGCCTCCGTAGACCTCAGTTTCGAACCACTCGCGAAATTCCTCGTCTCGTGTCATTTTCCAGTGATCCCAAGTCGCCATTCCAACCGGGGAAAGAAAGGCACCTAACTTGATGAGTTGCATGCGCATATCGACATGCATCCTTCCCACTAGCCCCTCTTGCCATGCATCGTACGTATCGAAAAGGTCAATGAGGTCAGCCCCTAATAGGTTGAGGGCGCGAAAATACTCTTCTCCTTCTAAATCGTCACTAGACCAGTCCTTTATCAAGAACTGGCTAAAGCTTGCGTCTCTGGAGATAGCGAAGTACCGATCGTAGAGTCGATCTGTGAGACCGTGCCCGAATTGGGTCCGACTGTGCTGCAACGTTTGGCGAGCTTCGGCGCCGATGAAGACAATCGATAACGAGAGAATTACGGCTTCTAATATTTGAGCCCAGTTTGCGATCTGTTCAAGAGTCAATTGATAGTCCTAAGTGTTCATCTATCTATGTCCGACTGACGCGTTTGACGACGTATCGGGAACCAAGGTCTATGAGGGTGAACAAAATCCCTCCGATGACAAGTTCCACGAGTCCACCACCGTTGGCCACGATGAAGAGGGCGACTAGCGCCGCAACAATTGGTCGAGTGAGGTATCGCACAGTTTTAGTGAACCATGGCCAGTGCCCGAAAACGGGGATGGAAGTAGTGTTTAGTCATGGATGTTTCTCGTTTTCCGCTGGTGCCGGGCCCATCTCCGATGCTGGTAACTCACAGTGAAGGCATGTGGTTTCACACTTCAGATGGGCGTCGAATCCTTGATGCCGGCGGTGGAGCAATCGTCACAAATATTGGTCACGGACGACAAGAGATAGCTCAAGTTGCTGCAGATGCTTTAAGTCAGTTGGATTACGTTGTGCCGATCTTCGCCACCGAAGCCCGGGTGGCTTTGGTCGAAGAGGTCAGCGACCATTGGCTTCCTGACCCCTCATGGCGTTGTGTGTTCGTTAGCGGAGGTTCTGAGTCCGTAGATGCAGCATTGCGGGTCGCTCAACTCCATCATGTTGCATGTGGCAGACCTGAAAGACACAAAGTAATTGGACGCGATGTCTCCTATCACGGAGCAACGGTAGGAGCGTTAGCTGCAGGTTCTCACGACCGAAGACGTAAAGGGTTGGAACACTTGCTTCCGTCAATGCCTAAGACCAGTTACCGTGACCCTGACGAGTTAGAAAAGGTTATTGAAATCGAAGGTGCCGAAACCATCAGTGCATTCATAGGAGAACCTGTGATTGGCGCCGCGGCGGGCGCCTACGTGCCTCCCGATGATTACTGGACGCGGATCTCAGAAATATGTGCCCAACACAACATCCTCGTGATAGCCGACGAAGTGATGACCGGCTTCGGGCGACTCGGCGCGACCATGGGTCACGAAGCGCTTGGATTCACGCCGGACATCATCGCTGCAGGGAAAGGACTTGGCGGAGGATATGTCCCAATCGGCGGAGTGTACTGTCGCCCTGATGTGGTGGAACCCATCGGGAAAACAGATCTCGCGTTGATGTTTTATACCTTTGCTGGCCAAGACCTTTGTTGTTCAGTGTCAAAGAAAGTTCTTGAGATCGTAAGAACAGAAAACTTGGTTGCTCAAGCAGCCAGTATGGGCGAACTGCTGCGAGGACGACTCGAAGAAGAATTCCAAGACCACCCCAACGTCGAAAGTATTCGAGGTCGCGGTCTATTGCAGGGGTTAGGCCTCGTAGCCGATCGGGAAACTGGAGATCCGTTTCCGCGGTCGGCGGCCTTCGCTGAAACGGTGACAAACATTGCACTTGAGAATGAAGTCTGGGTGTACCCGTCTGGGTCAGGAGTATTTGATGACGCCGTGATGTTCGGTCCACCGTTCATCGTGGAAGAAAGCCACATCGATCAAATGGTTACCGTGACTCGACAAGCAATCGATGCCGCTGCTGCAGCTTTAAGTTAGGAAACGTTAAGCGGGTGGATCGCAGGTAATGGTTTCCATCTGTGCTGGAGCAACCACTTCAAGAGCCTCAAAGTCGGGTGAGCAACTAATTTCGTTGTGAACCATCCCAGGTGGTATCGACAACGCGGCACCAGCGGCCACTCTTTCTGAGCGACCTCCTTCGAATTCAAGGTCTACCCAGCCGTTTAAGACATAAACGAATTGCAGATCACATTGGTGATAGTGCCATCCAGTGGTGTCCATCACATCTGTGGCTCTCATCACTTGAGCTCGATAGTCGCCATTGGTGAGGTCACTTAACCCGGTGTCGCGGTACTCAAAGAAAGAACGTCGCCCCGTTTTCCCAAATTCTGCGTCATCGAGCTGCTGACACAGCAACTCTGTTATTGAGGTTGATTCCATTTGTTTCCTCCGGTTCCAGTTCATCACAAGATTGTTGCTTAGATCTTCAAAAGGCGTTGATGCTCGTCTAGGAGTTCGGTATTCCCGAAGGTTTCTAGAGCTGTGTGAAGCTTTCGGTTCCAGACGAATAGGAGTAAATCACTAGCTGATCCTCGGGCGGCAACATCACCTTTCCCATGCATTTTTTCTACAGTAATTCCATCGTTTTTTCTGGTGATCATCCATTCACCTTCAGCGTCGGTTGCGTGAAGATGAACAGATCCCTCACCTGAGAAGGCTTCGGGTAAACGCTCCGCGATAAAGAAATCGTAGAACTCGTCGATGCCGTCGACGGCTAGTTCGGCATCGATTGGTTGGCTATCCCCGTGGGCCGCTTCTATGTCCCATCGATGCATCACTGCTTCCTGAGTCATTCGACGCATCCAGAACTGTGCCGTGTCCATCCGCTGGCTTGAGGTCCAGACCTGATCATCGGGCTGGTGCGTCCATATCGCGTCGTCGAGAGCATCAGCAACCGATTGAAACCACGGACCCAATTCAGATATGTCTGGCTGGTTGATTGGGTCGTTGGCCCATGCTGCTACGCCTCGCTGACCGACAGGGGCTCCTTGGCGGATTGATTGATCAACGAAAGAGAAAACTAGACCCACGTGGATGATGACGTTACTCGCAGTCCAGTTTTGGATATGCGGGATGACGACTTGATGGTCTTCAGCGGCAAGTTCTGCGATCCGTGTAGTGGATTTGTTGAATGCTGTTCTGTAGGAATCGAGTATCACAAGGCCTCCCTCTCGTCAGTGGTGTGGTGTCAGGTGAAGATGCCCGTTGCTATGAGTTCTGCGGCTTCGTCTGGGTCGCGACCGAGGATATCTGTGAGGACTTCGTACAGATGTTCACCGGCTGGTGGCGCTGCCCAGCGAGCAACTCCTGGGGTTCGCGACAGGTGTATTGCTGAGTCTTCTACCCAAACTTCTCCGTGGTGTGGATGACTTACTTCGCTAAAGGCCTTCCGGTGACGCAACTGAGGGTCTTCGACAACTTCGGGTGCATAAAGAACTTGATGGGCCGGAACTTGGAGGTTTTGTAGTGCTGCTTCGGCTTCAATTCCATCTTGTTGACTGGTCCAGTCAGATATCAAGGAATCAATTTCGTGGTGTTGCTCGCGACGTTCTTCGGAGGTTAACGAAGCTAGATGTTGCGCTCCTACGAGCTGGCTTAAGGCCTGCCATTGGTCTTGAGTTTCACAGGCAACTGCGATCCATCGATCATCCCCGAGTACGGGGTAGGCGCCATGGGGACAGAAATTAGCGTCGCTATTTCCTATTCTGCTGCCTTCCACTCCATTGATTTCGTCGGCTAGGAATGCGGGGCTCAACAGCTGAGCTGCTGCTTCCATTTGTGAGTAGTCGATGTGTTGCCCATGACCTGATCGTTCACGTTCATCGAGCGCGGCTAGCACTAGGGCCAACGTCAGACGGGGCGAAATGTAGTCGGAGTAAGCACCGAAAGGCCCGCATGGCTGTCGGTCAGGCCAACCGCCGAATGGGAAGAAACCGGCAACAGCTGCTCCTATGTTCCCGAAGCCGGAAATCTCTCGGATGGGACCTGTCTGACCCATCAGTGAGGTCGACACCATGATCAGTTCGGGGTTGATCGTTTTTAGATGCTCATACCCGAGGCCCATGCGGCCGATAACTCCTACCGAATACGATTCGATGAGGACGTCCGCCCACTCGACTAGCTCTTCCATTATTTGGATTGATCGCGGATCTCGAAGATCAATAGCCAGAGAACGTTTCGATGCGTTGATACTTAGGTAGCTCAGAGAGTTGTCAGCACCGGCTTCGTTGTCTACGAAGGGGCCCGCCCCTCGCATGATGCAGGGTTTCAGCTCTGATTCGATTCGCAGTACATCGGCACCGAAATCACCCATGATTCGTGACGCGTAGGGACCGGCGATCGCCCATGTCATATCTAGGACTTTTATTCCTTTCATTGGGTCAACACCACTGGCGAAATTGGGTTCAACTGGAACCGCCGGTTGTTGCCTAGCGCCCAGGTTGTGCTGATCCAGTTTGGGTGGGGCAGTATCTGTTACCAGTGTCGTGCGAGAAAGTCGCGCTATCGGTCCCGCAAATCGGACGCCATCGATAGGACACCAAAAATCCCTTTCGGCCGCATGGTCCATGTCTAAGAGTTCACGGGTCGTCGTGATAGGGCCAAGTAAAAGATTGCGTTCTAACGCTCCAGCCAGGAGTTCGGCTTTGGTTTTCGTTTTAGTGAACTCGTTGATTACCTCGGCACCTCGACTCAAAATCCCTGGTGCTTCGGGGTCAGAGAGCAGTTGTGTCCCAAAACCGACCCAATCCACGTCGCGAAATTCGTCCGGACACATTCCTTCTTCATCCATCCATTCGAACAGTCGAGTGTTGTAGGGGCCAACTGTGGGGCCAACCAAGAAAACAATCGACAGGTAGCCGTCAGCTGCCTCGTATACCAATTTCAGAGTGATTGGTCCGATTTGTGCGCCGCCAGACAATCTTCGTGTACTTGGGGCCCCTACGAAGGGGTAAAGCATCTGGTATTGCGATGCGATCAAGTAACTGTGTTGGGCTGCAACGTCAACGTGTTGCCCTAAGCCTGAAGATTCACGTTCTCTCAACGCCAACAAAATCCCGCACAGAGCATCGGAGGCGGCGAAATGCCAGGTTTGTGGCAGTGACAGTCGAACTGGGGCTCGGTCGCGGTCACCAGTTATTCCCATTGTCCCGCTCGCAGCAGTATTGACGATGTCGCTTGCTGCCCAATCAGATTTAGGACCGGTCCCACCGAAACCCGAGATAAACGCAGTTACCAGATGCGGGTATCTTCGACTCAGTGACTCTAGGTCTACGTTGCTGCCGTCTGATGCGACGACGGCGTCAGCTGTCGCTGCTAACTCTTCGAGACGTTTCAGATCTTCAGTGTCGTTAAGGTCCAACACCAACGACTGTTTCGCTCGGTTGTAGGCCCAATGAGTCAACGACTTCTCTGGGTCTGGTACATCTCCGGCAAAGGGTCCCTGATATCGCGACCGTTGACCCCCGGGTGGTTCGATCGCTATAACTTCAGCACCCAATTGCGCCATGATCATTCCGCAGAAGTGACCTCGGTCGTCAGTTAGGTCAAGAATTCGAAACCGATCTAACACACCATTGCCCCCTGTTGATTGCAAACAGTTCCCGCTCAATTCTATTTGCGTGACGGGAACGCTACCTAAGTCCGTTCGATCTACGCTAGGGGCAGTGAATAGGTCCCCTGCGCGACTGAAACTTTCTTCTCGTGATCGTTGTCACACCACAGCGATACTGACCCGACGACACTTCTTCGACTTCTGGCCTCTAGCTCAGCTCGCGCATACAGCTTTTCGCCGACGGCGGGCCTGAGGTATCTGATCGACAGTTCACTGGTTACCGTCATCTCTTCAAGTCGTTCTATTACAGCGAAAACCAAGAACCATAGGGCTCCATCAGCTAGTTGGAACTGGTCTGGTCCTGAGATATAGCCGCCTGGACGTCGAGCTACCCCTGTTAAGTCGTATTCGGCAACCGCGAATTTGTCACCAATGTCGAGGCAACGGCTGCCTAACTGCGGGTAGCAATCGTTTACGAAGGCGTTGACGGTGTCTGTCGTTATGTCCCTGGGCATCTGATGACTCTAGACCAGCGGTGATTCAGACATTCAGGAGTCCGGAGACGTTTCAATTCACTTTCCGGGACTCATCTATCCCTTATCATCACTGGATACCTGGCTTCCCGAATAGAGGAATGGATATGGATTTTCAAAACCTTGATCGCCGATTTCAATTGATGTTGCCTAGCGGCCCAATTCTTTTTCTGTTCTTAATTTTCGCTCCTTGGCACCAATTCGGGAGCGGATCTTGGGGCTTGTCTCAATCTGCGATTCAAGCACCGAATGCTCTGTTGGGGATTGTCGCACTTCTTGCGGTGGCAATTTCTCTGCTGATCTCGTTTGCTCATGTACTCGGTAGCGACAAACTTCCAGAAAGCCCTCAAGGTAAAACCTGGGAAGAGGTGCTCTTTATCGTTAATGCGGTGATGTTGGCCGCTCTTTTGTTGAAGCTGATCCTTGAAACTTCGTTCTTAGCCTGGGGGGCGTGGGCATGCATCATCGCTGGCGCTATCCACTTTTATGGATCACATGTAGGTCGACAAAGCGGTTCTACCAGTCAAAATCCATAAGTTTGTCAAGGTCGACGTCAGGCAGTTCGGCTGCACAATCGAACAGGTTTCCTATCACTGGGAACAAGATTCGGGCCGCCGCGTCCTCATCGAACTCGAAGTCATCGGTTGGTACCGACAACAGTTGAATCAATTCCATTTCGGAGAGATCTTCTAACGCACATTCGAACAATTCCACATCGATCTCAGCTCCTTCGGCCATGCCGATTGCCGCAAGTTCTTTAAGGTCAACGCAGTCACTCATTGATTCAAGGAACGGTGTCGTGAACTCGGGTGGAAGCTCATCTGAGGTCAACCAAGCGACACCAGTGGCGTTCAGAGCGTCCATGCCCACTCGGTCGACAAGACCTCCGCCGACGCAGCGGGCATCTGAGGACCCAAACCCGATTTCGCCCAGTCCACCGAAATCTGTTGCCACTCCGGTTGAAACAAATTGGTCGATGAACACTTGTTCTTGTGTGGGTCTGTCCTCTGAGGAACCAGAGACCGCTTTGTAGATACCGAACACTGCACCACAAACCAAAAGCGTCACTACCACCGTGAGGCCTACCAGTTGTTTGCGCTCCTCACTGTTTGGCGGTTCGGTCGTTGCTGGAGTCAACAACTGTTGTTTCAAGGTGTTGAACTCTGTTTCGTCAATTTCGCCTGAGTCTCGTAAGGCAATCAATCGTTCCAGGTCATTAATTTCCGAGGACATCTAGCTTCAAGCTCCTACATGATTGGCTATGGGGACCGGATCCAATTACATCATTTACGACAAGCAATTTGTGGACGTTCAGTCGTTTTTCATTCACTCTGATTGAGCTTCAAATCCGACGATCTGTCCTCCGGGCTGCTTTGGCACGGATTGAAACGCCTGCTAGAACGAAGGCGTCAAGTTCAGTGTCCATCAGATCTTACGAAGGTGAAATGATGAAATTTATTCAAGTAGTGGAGCAATCTGGAGATATGGAAGAAGCCCGGGCTGAAATTGAGGGCTATTTCGAGAGCGCCGGCGACGAAACCAAGGTTAAGAAACTCATCCTTTGCGCTGATCGCGATGCTCCCGACAAGATTGTGAGCATTGTGGAGTTCGAATCATGGGATTCGGCGACAGACAACAACGAACTAGACGCGACTCAAGAAGGTGCGGCTGAGGCGCAAGCAACGACAGACGTCACTTACAGAAATCTTGACGTTCATCACGAGTGGACTCGTTGACATCAGCAGCTATCAGCGACCGCTCGTTGCTGCCGTGTCACGTCAGACACAAGGTCCAATTAAATTGGGCAGGCTAGGGTTTTGTTATGGCTGAACTAGAACTGTACGAACGCCGAACCTACGACGTAAACGTCGGCCAAATGAGCAAGGTCCTGGAGTTGTACTCCAACGAGGGATGGCCAGCCCTCGAAGCTGGAGGTCACTCTGAGTTCCTGGTCGGTTACTTCGTTTCGGACACCGGACCACTCCACCAACTCATTCATCTGTGGCGCTTCAGTAGCGATGGCGAGCGGCGCGCATTTTGGAAAAATTTGTTTAACGACGACGATTTCATGGCTTTCGCAGTTCAGCTCCGACCTTTGCTGCAAAGACAAGAAATACAACTCATGCAGTCAGCTCCTTGGGGCCCGAGACCCTGAACCGGAGATGCTCCAACTTGAAAGGTTGAATGAGTCAGAACGAATTTGAATCACACAGTGTTCCTCACACTCACTCGTCATCTCCTTCTTGGGGACGGGATGCTGTGAGGAAGTCACTGGTCTTTCGTCTCATCGCCACGCTGCTAGTTATGGCGGCAGTCGCCACTCTTATTGGCATTTTTGCCCTTTGGCCCAACGCCGAAAGATCTGAAGAAATACGAAGAAATGCCCAAGACATTGCCTTAACTTCCGAGTTGCTTAAGGCAACAGTTCATGAAGCCAGCGAATCCAGTTGCGGCTATTCAATTTCTTCTGAAGTTGAGGTCTGCCGCAACGTGACCGTTGTCGTACAAGAAGGTCCCGAAAGCGGTTCACTAGTCGTTTTGCCAGAAGTCAACACGTCATTTGACCCGACCTTTCCGCAGTTAGCAGTCGGCGACAGTGTGATTTTGGGCTTTGATCCCGTTACGAATTCTTACTACTACCAAGACCGAGATCGGATGGGCTCTCTTTGGTGGCTAATCCTGATATTTGCGGTCACGGTTATTTGTTTGGCCAGGGTTCGTGGTTTGCTGGCACTGTTCGCCATGGGTGGAACCGTCCTAATGTTGGTCAAGTTTGTCGCGCCGTCGGTTCTTGATGGGAACGACCCCGTCTTGGTGTGCGTCGTAGCTGCAGCAGCGATTGCCTTCTTCAGTTTGTATTTCACTCATGGTTTTAGCCTTATGACAACGGTTGCGCTCGCCGGGACTCTGATCGCTTTGGGGTTGACGTTAGGTATTTCGTGGGCCTTTTTTGAGCTCGCGAAATTCTCTGGCTATTCGAGTGAGGAAGCATTTGTGCTGCCGTTTCTGGCGGAAAGTCTTGATGTGCGAGGCCTTCTTTTGGGAGGCACCATAATTGCGGCTTTGGGGGCGCTAGATGATGTGACGGTCACTCAAGCGGCCACGGTGTTGGAACTTCGTGCTCGCGACAATGAGTTATCGGCAACGCAATTGACAATGTCTGGACTACGCGTCGGCAGAGAGCACATTGCATCAACGGTCAACACCCTCTTGTTGGCTTATGCGGGCTCAAGCATCCCTCTGCTTCTATTGTTCGCTGTCTCTGAACAGTCTCTCGCAGATGTTGCTAACTCCGAATTGATTGCTATTGAGCTAGTTAGGACTCTGTGTGGGTCAATCGGACTTGTGGCAGCTCTTCCCATTACGACTTATCTGGCGGCTTTATTGATGAGCGCAGACAAGTAGCAGCGGTCCAGCCCCTACCGCTGAAAGTCCGCTTTCTTATTGGTGATCGCGGTAACGCTCTGTAGGGTCAGGGGGTGCAGACTTATTTTGCACTCGTGTAGAAAGAAATTGAGGGCAATCAATGCCACAAGGAACAGTGAAGTTCTTCAACGCTCAGAAGGGCTTCGGATTTATATCGCGTGAAGACGGAGCAGACGTCTTCGTTCACTACTCAAACATCGAAGGGTCGGGATACCGCTCTTTGGAGGAAGGCCAAACGGTCGAATTTGAGATTGGTGAAGGCCGCAAGGGCGAAGAAGCCCAGAATGTGCGTGCCGTTTAGAGCTAGCAACATTAATTCTAGATAACCCTGCGGCCGCTCCATTCGTAGAGCAGGCTGCAGGCGTTTTATCTGTCGTCGATATGATCTTCAGTCGGCAATCGCGTCATACATGACGACTGTGTCTGCCATCCGAAGTCCTGGGAACGCCGCTGCTACATCTGTCTGCAGCTGAACGAACCAATCACTGGCCGAAACTTGATCCCAAAAACGTCCGTAATCTTCCATCGACTCAAAATCGGTGACGTACAAAGCCATCTCCATGCCGCCAGTTCCGGTGACAGGTCTCATAAGACGAGGGTTCTTCGCACCCCACGATTCGTGTTGAGCTTTAGCGGCTCGAGATCCCGCCTCAACAGCACGCATTGCTTCAGGAGTGCCTTCCCAACGAGTTGCAACAGATATCACTTGAATGCCTTTCTCTTGACTTGAAACCAGTCAAACCGTTGCGCCGCGCCAAAGCAAGGTGGCCGGCCTTTGGTGGGTGGTATTTCGCTGCATCAGTGTGAGTCGTTCGGAGGCTACGCTCGGTTCATGAAGTTCGACCGAAGGTTCGCTGGGGGCGCTCAGCGCTATATGCGAGTGGGTCCCACGGGTAACAAGTACGAATGCGTCGTGTTTCTTGACCATCAACTGGGATGCCCGCATCGCCATCTGGGCGACCCTGAAATAGAAGATTGCGGATGCGGATCGCTAGCAGAGCTCAGAGAACGCGACACTCAACGCGGTGAAGGGTTCACTGATTTCCGTCGTCTACTGCGTCGATTTCTCCGTCGGTAGGCATCTTTTCTACGTGCTGATCTCTAGCTTCTGCGTCTTTATAAATTGAGTGTCGACGCTCTTTAGCGAGGTAGTGATCGATGTCATCCTGGCTCCGTAAGTTTGTGTCTACCGCCTGGTTCCAATGGATCACTTCGTCAATTGGCCGCCGCCATCGGCTCTCCGCTTTTCGGCGGGGCCACCCAATAGGAACAATGCCATAGGGAATATGGCTAGAGGGAAAACCAAGCAGTGTTTGTAATGCCCGAGCTGTTTCGGGTTCACCTCCGCCCGACAGCCATGCACTGGTCAGACCTACCGCTGTTGTAGCTAGTTGCAGGTTTTGAATCGCTGCTCCCACCGAGACGAGCAAGATATTGGAGCGATTCTCCGCGTACTCAATTCGATCGAGGTCGGAGTCAAGCGCTACTGGGTATGTGTCGGCCCAACGGGGGTCAACGAAGACGGCCATCAATGCAACCGAGTCGTGGACCCAGTGTTTCTTGTGGACATGAGGGAATCCCTTGCAGTGTTCGTTGAGTCGATCAGCTTGACTTGCCATCACAGACGCGACTTCTCGTACTCGTTCCGGGTCTTCGATCACACATATTTCCCATGGTTGGGAATTTGCTCCTGAAGGGGCCCAACGCCCGGCATCAGCAATTTTCTCTAACGTCTCTCTAGGTACTCGCTCTCCTGGGTCGAAGCTTCTAACGCTTCTTCGTGAACTTGCGAGTCCGACAAAATTTTGAAGCTTTTTGGTATCGAGTTTCCCCTGTGAGAACAACTTCATAATTCGACTCTAGAACAAAGTCGGCTAGAAGGAATCAGTTAGGACAGTTGACCCGGCATTAGTAGTCTGGCTAATCGACATGACTCGCCCAACAACAAACAAAGTCGACGAACTGGCCTTGAAGGACGCTGTGTCTTCTTGGCTGTCTGATCCGTCTGGTCTCGGATGTCTCCTGACGCCCGACAGTCCCAAAACTATCCGTGACCCTCGTCCAGACGCCGTAGGTATCCGCCATGTCGGTGGTTACCTTGTTGGAGACTTTGAACTGATCACGGTCCTAATTCGGCCTTCTACCAAGAGATTTACTTCGGTGTGTGGTGAGACAAGCGCCCAGTCAGTCCATGCAGATCGGACGTATTTGGCGTGCTATCTGGGGAGTGAAGAATTCACCGACGAGCAGATTGATACGGCGTTGTATCTGGGTATAGGCCTGCTTCGGATTGATAGCGATAGGCGTTGCCACAGAACAGTTCCCGCGCCGTTGAACCATCCTACCCAGCGGATGCGGGCGTCCTTGTTGCACCAGTTAGGTCTTGTTGTGTGCCAGCTCTGCGGTGTTAGTTTTTCGTTATTTCCAGATCATGAGCAAGATGATGCAGTTCTGTGGAATGAACGATGGGCTGACCGGTTCGGTCGTCTCCGCAATGAAAGTGTTTATGATCGTCGGCACCTGTGTCCCGACTGTGTGGGCAATATCAGTGAGCTCGCGACTCGCGACGACAACCTGTAGCTGGCGGAATTCTCCGACCTCTGAAATGAGAGGTTTCAGCCGGCAGCTATGACGTCGCTGGGATCTTTGGTGTCGGCGGTGAAACGGATGCCTTCATAATCGTTGGATGCGACGTCGTTGAGCGATGCAACATATTTGGGGGTTCCGCCGTTGTAAACCATGTAGCGGACTTTCCCAGCTTCATGGCCTTCGACGTTGCTGTTGTAGCCGGTGAACCAGGACTGGGCTTTGCGCATCAGCATCACTGAATACATTTTGACGACGTGATCGGTCCAACGTTTCTCTGCATCTTCAGTTGCTTCGAGATACTTGAGGTCTCGTTCCCACATGTAGTCGAGCAGTTCGGTGCACCAGTTCACCCCGTTTTCAATGCCGCGCGGATAATTCGTGGAAGCGGAGCCGCTCTGAGGTCCTGAGGGCATCAACAAGTTAGGAAATCCTGAGACCATCATCCCTAGGAAGGTGGTGGGGTTATCGAACCATTTTTCTCTAAGGGTGAGTCCGTCTCGGCCTCGAATGTCGATGTGGTCGAACGAACCGGTGATCGCATCGAATCCTGTCGCATACACGATTATGTCGAACTCAAATTCTTGTTCGGTGGTACGAATTCCTTTTTCGGTTATTCGCTCCAACGGGGTCTCGTTGATGTCAACAAGGCGGACGTTGCCTCGGTTGTATGCCTCTAAGTAGCCAGTTTCCATTGGCACTCGTTGAACGCCAAAACCATGGTCTTTAGGGATCAGTTTTTCTGCGATGGCTGGGTCGTCAACTCGGCCGCGTATGCGTTCAGCTATGTATGCAGATACTTCCGCATTGGCTTCTTCGTCGGTGAAAATTTCTCGGAAGTTTTTCAACCAAATACTGAAACCCGATTCGTCATAGAGGCGATCCCAAAGTTCGTAGCGTTCTTCTTGAGTGACCTCATAGAAGCCTCGTCGGTCTGGTTCGTGTTCGAAACCACCCGGGGTGCGAGCGCAGGTTTCGAAGATCTCGTCGTACCGTTCGCGGATGTCTTCCATCTGTTCGGCGCTGATTTCGCTGTTGTTGAGTGGAGCTACCCAGTTGGGTCGTCGTTGGAAAACGGTTAGCTCACCGACCTTGTCGGCTATCTCACCGATGACTTGGATGGCTGTTGCGCCAGTGCCGATGATGCCGACGCGTTGATCGCTGAGGTCAACTTCTTCATGTGGCCACCCATAGGTATGCCACGAACGTCCCTTGAAGTTTTCTACCCCTTCGATCCGAGGCATGGTCGGTTGGGAGAGTAGGCCTAACGCAAGGATGAGAATTCGACAGGTTAGGGCGCGTCCGTCGGATACCTGGATTTTCCATAATTCGTTTGTTTCGTCAAAGACGGCTGACTGGACGCGACAGTCGAATTGCATATGTTCTCGCAAATTGAATTTATCTGCGACGAAGTTGAGGTACTTGAGATTTTCGGGCTGCCCGGAGAACATCTCTTTCCAGTGCCACTCGTTGAGAACCTCCCGAGAGAACGAGTAGCCGTAGGTGTAGCTTTCCGAGTCGAACCGTGCACCCGGGTAACGATTGTTGTACCAGGTGCCCCCTAAATCAGGGTCGGCCTCTAACACAGTCGCCTTGATTCCCATGTCTGTCAGTCGCTTGATTTGGTAGATGCCGGCGACGCCTGCACCCACAACAACGACTTCATAATCCAATTCAGCGTCGTTAGTCATGTCTGAATTCCCTTGCACTTTCGCGATATGTCTTCATGATACGACGCTTGGTGCTCGTCTCGCCTGATTGAGTGAAGCGAACGCTTGTTGTGTTATTTCGAGATCAAAAAGCGAGTTCCGAAGATTTGAAAATCGTCTTGTGTCACGTCTCCATCGGCGTTGAGTTCCAACGCCCAGATACCTTCACCTTTGTCGTTAAGGAATGATTCCAGTTCTTGCGCGGTTTCTTGTGAAGAGTCGACGGGTGAAATGAGCTCGATAACGCCTCCCTTTGGTGGGCGAACCACACATGTCAGAACTCCGCGGTCTGTATCGATATGTGGTGAATCAGATACAAGACCTAGTCCATTGGCATAAACGTCACCTGCCAGGCTGGCATCGTGAGTTGCAATAAGCACCTTCTGGATACCTGTGTAGTGAGGGGCTGCACTTGAGGGATGTTCTGGTTGCGTTACCGAACCGTCGGGGTAAACCCTGATCAGCACTCCGTGGGTCGAGCTCGGGTGGATGTCGCGTCCACCGGCACCTCTCATCAAAGGGAGCACTTTGACCCCCTTTTTGAGCAATATTTCTGCTTCAGCATTCGGGTCTGGTGATTCAAGCATCATTGCGTAGATGCCTTCCCCTCGTCGATCAAGAAATTTCTGTAGGGCTTGACTCAACGGTTCATCAGGGTTCGATGGTGCCATGAGTTCAATGTTGCTTCCCCCAGCAGGCTGACACATGCCGACGTGGGCCCCTAGGGCCGGGACTGTTTCAGGGGAAAAATCCAGAACGTGCATCCCCATCTGGTCTTGAAAGGTAGCTAAGGCGGCTTCGAAATTTTCGACTGCGATCGCTATACGGGGCATTGCTGTAATCATGAGGTGTCCTATCTCGCTTATCAAAGCCTAAGCGCTCCCTGGGGACCCTCGCTAGATCAGCCACTCCACTACAAGACCATTGAGGCAAACGGGCAAATTAGAGATGGTCAGGCTTGGGAACTTTCGATGGCATCAACCAAACTTTGACCGTTTTTTAGAAGCCATTGGATTTGACCGTGTTTGGTTTCTGCAGTCACAAGATCGGAGGATCCATTTCGAGAAATTTCTAGGTTGATCAGGGCCGCTAAAGGGAGTCGTCCTTCCCACATTTCGGCCTTCGAGGTGCGGTACACGGAGTCGTCTGTGACTTCGAGACTTACTAACCGTGTGGTTCCGGACCCATCAGTTTCTTTAACGCGCTGAAATCTCGACATCACCTCAGTGTGTCAGAGAGAACGGTGCTGGTTATTTCAATGCGCAGCGAGAATCCTATAAATCGTTTGCGGTGGGTAACTAAGCGTGCTCTGATGGCTGCGTTATCAAGAGCGGTGCACTCCCGTGCACCCGGCAACCTGGGGTGGACACCCAAGGTGCTTTCCTACTTTGTAGGGATATGGCTGAGGTCTGTGACCGAAGCAACAAAGTGTCCGAGGAGACCGCTTTTTCTGCGATCTCACGGCAACGATGGCCCCTTTTGTCCGCCCCTACCGCAACGCAGCACAAAAGGAGATAGCGATGACCGCAAATTGGGGATTCGAAACCAAACAGATTCACGCAGGGCAAGATCCCGACCCGGCAACTGGCAGTCGGGCCGTTCCGATCTATCAGACCACGTCGTATGTTTTTAGAGACACAAATCACGCATCTGCCCTGTTTTCTCTGAACGAAGTCGGCAACATCTACACCCGGATCATGAACCCAACCCAGATGGTTCTCGAAGCGCGACTTCAAGCTCTGGAAGGTGGAACTGATACTGCTATTGGAATACCTGGCGCTCTGGCCGTCGCATCGGGTCAAGCCGCAGAAACGCTAGCCATTTTGAATTTAGCGGAGGTTGGCGACCACGTTGTCGCGTCCGCATCTCTCTATGGAGGCACATACAACCTCTTGCACTACACCCTTCCCAAGATGGGGATAAACACAACCTTCGTCGAGGATCCCGACGACCTTGAGGCTTGGGCAGCTGCCATTCAGCCCAATACAAAGTTGTTCTACGGAGAGACGATCGGTAATCCCCGTAACGACTGTCTGGACGTTTCAGGTATTGCGAAGGTTGCCCATGAATCGGGAATTCCGCTGGTCGTGGACAACACCGTCGCTACCCCCTATCTACTAAATCCTCTCCAATTGGGAGCAGACATCGTTGTTCATTCGATGACCAAATTCATCGGTGGTCATGGCAACTCAATAGGAGGGGTCATTATTGACGGCGGGACCTTTGATTACGGGACTAGCGGCCGATTCTCAAACTTCACCGAGCCAGATCCGAGCTATCACGGTCTCGCCTATTGGCCTGCACTAGGGGAAGGTGCATACATCATCAAAGCGAGGGTCCAGTTACTCCGGGACCTGGGAGCGGCAGTGTCTCCTCAGAACGCCTTCTACTTCCTTCAAGGACTGGAAACCCTCAGCTTGAGAATGGAGCGTCATTTCGCAAACGCTCAAGGAGTAGCGGAGTACCTCGAAGCCCATCCCAAAGTTGAGGACGTTCAGTACGCCGGACTGAAGTCAAGTAGCTGGCATGAACGCCTGAAAGCGCTTGGTGGAAGCCGCGGTTACGGCTCAGTTCCAGCATTCACAATCAAAGGCGGAGCAGAAGCTGGGAGCAACTTCATCAATGCGTTAGAGCTCCATAGCCACGTCGCAAACATCGGTGACGTGCGTAGTTTGGCTATACACCCGGCTTCTACAACTCACTCTCAGCTGACTGAATCTGAGCAACGCGACGCCGGGGTGACATCTGGTTTGATTCGTTTATCGGTGGGACTTGAAACCCTCGATGACATTGTTGAAGACTTAGAGAAGGGCTTTGCAGCAGTCGCCAGCTAGCAATACGTGGAAATAGCTGCGTAGGACGAGGCAGACTGTGTCGGGAAGGGGGACGAGCGATCAATGCTTTCCGCGTACCGGGTTCTAGATCTAACCGACCAGCGAGGACATCTGACTGGTTTGATGCTGTCCATGTTGGGTGCTGAAGTCGTCAAGATCGAACCGCCCGAAGGGGTGGTCACCCGCAACGCAGGACCGTTTAACCATTCCGGAGTGTCGTTGACGCACCTCGCCTATGACCGGGGAAAAAAGTCGGTTGTTATTGATCTTGAATCTGCTGCAGGAAGAGCTCTCTTATTTGACTTGATTGAAGGTTCTGATTGTCTCATTGAGTCACAGGGAGCGGGTGTCCTGGAGGGTTTAGGGCTGACCAATGAAGCTCTTCTTGTTCGAAATCCCTCTCTGGTAATCGGAACGTTGACTCCATTTGGGCACACCGGACCCAAGGCTCATTGGCCTGCGACGGATCTAACCCTTATGGCCTCCGCGTGCACCATGGCCTTCACCGGTGATGTTGACCGCTCCCCTATTCGAGTTTCAGTCCCGCAAGCATTTCATTTTGGTGCCGCGGTTTTAGCGGGCGGCGTGATCGCTGCACTTTATGAGCGTGGCCAGTCAGGTCTCGGCCAGGTCGTGGATGTAGCAGCACAGCAAGTGATACCCATCGCCACTCAGGCAGGAGTCTTGGCAGACGCCTGTAATTTTCCAACCCCGATTAGAAGCGGAGGTGGCGCGACCGTAGGACCAATCAACCTCAGACTCGTGTATCCAGCCAAAGACGGTTTCGTTTCAATCACACACGTATTCGGTGACGCGATTGGGCCTGTTACTGCACGCTTAATGGAGTGGGTTTTAGAGGAAGGCTTTGTTTCACCCGAGATAGCAAATTTGGACTGGGTGAATTTCGCGTTGCAGTTGGAGTCAGGGGAAGTCAGTGTCGAGGATTGGGACGCTGCGAAAGACGCTGTTGCAAGTTGCACTTCTTCCAAAACGAAAGCCGAACTCCTAGAAGTTGCTATGGATCGTCAACTTTTGATGGCTCCGATCGCTGACGTCGGAGAAGTCCTTGTAAGCGAGCAGTTAGAGAGCCGTAACTATTTCGATCACATCAAGGTCGCTGACGAAATGGTCGCCGCACCGGGGCCTTTCGCTCTAACCAAACAATCACCTTTGACTAAAGCAACGCATGTTGCCGAACTTGGTGCTGACAACGAGGAGATTCTTTCGACAATCAGAGAGATCTCTCTGGTTGGTCGAGATAGCTCTGTGAGGTCGGCTCCGCTTGATGGTGTGAAGGTGGTTGATTTCATGTGGTCTCTCGCTGGACCATTCACGACTCGAGCTCTCGCCGATCTCGGTGCCACCGTGGTTAAGGTCGAGTCGATACATAAGCCCGATGCTGCCCGCGGTTTCCTTCCTGTGTGGGACAACGAACCGGGTTTGGAGCGTTCAGCGCTTTTCGATACAGCTAATGCGGGCAAACTCTCCCTGGCCCTGAACATGAATTCGCCACAAGCTCTCGAAGTAATGCATGATCTCATCGAATGGGCTGACGTACTTTGCGAGTCCTTCTCGCCCGGCAAGATGTCTTCTTGGGGTTTGAGTTGGGACAGCGTTACCGAACTAAACCCTCGCCTGATCATGCTTTCCACCTGTCTCACTGGACAATTTGGACCAACGTCAACCTTCGCTGGCTACGGCAACTTGGGAGCTGCTCTTTCGGGTTTTTATGGATTAGCTGGCTGGCCGGATCGGCCCCCGTCGGGGCCTTTCGGCGCATACACCGATTACACATCTACTCATTTCATGTTGGCGACTGTTCTGGCTTCTTTAGATCGGCAGCGACGGACTGGTCTTGGTGAGTACATCGACCTAGCTCAAACCGAAGCCGCTCTTCATTTTATTTCTCCAGCATTGTTGGAGGCGTCAGCTACTAATCGCATTACTTCAGGTATGGGCAACGATGACCCAGACATGGTCCCCCATGGTGCTTTCCCATGTTTGGGTGAAGATCAGTGGGTAGCGATTGCTGTCGAGGACGATGAGAAATGGCAAGACTTATGTCACGTCATAGGGAGAGCCGACCTCGCCGACGAGGACAGTTTGGCGACGGCAGCTGGTCGTCGATTATCTCAAAGCGAGGTAGATGAGGCCATCAACTCCTGGACGTCAACAAGGTCCGCTGCGGAGATAACGGATTCGCTCGTTCAAGCTGGAGTTGCCGCTCATCAGATTCAAAGCAGCGCCGAATGTTTGTCTGACCCTCAGTTGGAACATCGACGTGCCTTTGTGTGGTTCGAACACCCGGATCGTAAATGTATCGTCGAAAATTCTCGATTTAAGTTGTCGAGAAGCGAGCATGGCCCGAAGGTTCGGGCCCCGTTTTTAGGCGAACATACTTTTGAGATTTTGTCGGATCTTGTGGGTTATAGCAGTGAACAAATCGCGGACCTAGCTGCCGCTGAGGTACTCGAATAATTCGTTATCGGCTGCTCTCTCATTCACTACCTCTAAAAATATTCAATACTTAATGATTATCGACGAAGGGGACGGCGATGCGTATTGGCTTTATTGGAGTAGGAAACATGGGTGGCCCCATAGCTACTCATCTCATTTCGGCAGGCCACGAGTTGTTGATATTCGACCTCAATGAAGAGGCGCTCAGCCCATTGGTTGAGCTCGGTGCACAGCCGGTTTCTTCGGCTGCTGCAACGGCACAGGACTCCGAAGTTGTGTTTCTGTCGCTACCAATGCCTAGCGATGTAGAAGAAGTTGTCTCAGGATCTGGTGGCCTCTTCAGCGTCATGGAAGGCGGCAAGATAGTGATCGATCTCAGCACTAGTTCTCCCTCGTTGAGCCGTTCTCTCGCTTTAGAGGGTCAGGAACTCGGTATCGATTTTCTCGATGCTCCGGTTTCAGGCGGCGTCTATGGAGCGCGTAAGGGCACTCTGGCTGTCATGGTGGGTGGATCTAACGAAGCATTCGAGCGAAGCATGCCGCTTTTGGAGTTGTTCGCTGCGAAGGCAGTCAGATGTGGAGATGCCGGGGCAGGCAACGTGGTAAAGGCAGTCAACAACATGCTGGCTTTCGTCGGCATGATGGGTGCTACCGAAGCTCTGTTGTTGGGGAGCAAAGCAGGAGTCGACCCTAAAGTTTTGCGTGAAGTCGTTGAAGCAAGCAGCGGTGCCAGTTTTGTGTGGAGTAGTGGTACTCGTGCGATCCTTCGAGACCGGCTAGCTCCTTCATTCACTAATGCCTTGGCCTGTAAAGACATCGGTTTGGCGGTTGACCTAGCGGATGAACTCGAAGTTCCTGTGCCAATGGGACGCCACACCCAGCAACTCTTAGAAAGTTACCGCGACAGTGGCTTTGCCGATGAGGACATACTCGCAACCGTCCGAGCCCTCGAAGATGAAGCGAACTTCGTCGTTCGAGGGCTCTCTCCAGATATCCAATAGTTCTCAGGAACGTTTGGTTTCATTCCATGGTCCCGCGTCGGCTCGCGGTTCTTTTGGCAACCCGAGTACCCGTTCGCCCACAATGTTGCGTTGAATTTCATTGCTACCTGAATAAATGGAGCCAGGTCGAGCTCCCATGAATGTCGTAACCCAAGCCTGTGACGAAAACGGTGAACCCACATCGTCCACACCCACCCCTGTGGCCGCATCACGTCCCGATGGAGCGGTCGCGTCCATTCCAATAACGTCCATCGCTAATTCGGTGAACCGGTGATGATGTTCTGACCATAGGAGCTTGTTGAGAGACGACTCGGGTCCTTGGCTGTATCCACGCATCGATCGGGCAACTGTCTGTAGGCCCATGAATTTCATGATCTGAGTGGTGGTGTAGGCAGCTGTGAATCGTTGACGCATGACCGGGTCGCTGAGTTTTCCGTAGCTTTGAGCTACCTCCACTAGTCGCTGCCATTCTTCTCCGTATCTAATCCCGTTAGTGGTGGCGTCATCGCCGCGTTCGTATGCCAAAAGGGTGTTTGCTACGGCCCAACCGTTGTTCACTCCGCCTAGAACATTTTGTTTGACGGTTCGAGCGTCGTTAAAGAACACTTCATTGAAGTCGTGATGACCTGAAGCGTTCACGATTGGCCGCACTTCTACTCCGGGTTGGTCTATGGGACACAACAAGAATGAAATCCCGGCGTGCTTTACAGCCAATGGATCGGTCCGGCAGAGCACAAATATCCAGTTTGCGTTGTGACCTTGAGACGTCCATATTTTTTGTCCATTTATGACCCACTCGTCACCATCGAGTTCTGCTCGTGTCGCGAGGGAAGCTAAATCTGACCCTGAGTTGGGTTCGCTGTAGCCCTGACACCACACGTCGCTTCCGTTGAGGATCCGTGGCAGAAAATGATTTTTTTGTTCATCGGTTCCCCATTCGATGATGGTGTGACCAATCATTCCGATTGAGAAAATGTCGTTATCGGTCCCGTTGGGTACCCCCACGGCCGCGAGTTCTTCAGCTAGGACTGTGCGTTCCATTTGGCTCAACCCTGCCCCTCCGTATTCGGGCGGCCAAGCGACTGCTAACAGTTGTTCTTCGGAGAGAGTTTTTCTCCAATTCGCGACAAATGATTTTCTTTCATCAGGGGTAAAGGCACCCATCCCACCCCACTGGTTTGGGAGGTTTTTTTCTAGGAAGTCTTTGATTTCAGATCTGAAGTTCGCTGCTTCGCTGCTGTAATCCTCCACGATCATTCCTCTTCTATGTGGCTAGCGGCAAGGCTTCACCTTAGGCAGCGGGGAGGGCTTCTCGCACTCCAAATGACTGAAGTGAGAAAAGCAACGTGAGGTCACTAGTGGCTGACTGTGGGTCTCTTGGATTTTTTGGGTGTCACGCGTTCGCGGTTTCGGACGTCTCCTTGGTTCTGATCGTTCTATTCTCCGACTATGGACTTTGATTGGCCAGAAGATGATGATCTAAGACGTGTCGAAATTCGGCAATGGTTAGCTCAACACAATGGGGATCCGAGTCAGGAAGATTTAGCCCGCTCGGGGTATGTTGCTCCTCACTGGCCTAAGCCTTATGGGTTAGATGCCGACCCTATTCATCAACTGATCATTGATGAAGAACTTGCTGCGGCCGGGGTGAAACGAGCGGCTGGCGGAATTGGGCTTGGCTGGGCCGGCCCGACAATTCTGTTCGGTGGTACGCCTGAACAACAGGACCGGTACCTGTGGCCGATTCTCACTGGCGAAGAAATTTGGTGTCAGCTGTTTAGCGAACCAGATAGTGGATCAGATTTGGCGAACCTCGGGACTCGTGCTGTTCGAGATGGTGACCGTTACATCGTGAACGGCTCAAAGATATGGTCCTCAGGGGCGCATCGAAGCCAATTCGGAATTCTGATAGCGCGAACTGATCCTGATGTGCCTAAACATCGAGGGGTTTCTTATTTCATATGCCCTATGGACAGTCCTGGGTTGGAACTTCAACCCATTGTTGACATGACGACGGCGTATTCGTTCAACCAAACCTTTTTCACTGATATGGAATTACCAGTCCAAAATCGAATAGGCGACGAGAACGACGGTTGGCGCCTGGCGAAGGTGACTTTAGGCAACGAGCGGGTGTCTTTGTCTGGTGAAGGAGCGTTGTGGGGTAGTGGACCTAGCGCAGGTGATCTTTTGGATGTCATTCGGTCCGCCGGTGGGTTATCTGAGCCGACGCTTAGAGATAGAGCAGCTCGACTTCATATAGAGGGTGAGGTGTTGCGTCTTATCCGTTTGAGAACATTGACTGCGCAACTTCATGGACGGCAACCCGGCCCGGAAGCTTCGGTCCGCAAAGCCTTAGCTGATGAACATGGTCAGAACGTTATGCACTTGGCTAAGGATCTCATGGGAACTCACGGCATGCTCACTGACACCGGCCCTCTAGGAGGGTCTCCCTTGTTTCCTATTACACATGCTGTGGTGGAGGGCTGGCAGAACTGGCATGGGGGATTCTTGTTCTCTCCAGCTTTAACGATTGGTGGCGGCACCAGCGAGGTGCAACGCAATATTGTTGCTGAGAGGGTTCTCGGCTTGCCTCATGATATTGATGTGCAATCTGGTCAGAGCTGGGCTGAAACCCGTGGTTAATAAGGTTTGGGGAGGGTGATGGGTCCAACCAGAACTCCGATGCAGCGGTCATCTGGTTACGATCCGAACCCGATAGAGCTTCCACCGCTATTCCAGTCTTCACCGAAGCCATTTGCAATGGCCCGTTGGTTGGTGACGAAGTTCATGTGGCCGCAGTCGATCATGTGGATTGTGTTGGCGGTTCTCACCTTTCACTTTGTGACCCCGGGGCTTGATCGATTTCGTTCCTTAGATGTTGGTGATGTGGCTGTGCTGTGGTTTCGAAACGCCGCAGTGATGTTCGTGGTTATCGGGGGTCAGCACTGGTGGCTGCATATGCGCAAAGCACAAGGATTCGAATTCAAATATGAGGCGCGTTGGTTGTCGAATCGCCGGAAGCTGTTCACTTTTAATCATCAAACTAGAGACAATGTCTTTTGGAGCTTGGTGAGTGGTGGAGGTGTCGCCGCGCTGTTTGAGGCTTGCATGTTCCGTCTGTACGCCACCCAGGCGATCCCTCAGCTCGAAAGTTTGTGGTTGATTGCGTTAATGACTTTCGCCGTCTTTTGGATTGAAGGTGTTCATTTCTACCTAAATCACCGGTTCTTGCATTGGCGTCCGTTGTATCGGTCGGTTCACGCACTGCATCATCGAAATGTGAACACGGGCCCTTGGTCTGGTATTTCGATGCATCCGGTAGAACATTTGCTCTATTTTTCGTTGCCTTTCGTTTTTGTTCTGCTGCCGGGTTCACCATTTATTGCGACGTTTTGCATGGTTTACCTAATGATTTCGCCTTCGCCTTCTCATTCCGGGTTCGACCGGTTTGTGGTCAACAAAGACGTGAACTTTCACGGCGGCGATTTTTTTCACAACCTTCACCACCGGTATTTCGAAGTGAATTACGGCATGTTGTTATTGCCGTTAGATAGGTGGTTCGGGTCTTTCCATGATGGCAGCCTTGAAGCTCATGAACGATTCAAGGGGCGGAAACGAAATCTGAACCCCTCTGACCAATCTTCCTATTGAGGCAGAATCGCCATTTGTTGACTTGATGGCAGCGCCAAGAAGTCGTTGAGGGTCATGCCGTAGGTGTGCGCCTAGATAATTGGTTCAGTAGCTCCAGGTGACTTTGTCGCGGTTGGTCGGATGGTTCGTCTCGACTCCTTCAGTCGAAATGTGAAGCTCGTAGAGTCGCTCTGCGAAGGTGTCCCAGCCTGGATCCTGGTTGCCGCACGCTCTCCAAGGTTTTTCAACCAGTTCTTGGTAGCGGGCATCTTTGGGTATTCCGAGAGCCGAAGCGGCTTCCTCAATGCTCATTCCGTGGGTAGTTCTTGGGTCCAAGTGAATTGCCATACCGGCAAGGTCGTCTTCGTTCCAAGGCTTGGTCGTGTAGGACGTGTTTTGAGGCTCCCAAAACGACATCGAACTGTGTCCGCACGCGTTGTGATCTACACCTAACGCGTGCCCTGTCTCATGAAAATTGATCGTGCAGCAGGGATTGTTGATTTCTTGGCCGACGGTCATGTTGCGTACCCATCCGAGGTCAGATCGGTTCATGTCGCTCTGCTCGATAACAAATTTGTTGTGGTAGGTGAAGCCTCGTGACTTCGAATAATTCGGGTTGCCCGCTCCGCTTCTGGCGGTGCCGTCGCTGAAGTAGGCGCCGTTGCCATCTCGTTGGCATGGTTGCTGGAGCTTGCTTTGGCGACCGTGAGGTTCCACTCCGACGATCATCCATGGTTCACATAATGGCAAAAATTCCGGGAAATTCACTTCGTCTATCGAAGTTGCGAATCGGGGGTCTAAGTGCGGTGCTATTGCTGCGACCAGTTCCATCATTTGTGCTACCGCCCACCAATTTCCAATTTCTATCTCGCTTCCGAAGAGGAAGTAGCGAAGCTTCGGCGAGTAGTCACGAATGGTTTTGTTGTCCTCAATTTTCCATACCGAGTAGTCGGGCTCCTCTGCCCCGCTGATGTGTCGACCGTTGTAGGACGCGAAGGCGTGAACCAAAGCCTCAACTGTTGGAGCGGGGACCTCTAGACCGGTGTAACGACTGAGATCAACTGTTATTCCGTCGGGGATCGACAGGTTCTGCTGGGTACTAGTCAAGGGCGGATATTCGAAGTCCGAAAACATTCGTGACTCACATTCGGTACCACCTGGATGAACGGTGACTAGGTCGACGTTGACCGTTGCTCTGGGTCCTTGCAAACTTGGAAGTTCGGCTTGATAAGAACCATTGTTGGATATTGGCACCTCGACTTGCTGATACCACAGCAATCCGAAGCCGCCGTTGTGGTGGTTTCTGTGGTCGTCAGAGCTGACACCAGACGGTCGGGTCCGTAGGTACATCTTGGACAATTCTGGCTCTTCTTCGAACTCCCAGACGACTTCAGTCCCGTCGGCTGTAGCTGTGTAGGTAATCGGGGCGGTCGCTGAGGTGCACGCTATGGGTACTGCTTGAGGCGTGGTGGTAGGCGCCGTTGAATTAGTGGCCCCTATCGAAATACACGCCCCGCCGGTTTCGGCCTGGCCTTGGTCACCTGCTCCGATACAGATTCCCTCTTCAGGGACGTTTAATTCAAAACTTAAACTGAAGTCACCTCCTGATGGCATACCCATTTGGAAGTTTGAGAGGTCACAGGTGCCCAGGCCAGTTCGAGTAAGCGTGGTCAGATCGTTCGCTGAACAGACCAAAACGAACACTGGTGGCCCGGCCCAGCCTTGTCCCTCAACATTTAAAGTCCACCGACCTGGTTCAGACACGGTTGCGGCAAATTGTCCATCTGGGGACACAACAAGGTCAACAGATCCCTTATTGGTGTCAGTTGCTGTTTGGGTTGCCGGAGCTTGCGTGGTCGTCGGTGCCGCTAGGGCAGTGGTGACGGGTGGGGCTGCAGTTGTTGACGTCGTCGACACTGGAGCACTAGTGGTTTCCGAAGCAACGGACCCAGACGTCGTCGGTGTGTTTGTGGACGACTCTCCCCCACCACAAGCCGACAAAAACAACACAACAGCGGCGAACCCTACGCTAAATCTCATAGACCCAAACTACGCGAGATTGCTTGGTCGTTCACGAGGCGTAGGTTTCGCGCAGCCGATTTTTGAGAATTTTTCCTAGTTCGTTCTTTGGCATCTCGTCAACGAATTCCACTCGGCGTGGCACCTTGTATCCCCCTATCAGTTCGCGGCAATGCTCGATGATTGCTTCGGCGACCAGAGTCTTTTCGGGCTTAACGATGATCACCGCGGTGACAAGTTGACCTAGCTGATCGTCATGAGTTCCTATGACTGCGCATTCATGGATATCTGGGTGCTGGTAGAGGGCTGTTTCGACTTCGGAGGAGTACACATTTTCGCCACCGGTGATAATTAGATCTTTTTCTCGGTCCACTAGATAGACGTAGCCGTCTTCATCAATTCGAGCGATGTCTCCGGTGCGCAACCACCCGTCTTGTAAGGCTTCCGCTGTCTGTTCGGGCAAGTTGAGGTAACCCTTGGTTATGTTTGGTCCTCGAGCCAGCAACACTCCTGTTTCTCCAGATGGAAGAGCGTCACCTTGAGGGTTGACTACTTTCAAGTCGACCAGACAGTTGGGTTTACCTACAGACGCCAACAGCGGAGAGTCTTCTTCTATGGCCCGTTGAAATTCCGCAGGATCAAAAACTGTGAGATCGGGAGAGGTTTCTGTAAGGCCGTAGCAGTTGAACAGTTGAGTGTGGGGAAAACCTTCAGCGGTTCTTCTGATCCATGCGGGGTCCATTGGTGAAGCACCAAATCCCATCATTCGAAGTGATCGGGTGTCCGCCGTGTCAATCGCTGGGTCTGTGAGGGTCATCATCAACATGGTTGGCACCGCAACAGTCATCGTCACCTGATTTTCGTTGATCGCGTCAAGAAAAGACGCCGGCGAAAACTGTGGCAAGTACGCATGGGCAGCACCCATCAACACCCAGCCTGTGCCCAATAAATCAGCCGAATGAAACATGGGGGCTAAATGCAGGTAGGTGTCGTCGGGTTGACCTCTCGTCGCCAAAGTGAACGCTGAAGCACACGAAATTATGTTTGCATGGCTTAGCCGCACTCCCTTGCTGCGTCCTGTAGTGCCGCCGGTGTAGAGAATTAGAGCGTCGTCGTCAGGGAGTACCGTTGCGACATCTGTGTCGCCTGCTCTATCGAAAAGTTGGTCGTAGCTGTCCAGGTTGTTATCTGGTGACGCTGTGAGGCTTACCAATTTGTCACGCCATGGTTTCAGGTCGTCGTTGTCGAAAACTTCGATGAAATCATTTTCTACAAAGATCGTCTCGCAGTTCGAGTCCTGCAAGATGTGAGCAATCTCTGGGGGCGCTAAACGCCAGTTGATCGGTACTGCTACAACGCCTGCGTGGAAGGCACCCCATTTCAGTTCATCGAAGCGCTCTGAGTTGCGCGAGTAAATGGCTATCCGTGCACCTGGAGTTAGACCGAGACCATGAAGGACCCCCGCGGCGACTGAGACTCGCGAGCTGAAATCGCTCCAGTCGACGTTGCCTTGACTACTGACTACGGCGGTGCGGCGACCGTAGTGTCGGCCAACGCGGGCCATTTGTTCACCTAACGTCAACATCATCGGTTCGTTGTACCGAGCGTTGTTGGGTGACCGGGGCGCTTCATCTCCTCGTAGGCGGAGGGTCGCCTTTATAGAGATTCTTGACGCCACCTTCGAAATAGGAAGCCGCTGCGGCGTCTTTGAATCGGGCTGACGCTTCGTATTCTTCTATTGGATATTCGTCGTGTTCAGATACAACCCGGATTTCGGTGACATCGCGAATGTCTAGTCCTAGACGTTCAGCAATTTCTGCATCCGAAAGACCTCGTTTTCGGGTCCCGTCGTCAGGTAGAAATTCGTTGATGTCAACCTGGTATGAGTTAGTTAGCGCCACGACTTCCTCCCGGTAACGGTCGTAGAGGTCTGGGTCTACGACATGAAAACCGTTTATTTCTCCTCGTTCAGTTGGGTGAGTCATTGCAATGCTCGTTGTTTTGAGCCGACCGGGCATGCTCGGACACATTCAAAACATTGCCCTTGGCTGACTCCCGAATATGTGATCGACCACATGGTTCGGGTGAAGAAGCTGCCGTACAGAATCATTTTCCGTTTTCGCGAGTCAGGCTCGTCTAAGGCTCGTTCCAGGGCAGCTTGGTATCCGGGTGTCCAGTAGTGGTAGACGCGATCGCGGCATCGTTCCGCGTCGTAACGTCGTTTGATGACTAGTCCTTGGTCGATTTCGCCTCCTAGACAACCACCATCATCTATGGGGCATACGGCCATACATGGGGTCGTTCCTTGTTCTTCCCACATATCTATGCATTGAGGTGCCGGACATGCAGGTTGCTCCAAAGGTCCATCGGCTGGCAGTGGCATTGTTGTGAGGATGACGGTGAGATACAAAAACCCGTGATCTGGGTCGAGAACCGGGCCTGCAAGGCTCGCTGTTCCTGCGCCTGCGGCGATGGCAGCGGCCTTGAAATCGAGGAATGCCTTGTCGTCTTGGTCGGTGGAGGTGGGCACGTTCATGGCGTAATAGCCATAGGTTTCTTCGATGTGTCGGGCTACAGCGCTACCCAAGGCCGTCATCCGGTCCGCTGTGCCAACCGTTTCCATTACTTCAACGCGAGTACTTTGCCACTCGGCTGCACGAGGCGCGGCTCCGCCGAGCACGATCATTGACTTCACGTTCGTTAGTAGTTCTGATGGACGCAAACCCGGTTCTGCATCCTCAAGAAGGGCCGGGTCCCCTATTCTGGCGACTTCTGCTCCTCGTTTTCGGGCCATATCTAACAGGCCGGACTTGATTGATACCCAGTCGAGTTCTTCCATTACTGCAACTTTCTTCTGTAGCGCCCAACAGGGCACACGCGCATGCACTCAAAGCACTGTGAAACGCTTTCTTTGTATCGCCCGATCGAGGACATATTTCGTCGGAAATCATCGGAGTAAATCAGCTCGCGTCGTTCGTCTGCGTCGTCGATCCCTGTGAGTATCTCAACTTGTTTGATATGGCCGCGGATGCCGAAGTTCATTGCTCGAGTTGAACATCGTTCGCGGTCGAAGAAACTGCTGGTTATCTGTCCATCTTCAATCGTGGCATCTAAGCAGCCGCCTTCATCGGCGGGACAAACCGCCATGCAAGGAGTCTTTCCTTCCATCTCGTACATGCGAACGCATGACCTTGCGGGACACACGTTTTCTTCGAGTTGGTGGTCCGGAGTGAGACGCATGGTGGTGATAGCTGCCGCGAAGAACATGAGCCCGTAGGTGGGATTGAGGATGATGTTTGCGGCGATTGACCTCGTACCCAGTCCGGCAAGAACGGCGGACAGCATCATGCTCAATGGTGGTTGCTGGCCTGAGGTTGGAAGGGCAGGTGCCTGCATCGCCAGATATCCGTGGGTTTGTTCGATGTATTCAGCCACCACAATCGATGACACGTTTTCGCGAAAGTCGTAGCCGGTGATTTCCATGAGACGTCTGTTGGGGCTGTGCCACGCTGCGTTGGTTGGGCCCAACGAGGCGCAAACCACCACGCTTTGAGCACCGGGAAGGAAGTCAGCTGGTCGATGCCCTTCTGGAACATATTCGTTGAAGGCGTCAGCTGCTGCGACTCCTACCAGTGTCGATCCTGCGTTAATACCTACTTGCTTGATCGCGTTTGTTATGACCTCAAGGTCTCCGGGGTCAGTCTCTTCAACCTCACCCTCGACCGCTGTCACGTTTCCCCTCGCATTGTGTCCCCCTCCAGGCACACAAACTTAACGTTTGCCCGTTAAGCGCCATGTTACCCAAGCGGTCATTCTGTCGCGTGGAACGTCATTTCTTAAGACGCCAGAACTACTAGGCAGGGTCTGGAGGCGTTTTACTGGGTTCGCCCGTAGAAGGTTTCCAGTGCTGAGTCTGATAGTCCGATCCCAGGCTGGTCGTTGTATGCAAAGACTGCGAGTATGCGAGTGGCCGGGCCTTCGGTTGGTGTGACGCGGTGCAAGGCGTTACGGCCCCGGAATAACACGAGATCTCGAGGAGCGAATTTCAGTGAGGTCACCGTTTCGTTTTCATCCAAAATGTTTATGACTCGTTGGTAGGCCATCTCACCGGCATCAGCGTCGCGAACTTCGGGCACGTACTGAAACAGTCCGCCATTTTCGGGAGCCTGCAAGAGAGTGGTCACCGCAAACGACGAGTTGTCGAAATGCCAGCCGAGTTCCTTGCTGGCAGGCGCGAAATGAACGTTGATAGACGAGAGGTCATCTTCATACGGGTAGATCTGGTCAACGTTCAGCAACGCGCATAAGAAATCTGTGAATTCGTGGCTTTCGTAGACCGCTCGAAGTGGTGACTTTTCGGAGATTTGATCGTCTGCGATTAAGCCTTTACTGCTGACGATTTGCCGATTGAAGGCATGGTCCGAAGACAGAGTGGGGTCAGAGTCGGTTAGGTAAACGTTATGAGTCGAATTCGCGAAGAAGGCTTCTGATTCGCGTTCTGCTGATTCCGCAACAACGTGGGTGACGAAATCTTCGGTAAAGAATCCGACCAGCACTAGTGCCCCATTTTTTTCAAATGTTTCCACAAGACGACTTCGATACGTCGCTTCACCAATCGGGTGCAGGTTCTTATCGATCCATCTATCGATCTGTGATCTCGAATTCATTGGCACACGACGCTAGTGGTAAATGCTGTCAGTGGTTGATCCGAAACTCTTTGGTACTGCTGTTAGGTCGGGTCCCCATCTGGGCATCGGTCTATACCTTCGAACCGGTCTGCGAGCATGTTGTAGAACCTGTGTAACGGCTCTTCGAAACGGGGAGAGAGACGACCACCGGTGAATCTGCCTCTGTCGATGCCGCGTTGGGCCTTCTGACAAATATCTATGTCTTGGTCGTTCACGAGAACCCAAAAGTCGACCAGTTTGTCAAGATCTTCTGCCTCGGGTTTATGTGGAGTCGACCAACTTATGTGTTCACGACTTTTGCCTGGCGCGAGCGGTTCGAGGATGAAGGTGCAGGCGTGGTTGGGAAGCAGGGTCAACATGACATTGGGGAACAGCGCTATGTGACGGCCGCTTTCAGCGTCAGCAGCAGACAGCCCATCAGCGTTACGTAATGTCGTCCATTCGTCGTTATCACCGGATGACACAGGCGTGGTGGTTTGCCCGCAGTAGCGTCCAGTTCCCTGATAGCGATAGTGGTCGTCCACTCTGCTTACCTTGGCTAATTCGGGGTGAACCCAAGCGAGGTGGTAATACTCTTGAAAGTTTTCAGTCAGAAGCTTCCAGTTGGCTTCGACGGTAAAGCTGGCCTTTTTTTGTAGTTCGTAGTGCTCAAGCCCGTAACCGCTGATCCTTTCTTCCAGATCACCGAACCACGCACTGATATCGGGGACCTCGGGGTTGAGGCTGGCCCAAACGACACCAGCGAACACATCGACAGGGACCGCTTGAAGTCCAAAAACGTCCGAATCAAAATCTTCTATTGATTCCGTGTCGAAGAGTGGAGTGGAGATGAGATTGCCATCGAGATCAAATCCCCAACGGTGATATGGGCATCGCAGCACGTTGTCGATCGGTCCGTCGTTTTCGATGAGTTCTGTTCCCCTGTGAGAACAGGAGTTGAGATAACCGCGGAGCTTCCCTTCATCGTTGCGAGTGACGACAACTGAGGTGCCTGCTAGTTCGCGGACAATGACGTTGCCTTGTTGTACGTCGTGAGCCATTGCGATACCGCACC
>Ga0209228_1000100_pt1 | contig 38874 bp, 28 predicted proteins | sample METZYME_3_150m_FD_187547 | JGI IMG/M metagenome (GOLD analysis project Ga0209228, IMG submission 187547) | Marine microbial communities from oxygen minimum zone in mesopelagic equatorial Pacific - METZYME_3_150m (SPAdes) (version 2) | ecosystem: Environmental > Aquatic > Marine > Oceanic...
TGCCAGGCATCAGATCAACTTCAAGCAAAAGTCATTTGGATGTCCGATAAACCGTTGTTGCCAAGCCGTTATTACCTGTTCAAGACGACGAACGACCTAATTCAAGGTGAAATTACTGACATTCGCCATAAAGTAAATATAAACACGCTCGAAAACGAAGTGGCACGAGATCTCCGGCTCAATGAAGTTGGGTTATGTAACATTCATTTTGATCGACCCATAGTGTTCGAGCCTTATCAAGCAAGTCGTACTTTGGGATCCTTCGTCGTTATTGATCGCATGAATAACGACACGGTTGGCGCGGGTATGTTCGAATTTGGCCTGCGTCGCGCCGAAAATATCCAATGGCAAGCTCTGGACATAGATAAAACTACGCGTGCCGAGCAAAAGAATCAGCGACCCGCAGTCCTTTGGTTTACAGGCCTATCCGGTGCAGGTAAGTCGACAATTGCCAACTTGGTTGAGAAGAAACTGAACGCAAGGGGTAAGCATACTTACTTGCTAGATGGCGATAATGTACGCCACGGGCTAACCAAAGATCTCGGATTTACCGACGCGGATCGAGTGGAAAATGTGCGACGCGTTGCCGAGGTTTCTCATCTTATGTTAGATGCCGGATTGATTGTCCTGTCTTCATTCATTTCCCCATTTCGTAGCGATAGAGATCAGGCACGTGCTCGACTCGATGAGGGAGAATTTATTGAGATTTTTGTCGATGCGTCGCTTGAGATTTGTGAAGAGCGAGATAGTAAGGGTCTATACGCTAAAGCGCGTGACGGAGAATTACCTAACTTTACGGGCGTACATTCGGAATACGAATCCCCCTTAGCGCCTGAAATAAGGTTAGATTGCGAACAAGACTCGGCGGAGACATGTGCAGAGCAAGTGTTGCAGTATCTCGTTGATGCTGGGTATTTAGATTAGAGGGATACTCAGTCGTTACGTTTCGATAAGCAGGGAATTCGTTACGTCGAGAGTTTCCATAAGGGCGTCCAAACGCTCATGAATACCGCAATCGCAAACATGGCGATTCCCGCGATCGCGATCGTTGCAGACGATCCAAATTGTTCGACGAGAAAACCGAGTCCTAGAGCCCCGACCGGCCCCGCACCCATAAACGAAAAGGAGAAGAATCCCATTACCCTCCCCCGTTGATCTTCGGGTGCTAATTCCTGCATTACTGTTCGAGACATGCTCATCGCCACGCCTCCGCATGCGCCCCAACAAAAGAGAAAAAGCCCGAACAAAGGGAATTGCGACACAGCGCTCGCAAACCCAAGGAACACCGCCCCCAGACCGTGCGCGATCAGAAGCGCCCTCCCTTGCCGTTTTATATCGCCGCGTTTCAATAACGTGAAGATGACGAGTACCAGTCCTAACGAATTCAGGCCGTTGACGATTGCAAGATCTGCGGATGTCCCGTCGTAGATTTCTCGTATGTGTAACGGAATGGTGACGATATAAGACCCCATGAAAAAGATTCCCATGGCGATATTTGTTATCACCACTGTCCGCATACCAGGGGACCGCATCACCGTGCGACTTCCCTCGCTGATCGAATGCCACATGGATGAGATGAACAACTCCGGTTTTTGTGCTGCTAATTGCGGTATCCGTGGAAGCCGGTAGAGTGCCCACGCTCCGACCGCAAGTAATAATGCTTGGGTAAGTACGATCCACTCTCCGCCGATATATGCGGCCGTTCCGGCCAAAGCGAAGCCCAACATTTGGACCGTGAATTGCAAAAGGGTGACTTGTATAACCGTGCGCTGAATTCGTCCTGAGGCTACGGTATTGAGCAGGCTGTCTCGCGCAGGAGTTACGAAAGCCTGCAGTACGCCGATGGCGGCCGCATACGCGATCATGATTTCAATTGAGAGCCGATCTGTTAAAAGTACGTACACTAGGACCAGAGGTGGGATCACCGCCAATGCCTGGGCCCGAGCTGCCACGATACGTCCGCCCCAACGATCTGCGAGAGATCCGCCGATAAGCATGAACAACATAGCTGGAAGCAGCATTGCAGTTTGGGCAACACCGACCATGGAGGGTGTTTCCCGCAGAACCAAAGTGATCAGCCAGGCGAAAATAACCCCTTGGATCCCATAGGACGCGAACCAAGTCCCGGTTCCTAGCAAGTAATATCGTAGCGGTGTCATCTTCTCGAGTACGAATTCCAGCTAATCGGAATTGCTAACAGCGCAAGTCTCGAAGTTATTGATGGAAAAACCCTGCGTTCTCGCTGTGTTCTCTGCACAGGCACTACTTAGTTGTGATTATGAAAATCTGTTTATCAAAGTGAGGGGCGCATTAGATGAAGAACGTACAGTGCAATCCCCAATGGTGTTTCACGTTGATACGACAAGCTGATTTACCGACCAAGAGTAGCAGATCTGCTCGCGGCCTCGGTATAGTAACGTGGCACTCAGGTTTGATGTTTGGTCTACCTGTACTGAGACATGGGTAAGGAAGAGGAAAATGCAGATTAAGGCGGAAGCCCGTTTTGCCCATAGCCGCTATCGGGGATACCGTGCTCCCAATCAATATTCGGTCAAAGATCCAGACGAGCTAAGGTCTATTGGTGTAACGAAGTGGATAGACGTAATCAACGGGCGCGAACTTAATCCGCCGCCTACCCTCGATAGCCATGGGTTTCAGCTCGTCATTGCACCCACGAAATTAGATCTTATCGATAGCGATGTTGTGCGTTCCAAATATTATGAACAGTGTCGAGAAATGTTACTTAACGCCGCTGCCTGTGAAGAGGTCCGGGGGGGCGGCCACGAATACCGAAATGGATTCGGTGGCGAGAGCGGTCCCAGAGGAACTAAGCCGACGCCTAATGGGAGTGGCGGTGCATACGCTTTAGGGATCCACTCGGACATGTGCGCTGCGGTGGAAGATGCGTTCCTTCGAATTATCCCTGACGAGCGTCACTTTCAGTGCATCAATCTATGGAGAAGTACGAAACTTGATGAGCCGATCGAGATGATGCCCTTGGCGGTTTGTGATATGCGATCGGTCGATCCCAACGATATTGTGTTCGGTGATGGAATGAATACGGGGAATATCAAGCAATACACGAAAGTGGTTGACCAGCGGATCGTATATTCCCCTGAACAGCGGTGGTACTACTTCCCCGATATGTCGCCAGAAGAGGTGTTGATTTTTCGACAATATGACACGCGACAAGAAGCTTTGAATATGCGAACGGTATTCCACCAGGCAGTGGTGGATCCCAATTCGCGCCTCGATGCTCCGATGCGTTCGACTATCGAGGTGCGGATGCAGGCAATTTACGGGGCAGAAACGAATAAAGCGGCCAGGCTAACTCGTTTCAAAAAGCAGATTAGTTCTCGTTACTCTGACGGAAGTGATTGCGATTGGTGGAGTGGTCCAATAGAGGGATACAGGCCCCCCCAATAAACAGGTATCACGGATCCTCGAGCGAAGTTCACTAAGACGGTTCTCATATGGAGCCCACTACCTTCACTGAGCGGCGCGGCCAGATGAAACATCGTCGACATCGCCTGCATCGGGATACTGAGGGGCGTATTGCGCATAGATATGTGCGCCGATGCGCTCAATTCGTGCGCGCTCCTCGGGTTCTAGCGGTCCAACCTCAAGGGCTGATATGGCTTCGCCCATTTGATCACCGTTCGCTGGTCCGGCGATAACCATGTCGACGGCCGGGTTGGAAAGTGCGTATCGGTAACAATCCCGAGCCGTAAGGGGGACTTCGCCAGGTGGCATTTTGTCGGAGTCAAGCAAGTGTCCCCAACGCGTCGACGTATATGTAGCGATCGTGGGATGTTTCCTTTCTTGTATAAAGGGAAACACATCTGTCTCCGCTCCCCGATGTACGGGATTGTAACGAAGCATCAGGAGTTCGAATGGACTTCGATCCTGTTCGTAATCTTCTAACAACGAAGGTAAGAAAGGTCGATTGTGGCTGCTGAGCGACATATATCGAAGCAACCCTCGATCCCGCAATCTTTCGAAGAGCTCAACATATTCTCCGGATAACGCGCTGTTTCGATTTCCCAGCAATAGGAAGTCGAAATTCTCTATACCCGCAGTTTTCAGTGCATCTTCGACCTCCCCCTCGATGCTACTTGGGTCTTGCGAATACGATTGCACCGTGAGAATGAGTTCGTCTCGATGGTGTTTTGATAAGTTGACCATTGCGCGAGCGAAATCCGGTTGACGGACGGTACCCCAGTACAGATAGTTGATTCCCCGTTCGAACGCGTCCTCGATTACAGCAGTGGAAGCATCGAACGTGGACCCAATACCGAGTCGGCTCGATAGTAGTCCAGTATTTCCAATTTCGATTCGATCGAGAAAGTCCGCCATGATTCACGCTCCTGGTAGCAGGGAGTAGGTTATTCGATTGGATGATGTGCCGCTAATACGATCTCGCTAGACGAGTTCTTTGTCCCTGCCGAATCAGCTTTAGGATGCGAGCGCGGCGTAGAAACTAGCCGTCAAATTCCGTCCCCGCGTGTCGCCGAGCAGACGCATGTCCATCTGGTTCATGACATAGGAAAGGACGATCCTATTGGTGTGGTCTAGCATAATGGTTGATCCGCCAGCACCTCCCCAAAAGGAAAGTTTTATATCTTCTGGAATGCCCATAAAGACTGCGGATGCAGGGGACGCAATACCATATCCAATACCGTGTTTAACGCCCATGCCTAAGAGATCACATTGTTCTTCGAAAATCCGATCGATGGTCCCTTGAGATAAGAGATCCACTCCAAACGCACTACCACCATTTGCAACGGCGGTTTGAGCCCGAACGACGGACCGTGCGTTGCCGTGGCCGTTGGCAGCGGGTATCTCTGATTGGCGCCAAGCGGAGGAATTGGTTTCGGGGGGCATGACGTCGGGTGTGCCTTGTTCACGCCCTTTCATGTAGTCGGGGATTTGATCAGGTTCGGGTAGTTTTGGGGGTGCTGCGCCGCCGAGCATCTCTGCTGTTCGATCAAAGTGCTGCGGGTCAAGACCAATGTGAAAGTCGGCGTCGAGCGGTTGCGCCACGTTGTTCTTGAAAAAAGTTCCCAGCGATTGGCCACTGATTCGCCGTACTAATTCGCCTACGAGAAAGCCTTGTGTAATCGCGTGGTAAGCGCCCATGGTGCCGGGCTGCCACCAGGGCTCTTGTCTTGCTAGAACCTCGACGACGGTATCCCAACTGTAGAGCTGCTCTTTCGTCAGTTTTTCCCCAAACCCGGGCAGACCAGCTGAATGGCCAAGAAAGTGACGGACCAATGTCCCTTCCTTGCCATTCTGTCCGTACTCCGGCCAGTAGTCGGTGACCGGCGCGTCAACGTCGAGCTCACCGCGATCCAATAAGATCAAGGCAGATAGTGCTGTCATGGTTTTGGTAGTCGAAAACACGTTGACGATGGTGTCCCGTTCCCAAGACAGCGTTTTTGCACCGTCTCGGTATCCTGCCCACATATCGATCACGAATTCACCGTCGATGGTTGCTGCAAAGCTCGCACCAATATCGCCATGCTCAGTGAAGTTACGTTCAAATGCTTCCTTTACCGAGGAAAATCGATCGTCGCAATCACCGTGGATCTCCATCGCGTGCTCCTTATTACGGGCGGTGTATTGGGAGCGCTACTAGCGCTCGTCCCGAAACGCTAAGACACTGACCATCGAAAATAAACCCTTTTGGATCTTTAAGTTGTCTAGATCTTGCAGCGGATCGGTTGGGATGGTGATCACCCCAGCGTACACTGAGGTATGACAAAACTCAGACCTAAAGCCCTATGAGCTATTCGAATCGAGGCCAACCCACCGCGACCCGCGATCTTCAGTGTGCGAGAGCAGATATGGATGATTTTGGCTATTGCCTGCTCGAGGGCGCCTTGTGTCCCGATCAACTAATCGCGATTCGTGCTCGCCTTTTTGAGCAAAAGGAAGCTGAAGAACAGCTTGGCGTCGAATATCACGGCAAAGACAAGAAACAATTGATCAAATTCTTGCTCAATAAGGGCAAAGTATTTCGCGATTTACTTCTGCACCCAGCCCTCCATGAATTGTTACGTCACGTGTTAGGTACCACGTATCAATTGTCGTCATACCACGCTCACTTCGCACATCCTGGAAGCGAGGTCGCATTTCACACAGATCAGTTTTGGATGCCGCCGCCGGTCGGGTCAACGAATACAGCGCTGGTCAAGCCTGGCTCTATCACCCGCGTAGATCATCGAGGACGTCGTTTAGGAGATGGAGAGGCGCCTTCATCAAGTGCCATTGCTCCAGCGTTCGTCTGTAACGCAATGTGGATGCTGGATGATTTTAGCGAGGAAAACGGGGCGACGATTATTGTGCCAGGCAGTCACTTGAGCGGGCAGCAGCCCGATCCAACCATTGATGCTAACGCCGACTGGGTATCTGCGACGGGTCCTGCTGGAACCGTCGCTATCTTTGAAGGTCGAGTGTGGCATTCGACCGGCATTAATCGTAGCGATCGTCCTCGGATCGGTTTAACGACGAACTTTTGTGCGCCGCAATTCCGGCAACAGGAGAATTTTATGTTGGGAACGTCTCCCGAAGTGCTGGCTGAAGCCTCGGAAGAATTGCTTGCTTTGATTGGCTTCAAGCCTTGGCAAGGCTATGGTGGGTATGAAGGTCACTACGACCGGGTCAAGCGTGGTGAGTATGCGCTGGGGGAACTAACACCGAAATGAGCGAAATTACAGACTTCTTACCCGGACGCTTAGGTCGCAACGATGCAACGCTAGAGAAAGATGAGCGGGCCGATCCGAGAATTGTCAAGGCCTTGGAAGCGGCAGGCGGGCTGGCGACTGGGGTGGATGCGATTGATCCGGAAGCGTCGTACGAAGAATGTTTAGCGTATTGTTCTGCATTTGAAGAGGCGGCAGCCGAAGGCAACACGTTACTTTCAGAAAGTCTTCCCGTACTTGAATCGGTCGAATCAGCAACGGAAATCATCGACGGAACGGACGGCAACAAACTCCAGCTCTTTATCCATCGACCCAAGAGACGCAGTGGATCTGTTCCCTGCATCGTCCACACGCACGGTGGCGGAATGGTCCTCATGGGCGCAACGGATCCCATGTTTGTGCGCTGGCGTGATTCTTTGGCTGATTTGGGCATGGTCGTGGTTGGCGTAGAGTTTCGAAATGGTGGAGGTCGCTTGGGAAATCATCCTTTTCCAGCGGGACTTAATGACTGCGCAAGTGCGGTCCAGTGGGTCCATTCGAATCGCGACGCGTTAGGTGTTTCAGCGATTGTGATCTCTGGGGAATCTGGCGGCGGTAATCTGTCCCTCGCGACGACCCTAAAAGCCAATCGTGAAGGATGGGTTGATCAAATAGACGGGGTATATGCCTGTTGTCCGTACATATGCGGACAATATGCGGATCCGCCGAAGCCGTTGCTTTCTCTCTATGAAAATGACGGCTACATGCTTTCTTGTAGACAAATGGCCGCCCTCGTCAAAGTCTACGATCCAACCAATGAACACAGCACTAATCCGTTGGCTTGGCCTTACCACGCGCAAAGAGCTGATCTAGAGGGCCTACCTCCCCACGTTATTTCTGTGAACGAACTAGATCCACTGAGGGACGAAGGGCTGGCATATTACCGAAAGCTTCTAGCCGCGGGTGTACCGGCGTTCTGTCGAACGGTTCACGGTACGCCGCATGCGGGTGATCTCTCTTATCCCGATATCACGCCGGAGATCTATCGGGACACACTGGCGTCGATGCACGGTTTTATCTCAGCACTCTAAAACGCAGTTGGGAGAAAGCACCGTTGGTGCCGTCAGTTGACTTCGTCCCTCCCCTCCCGAGGAAATAGCCCGCGCCCTCGATCCAATAGGGATTTTACGAAACCAAGATTTATAGGCCTAAGCAATGGGTTTCGTTTACTCTGCCGCTATTGGAGTCTTTTGGTTCGGACGCTTGGCTAATACATGGCATCACGGATTGGTGGCCCGCTGGTGGTCTGAATTTAATCGTGATTGGCGTGGCTCCGAGATTGAGTATTTCAAGAATGTTATTGAAAGGTATGGACAACCGGCGCTTGATGTTGGTTGTGGTACTGGACGTATTCTTGTTCCTTGCGTTGAAGCCGGTATCGAAGTACACGGGACTGACATTTCAAATGAGATGATCCGTCTCTGTCGTGCGAGATTGATCTCGCTTGGATTGGATGCAGACCTAACGGTCACTCCGACGCATGAACTTAATCTCGGTCAACGCTATCGGACCATCATAAGTTGTGGTGTGTTCGGGGTCGGAACGACTCGCGAAGAGGACCTAGACGGTCTTCGTCGTATAAGGAAGCATTTGACGCCGGGTGGATGCTTGATCTTTGACTTTTATCTACCGGGCGAGAATTTGAACGAATGGTCGAACTGGTCCAAACCGGCTCGACCAACTTTGCCTTCGCGCTGGACGAAACCGGACGTTCGAAAAACAAGCGACAATGATGAGCTTGCTTTGCAAACTCGCACAATCGAGTTTGATCCGATGGAGCAGTATTCGGTTCGGGAAATACGAATGAAACAGTATGAAGACCAAGAACTCGTTAACTGTCATCAATATCGAATACGACTTAATAGCTATTTCAAGAACGAACTACTGCTGATGTTGAACGTTGCCGGATTTGATCAAGTGGAAATGTATGGAGGGTTGTCGGACGAGAAGCCAGCAGCATACGAGGACTATCATCTTATGGTTTTGGCCCGCGCCTGAAAGTGACGGTAACCTCGAGTTCTATGTTGGACGGAGGCTTGTTTGGGAGACGTGATAGAGCTCGTTCTATGGTGTGTTCTGGAGTGAAGCTTTAGCGGCTTGCAACGTATTCAGCAGAAGGCACGCGATCGTCATAGGACCGACTCCTCCTGGCACGGGCGTAATCGCACCAGCTATATCTTTTGCCACCTCGAAATCGACGTCGCCGACGAGGCGGATTTTCCCCTGGGCTGTTCGAGTTCGGTTGATACCTACGTCGATAATCGTAGCGCCTGGTTTTATCCAGTCGCCTTGGATGAACTTGGGAATGCCGACGGCTACGATAAGAACGTCCGCCATTCGAACCAGTCTCGGTAGGTCCCTTGTCTGCGAATGTGTCACGGTTACGGTGCAGTTTTCTCTGAGTAGAAGTTGAGCAAGGGGCTTTCCAACAAGGCGCGAACGCCCGACAACCACGGCGTGCAGACCTGCTAGATCACCTAGTTGGTCCCTCAATAGAGTTATGCATCCGAGGGGAGTACAGGGAACCATGCCACCTTGGGATAAAAGCTGGCCCATATTTTGGTTGTGGAGGCCGTCGACATCCTTGTCTGGTCTGATGTGGCCTATCACACGATCGATATTGATATGGTCCGGGAGCGGTATTTGCACGAGGATTCCGTGCACAGATGAATCGTTGTTTAAGTCATGGATCAGGTCTAGGGTGAATTCTTCTTTCGTGCTGTATGCCAGGCGGTGTTCCATCGAGCGCATGCCAACTTCGGCTAGACCGTTCAATTTGTTCCTTAAGTAGATTTCACTCGCGGGATCATCGCCTACCGATATAACGGCAAGGCCCGGGATTAAACCAGTATCACTTGTTAACACTGCGACACGTTTTTTCACGTCGGCACGCAAACGCTTCGCGATTACTTTCCCGTCGATAACTGATGCGACCATCGTAAAGTCGGTATAACCGCCTTCCCGTCAAATAGTAGTTATTACCCTACCACCGGAATCCGAGACACACTTGAAATCGACAAGTCTTTAAAGTGAAGTGGTCGCATTGGTCTGGCGACTCGTCGAAAGGTAGTGATGACGATGAATGCCGGGACACGGGTCCTCCGTGCGTCAGCATCAAAAGACTGTTCCGGTTAACTCGTGGGCATCAAACTAACGTAAGCTAATTGGATCGCTTAATACGGTATTAAGGTCCAAACATGTCACATGACCTAGTCATTCGGAATGGTCTAATCGTAGACGGTTCCGGAAACCGAGCATTTCTCGGTGATATTGCAGTTGACGAAGAGCTGATCACTCAGGTTGGTAAAGTGGATTCTGCAGGTTATCGGGAAATCGATGCCGATGGCGGTGTTGTTACGCCGGGATTTATTGATTTGCATACCCACTTAGATGCCCAGATTGGATGGGATCCTATGTTGACGCCTATTTCGTGGCATGGCGTTACTACGGCGCTCATGGGCAATTGCGGGGTAACTTTCGCCCCTTGCAAAAAAGCAGATCGCGAATTTCTTGCCGAAATGATGGAAAACGTGGAAGACATTCCTCGTGAAGCCATATTGGATGGCTTGCCATGGGATTGGGAAACTTATGGTGAATATCTCGACTCGATCGAGAAACTTCGGCCGGCGATTAATGTTGCGGGTATGGTCGGCCACGGAGCGACCCGTTTCTACGTGATGGGTCATCGAGGAATCGATGAAAATCCGACACCAAATGAAATAGCGGAAATAGCGGCTTTGGCCGGAGCTTCCGTTCGTCAAGGCGCAGTCGGTTTCTCAACGAACCGCATGCCTGGACATCGTTTGCCAGACGGGCGTCCTATTCCCGGAACCTTTGCTGAGGCGTCGGAAGTTGAAGCTATCTGTCGAGAGGTTGGTGCAGGTAATGGATTATTTCAATGCGTTCCACATTACACAGGCGAGGGAGATTGGGTTGAGAGAGACTTTCGGATATTGGGACAAGGAGCAAAAAGTGGTGGCACGAGAATTCTATTCAGCGCAGTCGAAACAAACACTTTCCACAAAAACGATCCACATCACGTAATCGAGCAACTTCGGGCTGAGGGGTGTCGTATTTATGGTGTCACAGTACCCCGATGTGGGGGTTTCGTATCGAACCTCAAAACACCAATTCTCTTTCCGGGATGGTCAGCGTTACAGGAAGTTGATGTAAATGAACGATTGAATGCGATTCAAGATGTGGAATTTCGAACACAACTGGTCGATGCAGCAAAAAACAATCCTCAGGCCATGGGCTTTGCTAGCCGTTGCCGTTGGATGGGAGATGGAACTCGTCCCATTTACACAAAAGCAAAAGATGACACGCTAGCTTCCCTTGCTGACAGTATGGGAGAACATCCTGCTGAAACCTGGCTTCGTTTAAGTCTGGAATCTGGCGGAAAGGCTAATTTCCATCAACCGTTTTTCAATATGGACTTCACGGCTGTTGGAGAACTAATGGAACGAGATTGGGTGGTACCCGGATTGGGGGACGCTGGAGCACACGTTTCCATGATTATGGATTCGGGTTGGCCTTCGTTTTACTTGAGTCATTGGGTCCGGGACACGGGACAGATTCAACTAGAACATGCCGTTCACTGTATGACTCAGAGAGCAGCGGAAGTATTGGATCTTCAAGATCGGGGCGTTTTACATGTGGGGAAACGCGCCGACCTGAACGTGATAAATCTAGACGCTGTTGAAGAGCGGCAACCAGAGGTCGTAACGGATTTTCCTCACAATAAAAGTCGTCTCATCCAACGAGCACAAGGGTACAAAAACACTGTCGTAAATGGACAAGTAATACTGGAAAACGATGAGTTCACGGGCGTTCGTAATGGACGCATCCTGAGATCGACTGACTAATGTCCCGGGACGTCTTGCCTATACGAAGATCGCTCAGGCATTCTCTTTTGCTCGCGCAGCCTACAGCGCCATAAAGTGCGGATGGCGTCCCCTAGGGGAGTCGAACCCCTGTTGCCGGGATGAAAACCCGGTGTCCTAGGCCTCTAGACGAAGGGGACGGAGAAGGCGGAATTCTAGTTGTGACTCGGCCTCGATTCAACAAACGGACACGTCTCCGTGAAAATCAGCTAGGCCCGCCTAGAAGGATCTGGCCCACGTGGTGACGTGCAAAGTGGTGAGCCGTTCTTCCGCTCCGAACTCCGCGTCCGAGAGCCCACCGTATCGATTCCGTTTCGAGTTCTTTGTTCCAGGGAACTGTTACCCCAAATTCATCTCCCAACGCTTGCAACCAATACTCTACGACACGTAGGTATTGTTCCTGAGTGAAAGGAGCGAACGACAACCAAATGCCGAACCGATCCGATAAGGATATTTTCTCTTCGACGGCTTCCGCTTGATGGAGCTCACCGTGTTCGTACGAGGCCGAGAGATTGTCTTCCATCTGTTCTGGCAAGAGATGGCGTCGATTCGATGTTGCATAGATCAAAACGTTTGATGAAGTTCCGATAATCGACCCTTCAAGGGCACTTTTAACCTCTTTGTACGACGGGTCATCTGCTTCAAAAGACAAATCGTCGCACACCAGGATAAATCGGTATGGTTCTGTCCTGATTTCTTCAACGATAACGGCGATATTTCTGAGTGCGTGTTTGTCGACCTCGATATATCTTAAACTATATTCGTGGAAATGATTAATAAGTGCTTGTATTAACGAAGATTTACCTGTTCCTCTCGCTCCCCAAAGAAGGGCGTTATTAGCCGGGTAACCTTTGCAAAACTGTTCAGTATTAGCCACCAGAACATTTTTTTGGCGATCAATTTCTAGGAGATCTTTAAGGGTGATGTTGTTCTGGACGGCTACCGGTGTGAGCTCTCCTGTCCACCCTTTATTGATCCATACCGCGGATGAAGTTTGTTTCCAATCGATGGGATTGCTCTCAGGCAAAAAGCGACTAACGCGGCGCAGCACGTCGATTCCGAGAGCTACTGCCTTTTCAATATTATTCTTCACACGGGGTAGATTCGAAGTTCTAATCCAACTAATTGTAACCGCTGTAAGCTATTGCCGTTGCGGGCCGCTACCTTTCATCCCTCGAAATTAGGAATAGTGGATGAGTCAAATATCTATTGTCACATTCATTAGCTATTTCCTGGTCGTGGCTGCTATTGGCCTGGTTGCAACGAGGCGAACCAAGAACGTTTCAGATTATGCGATCGGATCGAGAAATCTCTCCGCGCCGGTTGCTGGTCTATCAGCCGGAGCTTCTGATATGTCGGGTTGGCTCTTGCTTGGGTTGCCTGGAGCCGTGTATGTGACTGGATTGCAAGAGGCGTGGATTCTCGTGGGTCTCGTCGTTGGCGCTTGGCTTAACTGGCGATTGGTCGCTCCGCGTCTGCGACGGCAAACAGCTGATTTGGATGATGCGTTAACCCTCCCCCAATTTTTTGCGAGACGAACGCGGTACTCTGGCCCTCTTCTACGTATTGTTACCGCCGGTATAACGATCGTTTTTTTTACACTCTATGCGTCTGCTGGATTTGTCGCTGGAGCTAAACTATTTGAGATCGTTCTTGGGCTCTCGTATGAACGAGCGTTATCGATTGGCGCGCTCGTCATTGTGTCGTATACCGCAGTTGGTGGATTTCTTGCGGTAAGTTGGACCGACTTTTTTCAAGCGCTCTTGATGATGGGAGCCCTCCTTCTACTACCCGTTATCGGGTCGGCCGATGTCTCGATAACAGCGAATGATTTGCGTGTTCCTGCGCTCGGTTGGATCGGAGTCATTAGCTTGCTCGCATGGGGCTTGGGCTATTTTGGGCAACCTCACATTCTCGTGAGGTTCATGGCTGTTGCTGACCCCATCGAGATGCCGAAGGCTCGTCGAATCAGTATGAGTTGGATGCTACTTTCTGGTGTCGGAGCCGTAGCGGTGGGTCTCGTCGGTTCGACTTATTTTGCTTCCCTGAATGATCCAGAAGTCGTACTGATAGAGCTAACCAGGCTAATACTCGATCCCTGGATCGCAGGGATCGTACTGGCGGCGATCCTTGCCGCGGTCATGAGCACGGTTGATTCGCAACTCTTGGTTGCATCGACTTCCCTGGTATTAGACGTGGGTATTACGACAAAGTACCCGCTTGGTCTGAGTAGGATGATGGTCATCGCGGTAGCCCTGATTGCATGGGGACTCGCCTTAGATCCCGAAAATCGGGTCCTTGATCTGGTCGCATACGCGTGGGCGGGTCTGGGTGCGAGCCTGGGGCCATGCGTGCTTTATTGTCTTTTCTGGAAGGGCACCACCGGCGAGGGTCTTATCGTGGGAATGTTAGTCGGCGCCTCGACTATTTTCTCTTGGCGAAATCTGTCGGGAGGGATATTTGATTTGTACGAAATATTGCCGGCATTCATTTTCGCTTGCGGTTCAATCTATTTCGTCAGTAGGTGGTCCGTTACAAGCGAAGCGAAGAATCTTGGATCTAAAACCTGACCTTCGAATCCCTCAAGAATTGCTTCTCAACGGAACAATATTGTCTGCTCTCTTGCGGTAAATCTGGCGTATGTGTTGCGGGCCATTGATACCGATTCGACCTGAGTCAAAAAGGCGTAGTTCGCACCTTTCTTCGCTACCAGCGTCGAGGGCGAAGACGATTGAGTTTCCGGTGATTCGCCATTTGCCTGTTTCATTTCGATTGTCGGTTCTAAATCGATAGATCCCCGCCGATAGCGTCCCCCGTAATTCGAGCGAGATCCTTTGCGAGCGAGTATCGTCGAGATCCCATACACCGGGAAGATTTAGTTGCTTTAACCAGTTGGCGCGGGTTTTGCGCGCCGATCTAAACCAAAGGGCAACCAGTGCCACAACCAAACTGACGATTATTTGACTCATCGGCGCATGGTCGCGCCCGGTTTAGTTTTACGCAATGCTTTCTCTATGGATATTTACGATCGTCGCATCGAGTGTCTGAGCACACCAATCACAAACTTCCTGGACGTTCTTGTGGACAATCTTTTCGCTACTAGCTATCGCTACAAATGTCCACTGCGCACGGTCGTGCATGTCGTTCTGACCTGACTCACAGACTGCCAGATTCGTGATACGACCAAACTTATCGCGTAATCGAGCGAGTCGACGCCTTTTTTCTTTTAGTGACCGACAGCTGGGTAGATGAAACTCGATTTGAAGCAGCGTGGCATGCATCCGGCGAAACTAAATTTACGTTGAGTTGCGCATCGAGCCGACGATAATAATCGTGCTTCGTTCGAAATCTAACGCTGGTGTTTGAGCAAAGATATCCACTTAGCCTAGCCCCCTGTATTCAGAATCCTGTTTGAGATACGTCGTTAGGAATGAGGGGGTAGCTGATGCCAGCCCATTTTTGTACAACTCGGACAACTTGGCAGGAATATCCGTATTCGTTGTCATACCAGACGTATACGATCGCTCGGTTGCCATCAACGATCGTCGCGCCGGAATCCACGATGCATGCGTGACGGTCACCTACAAAGTCTGAAGAGACTACCTCCACTGACTCGGTGAAATTAATTTGACGCTGCAACGCAGAATGCAATGCCATATGACGAAGGTGATCGTTGACTCCTTCCGTATTCGTGTCTTGCGAGAGCGTGAGATTGAGTATGGCCAGCGATACGTTTGGCGTAGGAACTCGAATCGCATTTCCCGTCATCTTTCCCGCTAGCTCTGGCAATAGTTTTACGATGGCTGAGGACGCGCCCGTTTCTGTAATAACCATATTCAGCGCGGCTCCCCGGCCTCGCCGATTCTTCTTGTGGTAGTTATCGGTCAAGTTTTGGTCAGGGGTGTATGCGTGAACTGTTTCCACGTGTCCGTGAGTGATCCCGAATTGGTCATTCATTGCTTTCAGCACGGGCACGATGGCGTTGGTCGTACACGATGCCGCTGAAATAATCTTGTCCGACTCGGAGAGTTCGTTTGAATTGATTCCCGAGACAAAATCTTTGATTGCCCCCTTTCCTGGTGCGGTCAAGATAACGCGGTCGATGCCTTTGGATTTGAGGTGCTGTCCGAGCCCGTCCTGGTCACGCCAGACACCGGTATTGTCTATAAGGATTGCCTTGTCGATGCCAAACGACGCATAGTCGATGTCCGCGGGATCGTGGGCATGTATCAACTGAACTACGTTGCCGTTTGCAATAATGCAGTTATTTTCTGGATCTGTCCTAATCGTGCCTTGAAAAGGACCATGGACCGAGTCACGACGCAATAGTTCAGCTCGTTTGTCGAGGTCTTCGTCCGAGCTCTTACGTACGACGATAGCGCGAAGCCGCAGTTGATCGCCGCCTCCTGTTTTCTCGATGAGCAGACGAGCTAATAGCCGCCCTATTCTTCCGAAACCATAAAGCACGACATCTTGAGGTTTTGTAAGCGGCTTTATGTGGCGTCCGATTACCTCCCGGCAGGCGTCTTGCGTGAAGTCGAAGACGGATAGGTCTGGCTCATCGCCGTTACGATCCATGTATTCGCTCGCGAGTTTTCCTACATCAATATGAGAGGGTCCCAGGTCGAGCTCAGACATTGCTTCCAAAATAGGAAAGCTCTCGAATTCGGAGAGTTCGTTGTGGGCTATCTGCCGCACAAACCGATGAGTCTGCATGATCTCAAGGACGCTCTGATTGTGCAGAGGTTGTCCGTAACAGTAGGCGACGATATTTCGTCGGTAGAGTTTTCCTATGATAGGAATCATCGCTTCGGCGAGCGCCTCACGTTCTTTCCAGTCGGGAAAATAGTCGTCTAGCTTAGCGAGCGCCAAGAGTCGTCCTCAATGCCATTTCGAAGCGGGCGGAATAATAGGTACAAGGCTGCGCGCAGTAAAGACTGGCATGAAGGTTTTATGCTAAAAGTTCTCGCGCGGCTCTAGAGTCCAGTGAAGTGTGAATAGGATGATCTCTAACGATGAGAGCCGCCAAACTTGTCATCTGAAATTCTGATTAATTTCTAACAAAGTACTTGCGCCTGGGCACAGTGCGGATTCTTCCAAGGCATTTAGAGGTACATCCGTCGTTTCTAATATTTCGTGACAGTCGTGTGGATCTTGCGAGACATAAAGTAATCCAGTGACAACCTCTCCGCGCTCTTGAGCTTCCTGGACATGGCCAAGAGCCTTCACGCGGTCGTATGGGTCGTAGTCGTCGGATAGTTTGTTTAGATGCAAGAGTGAGCCATCGGGCATATTGACTGATTCTTTTGATCCCGGTTTGTAATCGACCGTAATTTCCTCTGTCGGGAGGACGACGTCGGCATCAACGACGTGTTCGGTGTGCTGCCTGACATAGTCGTAACTCTTCGTTGACCCGTCGTGATTGTTGAACATGACACAAGGAGAAATAACGTCGATGAATGCGAATCCTTTGTGCAAGATCGCCGCTTTCATCAGCGGTACCAGTTGACGCTTGTCTCCCGAAAAACTTCGGGCAACAAAGCTCGCTCCGATTTGTAGCGCCATGGATACCAGGTCGATCGGGGCGTATAGGGTTGGCTGACCTTTTTTACTCGTTGAACCAAGGTCATTCGTCGCTGAGAACTGACCTTTTGTGAGCCCGTAGGTTCCATTGTTATCGACGATATATAGCATGTTGATCTTGCGTCGAACGATGTGTCCAAATTGCCCGAGTCCGATGGAGGCGCTGTCGCCGTCGCCCGATATACCCACACAATGCAAGTCTCTGTTAGCTAGATTGGCACCGGTAGCGACGGACGGCATACGTCCGTGAACGGAGTTAAGTCCGTGGGAATTGCCCAAGAAATAAGCGGGAGTTTTTGATGAGCATCCGATCCCAGAGACTTTGAGGAAGCGGTGTGGCGGTATCGAGAGCTCCGAACAGGCTTGCACGAGAGCTGCGCTGACGGAGTCATGGCCACATCCTGCACAAAGTGTCGACACTGAGCCCTCATAATCCCGACGATTCAAGCCTATTTCGTTTACGGGTAAAAGAGGGTGGTGAATTTCTGGTTTACTGACATAGGTCATGATTGCACCTCTTTCAATCGCGGCAAGTTGTGATCCGTGTAATACGCCAAGATTTGTTCGTGAATCGTATCGGCGGAGATGGACAAACCACCGTAATAAAGGACGGGTATGAATCGGTTCGGGTCGATTTCAAGTTCGTTGACAAGCAGTGTGCGCATTTGTCCGTCTCGATTTTGTTCGGCGACGAAAAGAATGTCGTGTTTATCAATAAAATCCGTGACAGCTTCGCCGAACGGAAAGGCCCGTAAGCGCATCGTGTCGAGTTGAATGCCGTCGTCGCTCAATCGATCAAGCGCTTCGGACATGGGCATTTCGGTTGTCCCATAGTAGATGATGCATGCTTTTTGATCGCTGTCGACTATTTCCGGCAAAGGTACGAGCGTTTTTGCGGTATCCCACTTCCTAAGGAGACGATCCATATTGGCGGTGTACGCTTCTGGGGACTCCGTATAGACGGCGTACTCATCGCGTGACGTGCCGCGTGTGAAGAAAGCCCCTTTCGTTGGATGCGTTCCAGGAAGCGTCCTATAACCGATTCCGTCGCCGTCAATATCGAGATAACGTCCGAATTCGTCGATCTCTTCAAGCTTCTTACGGTCTAGCACTTTCCCCCGGTCATAACTGCGCTCGTCGTCCCATACAAATGGTTGGGACAAGTTGTCGTTCATGCCGAGTTCAAGATCATTCATCACAATGATAGGGGTCTGAAGCCGGTCGGCCAGATCGAAGGATGAGGCGGCAAAATCGAAGCATTCTTTCGGAGATGATGGAAAAAGTAGTGGGTGTCGAGTATCTCCATGGGACGCGTATGCGGAAGACAGGAGATCCGCTTGTTGTGTTCGGGTAGGCATTCCGGTTGAAGGGCCTGCCCGCTGGACATCGAAAAGAACGGCGGGGATCTCCGCGAAATAAGCAAGACCGAGAAATTCCGTCATGAGTGAGACTCCGGGGCCCGATGTCGCCGTGAAAGCCCGGGCACCGTTCCAACCGGCGCCGATCACGATCCCCATCGCAGCCAGTTCGTCTTCCGCTTGGATCACTGCGTAATTTTTTCGACTAGTGTCAGAGTCGACTCGAAGCTTGGACGCGTGTTGTTCAAACGCTTCCGCCATCGACGTCGACGGCGTGATTGGGTACCACGCGCAAATAGTGGCGCCACCATAGATTGCCCCGAGGGCGGCGGCCGCATTGCCGTCAATCAAAATTCTATCCCCTACTCCATCGGACGCGCGGACTTGGATTGGTAATGGGGATTTCATGTAGTCGTGTGCGTAGCTGCGCCCAAGTTCCATCGCCGTAATGTTTGGCTTAATTAGGTCGTCTTTACCCTTGTATTGCTCAGAAACCATTCCTGTAATGATTTCGAAATCGATGTTCAAAAGGGCAGATAAGGCACCGAGATAGACGATATTCTTGAATAGCTGACGCTGTTTGGGATCCTCAAATTCGGATTGCACGAGCTTCGATAATGGAATGCCCAGGTCGTTAATATCGCTTCGGTTTAAGCGGCGATCTCCCCCTTGGGAATTGTCGTGCAACAAAAATCCGCCTGGAACAATTGACGCGACGTCTTCATCGTAGGTTTCCGCATTCATGGCGACCATGATGTCGATCCCTTCCCGGCGTCCCAGATAACCCTTTTCCGACGCTCGCACCTCGAACCAGGTGGGTAAGCCTTGGATATTTGATGGAAATATATTCCTGGTAGCGACGGGAATGCCCATCCGGAACAGGGCTTTGGCAAACATACCGTTTGCACTTGCCGAGCCTGATCCGTTTACGTTGGCGAAGCGGATAACAAAATCGTTATACGTTGTCATTCCGCATATGAACCCATTTGTGGGATATGGATCACGGACTTTTGCATGTCCCAGGCGTTTGTGGGGCACCGTTCGGCGCAGAGTCCACAGTGAAGACAGACATCTTCGTCTTTAACCATGACGCGGCCGGTTTCGAGATGTCCCGACACATACAGATCTTGCTCGAGATTTGTCGCGGGGGCCATGAGTACTGGTCGCATCGAACTTTCCTCGGCATTGTCGGTGAAGCTAATGCAGTCCATTGGGCATATATCCACACACGCATCGCACTCGATGCAAAGCCGGTCGGTGAACACGGTTTGCACATCGCAATTTAGGCAACGTTGTGCCTCGTCGAATCCGAGTTTTTCGTCGAAACCTAACTCGACTTCCACCTTGATGTTCTTCAAAGAGACTTCTTTATCGGCGTGAGGAACAATGTGACGGACCGAAGGGTCATGTTCGGCATCGTAACTCCATTCGTGGATCCCCATTTTTTGGCTGAGCAGGTTAACGCCCTCCGGTGGGCGCTCCTCCTTAACGTTTTTTCCCTGACAAAACAGGTGCATGGAGATCGCGGCTTTGTGTGCGTGAGCGGATGCCCAGATGATGTTCTCGGGACCCAAGGCCGAGTCACCCCCGAAAAATATTTCAGGATTGGTCGACTGAAGTGTATCTTCGTCGAGGATCGGACAATCCCACTTGTCGAATTCAATGCCGATGTCGCGCTCAATCCAGGGGCAGTGGTTCTCTTGCCCAATCGCCATGAGGATATGGTCGGCCTCTATAAAGACGTCAGGTTCGTCACTGGGGACGTATTTCAGACGGCCGTTCTCTTCCACAGGTGTAACGCATTCAAACAAGACGCCCTTTAATTTGCCGTTTTCGTGGATAAACTCTTTCGGAGGCCTATTGTTAATGATCGGGATGCCTTCGTTCATCGCATCCTCTTTTTCCCAATCGCTGGCTTTCATGACATCGAATGCACTGCGGACAACGACGGTTACCGATTCCGCGCCCAATCGAGTTGATGTTCGGCAACAGTCCATCGCGGTGTTACCGCCTCCCATGACGATAACTTTTCCGGAAATACTTGTCGTATGACCGAACGCGACGCTCGATAACCAATCAATGCCGATAGAGATGTGCTCGTCGACCTCGGTTCGACCAGGTATGTCTAAATCGCGCCCTCGGGGCGCGCCCGTACCGACAAAATAAGCGTCATAGTTCATATCGAGCATGGCTTGCATGCTCGATATCTCATAATCGAAGTAGGTGTTAACTCCCATGTTAAGAATGAGATCCACTTCTTCGTCTAAAACGTCGGCTGGCAGCCTGAAAGCGGGAATCTGGCTACGCATCATTCCACCGCCAGCCGCATCCCGATCAAACATGTCGATCTCGTACCCAAACGGTAGCAGGTCTCTAGCTACCGCCAGTGACGCGGGGCCTGCTCCGAGCAGCGCAATCTTTTTGCCGTTTTTCTCTACCGGCACCCTTGGAAGGAACGCAGTGATGTCACCTTTGTGATCTGCCGCAACTCGTTTTAGGCGACATATTGCGACAGGTTTTTCCTCTGTCCTAACACGTCGACATGCGGGTTCGCAGGGTCGGTCGCACGTCCTTCCGAGTATTCCTGGGAAGACGTTCGAATCCCAATTGATCATGTAAGCTTCGGTATAGCGTTGCTGGGCGATGAGCCGGATGTATTCGGGCACCGGGGTATGGGCAGGACACGCCCACTGACAGTCGACTACTTTATGGAAGTAGTTGGGATCCAGAATGTTGGTTGCTTTCATTGGAATACGAGCTGCACGGAGTATGCAACCGCCAAGGAAGGATAGAATTTCCTCTTCAAAACGCGGACTTTATCCTTTCTTTTGGCTTGCTACCACAAGAATCGAAGGTCTCGCGAAGAAATGAGATATCAGCTAAAGCTCTGCCGATGGAATTAAAAACTCTAATTAAACAGCTAGAAGTTCCGGCTCCTCGCATGGTTCATAACTGGCAGGGATTTTCTGGCAGCGCGGACTCGTGTTCATTAGCGCAGCTAATTTCCGACTCGGATAAATTTTTCATTTTTGTAGCCTCTGGATCGGAAGAAGTTGAAAGTGTGGCTAATGAGCTTCAGTTCTTTGGTTCGTCAAAATTAAACGTTCTTACGATTCCCGAATGGGAAACGCTACCGTACGATTCTTTCTCTCCCCACGATGACCTGATATCGGAACGACTGGCAACGTCCTTTGAACTACTTCATGCAAACAACGGTGCTCTAGTCGTTTCGATTCGTAGTCTTTTGCAGTGCATGCCACCAAGTCAATTCGTTCGCTCGCGATCGTTTCTTTTCGAACCGGGACAGTACTTTGATATTCAGCTCGAACGCCAACGACTGATACAAACGGGATACCGTCATGTCGAATTGGTGATGGAACGTGGCGAATTTGCAGTTCGCGGGTCGATTATGGACATCTATCCTATGGGTAGTGATCTCCCTATTCGCATCGATCTCGATGACGATGTGATTGACGGGATCCGTAGTTTTGATCCTGATTCACAGCGAACGATCGCGAGACTCGAGACCATAAGACTGCTGCCAGCCAAAGAGTTTCCGCTCGATCAGGATGCTATCGCTCGCTTTCGGGAGAGCTGGCACGAGACATTCGATGTTGATGTCCGCCGCTGTCCGATTTACCAAGAGGTAAGCGAGGGGATGGCGGCGCAAGGATTGGAGTATTACTTGCCTCTATTTTTTGAGAATACTGAAACGTTATTTGATTACTTACCGCAAGATTGTGTATTCGTAGTTGCTGATAAGGTCGAAGCGTCGGCGAGTCACTTCTGGAAAGAATTAGTCGCCCGATACGAAAGTCTTCGGCATGACATCGAACGACCTGTACTCCCTCCCGAAAGGCTCTTTCAAAAATGGCCGGTTGTGTCAAAACTGCTTAGACAGCACGGCGTAATTCAACTAGATCCAAGTCGTGAGAGAGATCAGAACGTGGTTGAACTAGACTCACGTTCAACACCCCCTGTCCGGGCGGAATTAAGGCGCAGCGACCCGGGAACAGCTCTGCGTCAATACCTAGAGACCACCGCGAGCCGCGTATTGTTTACCGCCGAATCACCGGGGCGTCTCGCGCATCTGGATGAGTTTCTGCGTCGCAGCACGGTTGTTGCGGTCGAAACCCAAGATTTCTCTCGTTGGTTGAAAGTAGGAGTTTCTCCTGGACTTGTGATTGCTCCGATTGATCGCGGTTTTGCGTTTGAAGATGTCGTCGTGATTAGTGACGCTCAAATATTCGGACGGGAACTCGAACGTCCGAACAAGAATCCGCGGCGGTCCGTTGATCCCGAATGGATTATAAGAAACTTGACGGAACTAAATCTCGATGCCCCCGTGGTTCATGTTGAGCACGGGATCGGTAGGTATAAAGGCTTGGAGACACTGGTTATCGATCGGCATCCGGCCGAGTTCTTGACGTTGGAATACGCCGAGGGCGCGAGGCTATACGTACCTATTATGTCGCTAGATTTAATTTCTCGATATGCCGGGGCTGACCACGAGTCGGCTCCGCTTCATAAGCTTGGGGCGGACAAATGGTCTAAGGAAAAGCGTCGAGCTGCAGAGAAAGTACGCGATGTCGCGGCGGAGCTTTTAGACGTGTATGCGCGACGCGAAATTGCCGAAGGCTTCGCTTTTCCGCGACCGGATGCGGACTACGAAAGGTTTTGTGATGAGTTTCCTTTTGAACTGACGTTCGATCAGCGAAACGCTATTGACGCAATGGTTGGAGACTTAACACGAGTTCGCTCCGCCGACCGCCTTATTTGTGGAGACGTTGGTTTCGGCAAGACCGAAGTCGCCATGAGGGCTGCGTACATCGCGTCTCAGGCCGGCAAACAAGTTGCAGTATTGGTTCCAACGACACTGTTGGCCCAGCAACACTACGAGACGTTTAGTGATCGATTTTCTCAATGGCCGCAGCAAATCGAGGTCGTTTCACGAATGCGCCAGGATATGGAGGTAGAGCGTCTTAAGGGGGAATTATCGAACGGTACCGTCGATATCATTATTGGGACTCATCGTTTGTTAACTTCGGATTTTCACTTTAAAGATCTTGGGTTGATCATTATCGACGAGGAGCACAGATTTGGGGTTAGACAGAAAGAACGCCTGAAAAGTATCCGTGAGTCGGCAGACGTGCTGGCGCTCACGGCGACACCGATCCCGCGCACTTTGAATATGGCTATCAGCGGGATGCGTGAACTATCCATCATCGCAACACCACCGGCAAAGCGACTGGCTATCAAGACCTTCGTCATACGAAAGAACCGGCAGATCATACGAGAGGCCGTCGATCGGGAACTGTCGCGTGGTGGACAAGTTTTTTATATACACAACGACGTCAGAACGATTGAACAAACCGCCGAAGAACTGTCTGAGTTATATCCCGTGGCTCGTATCGCGGTTGGTCATGGACAAATGCCGAAGCGGCGTCTTGAAAAAGCCATGGCAGACTTTTACCACCGCAGAAGCAATCTTCTTGTATGCAGTACGATCATCGAAAACGGCATTGACGTACCTAACGCCAACACGATTGTGATTGATCGCGCGGATAAATTTGGCCTTGCTCAATTGCATCAACTCCGAGGACGTGTGGGGCGGTCGACCCGGCAAGCGTACGCGTACCTATTAACACCGCATCCGAAGGCTGTGTCACGTGAAGCGAGAAAAAGGCTCGATGCGATCGAAGCGTCTGGAGAACTGGGAATTGGATTTACGTTATCGACCTACGATCTGGAAATTAGAGGCGCGGGTGAGTTATTAGGTGACGACCAATCAGGACAAATTGAGACCGTCGGTTACACGATGTATATGGAGATGCTGGAACGCGCTGTTTCCGCTATTCGAGAAGGGAATATCCCTCACTTGGATGTGCCTCTGTCAGACTCCCGCGAGGTCAATTTACATTCGCTTGCTCTCATACCGGAAGAGTATGTTCGCGATGTTGATATGCGCTTGATTCTCTATAAACGCATTGCGGGTGCAGTTTCCGAAAGCGAGCTGAAAGAATTGAAAATAGAGATGGTGGATCGTTTTGGTAGCATACCGTTGGCGCTCTTAAATCTGTTTCTTTCGACTCAAATAAAACTCTCGGCCGCGGCACTCGGTATCAAACGTATCGATTTAGGGCCCGCCAAGGGTCTTGTTGAATTCGCAAACGACACTGCGGTCGATCCTCATAGGCTCATAAAGCTAGTGCAGGAATCGCCAGAAACGTATGAACTGATTGATGGAAATCGGTTGAGGATAAATCGTGCTCTTGAAACAGAGGCAGCTCGATTCACGTTCGTTGAAAAATTCCTCGAAGCTATAAACGGGGAAGATCGGTACTCGGATAAGACTGCGTGAGAAAGCTGTTTCTGATATTGATCGTCGTGCAGTTTGCGGCTTCGGCGGTCGCGAACGATATCGATCCTTTCGCGGATAACTGGTATTGCATTGAGACCGCGATTTTCTCGAACCCGCAGGTACATCCGTCCGATACGGAGGGCGACTTCGCTGTCGAGCAAATTACCAGTAGCGATTTGCGGACCTATTCACGACCGTTATTGCCTCTTCAACCCAACTGGATCGAACCTAGTTCCGCTCTCTTTGATTATGTAGTGGAGGAGGCAGCGGGATGGTGGATGGCTAATGATCAGCCTCGATCGGGTAATAAGGGTGCTTTGTGGCGATACCCCTCAATCAAGAATCTTGCTCTGCCGGGTGGATGGGATACTTCGATCACGCCAGACAACTCACTTGGAACGCATGTTGAATCGGCCGGGTTTAATACAACGGGACTGCTTGACGCGCGGCCGCCAACCATTGATCGGGCGGGTCATCAGACCCACCTAAGTCAACTGGATTCGTGGTTAGCCTCTACAAGTTATATCTGGCACACCGGCGAACTTAGTCTCGATGCGACGGTGACTCGTTTGCGAAGGGGTGGGTACCGAATTATCGATCACGGCATGTGGCTTCAGCCCGTTCCCGATCGGAGTACGGCGGTCCCGTTATTGCTCCAGCTAGGAGAGCGGGCGGACAGTGGTATTTACGAAGTCGAAGGTACGTTATCCGTGACCCGCGGACGTTATTTGCACTTTGACGTCAAGTTATGGATGAGCGATCCGGAATCGCCAGACGGAGAGAAACATAGTTTTATCGAGCTGCGAGAGAGCAGACGCATGCGCAGTAGCGAAATTCATTATCTTGACCACCCTGCCCTGGGCATGTTGGTTAAAGTCGTGCCGGCTGAGGTTCCAGAACTAGCGAAGGATCTCCTTGAGCGAATGGGCAGCGCGCCCGACGATGTCGAGGAGGTTCGGCGAGTTCCTCTCAATAGCCAGGCTGATTCCATGATGTTGGATTGGTCCATCGCCTCGACCTGCCGCGGCATTTACGACTAAACAGAGACCGCCAAAGGGGATATTCAATTCCCTCGCCAGCGCTACTTCGGGCATCGCGGTCATTCCAACGAGATCGCAACCGTCCCTTCTCAATCGTTCGATCTCTGCGGCTGTTTCAAGCCGAGGTCCTTGAGTACAGCCGTAGGTTCCCGAGGTGTGAATCGAGTATCCAGATTCTAGCGCCGATGAGATGAGCTGACTCCGAACGACCGGGTCAAAGGGCTCACTGAGGTCGAAGTGGTTCAGGCCCAACACGCTATTGAAAGAGCCTTCGCGGCCCCAGGTGTAGTCGATGATCTGATTCGGTATGACGATGTCACCGATAATGAAATTGTCGGCGATGGCGCCAACGGTATACATCCCGATGATGGCTGAAGCGGAGGCTTCGTAAAATGTCCAAAGATTTGCGCGGTAATTGATTTCGTGAGGAGCAATGGTATGTGGAAGTCCGTGTCTTGCCATGAAGACGACGTCAGAGTCTCCGATCTCCAAGGTCCGTAACGGCGCCGATGCGTTACCAAAGAGGGTTGGTGACGACTCTGTGGTTTCAACGCGGTTGGTGTCTTCGGTGGTAATTGTTCCGCCGAGAACCCCGATTAACGTTGGTACGTCGCTATGCTCGCTTTGATCCATGCACTGTCTCGAAGTTCTTGGTCAAACTGCGCGGGCGTATATCGAGGGGAGATTTCGATATAAACCGTCAAAATCCATCCCCCTTCCGATTAGAAACCGAGCGGGTGCGGTCAAGGCGACGAAGTCGGGTTCAAAGATCTGACAATCAACAGTCTCGCGCGACGTGGGCTTGTCAACTAACACGGCCGTCCATACAGCAGCTGCATCATCCTGAAGTTCATTGACAACAGCACTCAGCGTGACGCCTTGATCGATTACGTCGTCGACCACCACCACGTTACGATCACGCAAATTTGTATGAGGTCGGGTGTGAACTCGAACTTCTTGCCCCTCCATTCCGTCGTATCGTGTCGCATACAAAAAATCCATTGCTAACGGGAAGTGCAACCTTTTTGTTAGATCCCACATGAACGGCAGACCACCGTTCATAACGCAGACGAAAACAGGCATCGCTTCCGCAAGTTCCAGAGTCATTCGAACAGCTACTTTATCGATCGCGTGTTCTATCGTACGGGCGTCGAACAAGAGCTCGTAGTCCGTGGGTACTTGAGTCACGAGAGACTCTGTTGTTCTCGCGGCTCTATATTCGGCTCAGTCGCCTCGACGTGAAGTGTTCGTGTTGGGAAGGCGATTTCAGCCCCGTGTCGCTCGATGATACCTGCGATCTCGAACAGGATGGATTCTTTAATCTCGTGAAACTCCGTCCAGCCCTTGGTTTTTGTGAACGTGTAAATCCAAAAATCAACAGAGGAGGAACCAAAGGAGAGTAGATTCACCATCAATGTTTGATTTGTATCGATGGCGTCATGGTTACGGAGCAATTGGCGGATATCTTCAAGGATGCTCGGTAAGACGTTAATGTCGTCGTAACGTACGCCGATTGTTTCCTTGATCCGCCGGTTATCCATTTGGCTAGGATTTTCCACGATCAGATTAGTGAAAACGGAATTTGGGATGTGTAATGGTCGTTTATCAAATGTCCTAATTCTTGTAGTGAGCACCATGATTTCTTCAACGGTGCCCTCGATTTCTCGATCAGGCGAACTAATCCAGTCGCCCTCTTTGAACGGTTGTTTAAAGAGGATCATCAAGAACCCAAAGTAATTTGCGAGGAGATCCTGCGCCGCGAAGCCAACGGCTAATCCTCCTATCCCGCCAAATGCCAGTACGCCGCTGACGCTGATCCCCAAGCTTTGAAGTACGACGAGAGCGGTTACGATGATGATGGAAACCCTGAGTAATCTACCGATACCGTTCGCGATTGAAGCATCCCATGGATGGTCTTGATATCGGGCATCCTGCATGCTGTTTTGAATGTTGCTGACCACGCGAGTCGCGAACCACGCGAGTAACACAACCACGCCGACTTTCCTGATTGGATCGACAAGCTGGAAGATGTCGGATGGTGCGTCGCCGCCTACGACTTCTGCGGCCCAGAGAATACCAAGCAGCACAATGCCCCAACGTACAGGTTTACGGGCGGACTCCAACAGCGCGTCGTCCCACACGTTGTGCGTGTTTTCGAGACTCCGTGCGATACGGTTGAAGGTAAAACGCAACACGGCGTCTACAACAAACGTCAGCAATACGATCCCGAGGACCTGCCACAAGGTGCCCTCCATTATGGCGATCCGATCAATCCACGTATCAATCATCTTGATCCCCGTAGGCGGTTAATTTGTTCAAAGTGCGTCAAGTAACAATTTAGACCAAGTCGATCGTCTAAATCTTCGTTTTCTTACATAACCCAACATTCCAAAACGTCGTTACAAAGATGAATAATACTGTATATAATCACAGGCACTGTATATTTGGACAGGTAACTGGATAGACGAACCTTGTCTACCTAGGAGACGCAGAGGACTCATATGGAAAAGCTAACCAGCCGACAAGTCCAAGTTTTGGACGTTATCCGATCCCACATTTCAGATACCGGTTATCCGCCCACACGTGCCGACATTGCAAGTGAGCTCGGATTTAAGTCGCCAAATGCCGCTGAGGAACACTTGAAGGCTCTTGCTCGCAAAGGCGCGATTGAGATGATCCCAGGTACCTCAAGAGGTATTCGGCTTCCCGAAAGCGACGGATTACCGATTGTTGGACGCGTTGCGGCAGGTAATCCGATTCTCGCTGAAGAAAATATTGAGGACACTTGCGAAGTTCCCGCGTCATTATTTCGTCCTCGAGCGGATTTTTTATTGAGGGTCCGCGGTGACAGCATGATTAACGCGGGCATCTTGAATGACGACTTATTAGCCGTTCATAAGACTCCCGAAGCTCACGATGGTCAGATTGTAGTCGCTCGAATCGACGACGAAGTGACGGTAAAACGGCTACGGCGTACAAAGTCAAAACGCACTGTGTGGTTGATGCCGGAGAATGACGACTATCAGCCGATCGAGGTTGACCTGACCAGACAGTCCTGCACCGTTGAAGGCGTTAGTGTTGGTGTGATACGGCGATAATTATGGATCCGGCGATTCCACTTTATCGGATTCTTGAACAGATAAGCGAAACGATATAAACCAATCTACGCCGCTGTTTTGGCGCGTTTCTTCGTAGGCTTCTTATCTTGCTGCTGCCATTGACCGTTGCGAAAATGAGCCATCCATCCGGTCGCCTTACCATCTTTTTCGGATGCGATGAACTGTTCCTTATTCTTGCGCGAATATTTGACCACGGTCGCGTTACCGTCGGGATCTGTATCGGGAGCCGACAACAGGAATCGGTATTTCGGGTCAAGCTCGTTACCGTGGGCTTGGATTTCTGAAATCAACGGAGCACGCGTTTCCCGGTGTTTAGGAAACGCGCTGGCAGCAAGGAAAATCCCCGCCGCGCCATCCCGCAGGACGTAGTGGTCGTCAACGTTGCGACATTTTAGCTCCGGCATTGAGATGGGGTCGGCTTTGGGCGGAGCTGCCTCACCATTTCTTAATAACTTGCGGGTATTGCTGCACTTCTCATTGGTACAGCCGAAATACTTCCCGAATCGACCACTTTTCAGTTGCATCTCGGCGCCGCACTTATCGCAATCGAGAGTGGGTCCCTCGTAGCCCTTGATTCGAAATTCCCCCGCCTCGACGATGAAACCTGAACAATCGGGGTTGTTGCCGCATAGGTGCAATCGGCGCTTTTCGTCGATCAGGTAACTGTCCATCACCGTTGTGCACTCTCCACATCGGCTTTTCATGCGAAGAATTTTGCTCTCACCTTCTTCATCATCATCGACGTCTACTATTTCTTCGCCGGGCGTTAGATTAAGTGTGTAAGTACATCGTTCTTTCGGTTTGAGCGAATATCCGGAACATCCTAAAAACACACCGGTGCTTGCTGTCCGCACCTGCATCGGTCGGCCGCACTTGTGACATTCGATATTCGTTTCGGTTGGTGCATTGGGACGCATGCCCCCGTCTGGATTGGAGGCGGTCTCAATCTGCTCTGAGAAGTCTTTATAAAACGTATCAAGGACGTTCTTCCATTCGGACGAGCCTTCGGCAATTTGGTCGAGTTGTCCTTCCATGCTCGCGGTGAAGGAATAGTCGAGAAGTTCTTCAAAACTCTCGATTAAACGATCGGTAACCAGTTCCCCGATCTTTTCTGCGTAGAATCGGCGGCTTTTCAGGGTCGCATAGCCACGATCCTGAATGGTGGAGATGATCGCCGCATAGGTCGAAGGCCGACCGATGCCGAGTTTCTCTAGTTCTTTTACTAGGCTGGCTTCGCCGAATCGCGGTGTCGGTTTGGTAAAGTGCTGCACAGCTTCCGTATCAGAGCAGTCAAGCACGTCGCCGACTTTAAGGTCGGGTAGTTCGACTTCGTCTTCCTTCCTGGATGCTGTTGGCAGCACGCGAGTGAAGCCGTCGAATTGTAGGATGCGCCCTCTAGCCCGCAATTCAAATGGCCCGGCTTGCACCGTATAAGTTGTGCTTAGGTACTCTGCCGGAGTCATTTGGCTGGCCACGAACTGTGCCCATATAAGTTCGTACAGTCGCAGCGCGTCAGGCTCTTGCTTTTCGAGATCATTCCGAGTGACACCAACGTTTGTCGGGCGAATTGCTTCGTGAGCTTCTTGGGCTCCCGCTTTGCTTGCAAAGGCGTTCGGTTGATCCGGTAGATACCGCGCTCCGTACGACGCCACGATATGATCGCGCGCGCCTTTGATCGCGTCTGCCGAGACATTGGTCGAGTCCGTTCGCATATAGGTGACGTAACCGCCTTCATACAGTCGTTGCGCCATGGCCATCGTTTTACGGACGCTATAGCTTAAGCGTGTTGATGCCGCTTGCTGTAATGACGACGTGATGAACGGCGCATTGGGCCGGCTAGTGGTTGCTCGGGTCTCTTTGTTCGTGACCGTAAATGGATGCCTGCCCAAGGTCTCAATCGCTTTCTCGGCATCACTATCATTGTCCGGTCGAAATGGGACGTTCGTTTCTCGAACGACTTGGAACCGGTTGTGTGCGTCGCCTCCGGAAGGTTTGAGATCGGCGAATACTTCCCAGTACTCCTCCGGAACAAAGGCTCTGATTTCGCGTTCTCGTTCAACGATGAGTCGTACGGCTACCGACTGGACGCGCCCCGCAGAGAGGCCGCGAGCAACTTTCGACCACAAGAGTGGAGACACCTCAAATCCGACGACGCGATCAAGGAATCGTCGCGCTTGCTGAGCCTCAACACGTGCTTCATCGATTTCGCCGGGATGTTCAAACGCCGCTTGAATCGCGTTTCGGGTAATTTCGTTAAATACGACCCGCCGAAAGCGTTTGGGGTCGCCTCCGATGACTTCGCGAAGGTGCCAAGCAATCGCCTCACCCTCACGATCCAGATCGGTCGCTAAATAGATTATGTCCGATTTTTCCGCAAGTGCTTTTAATTCCTGGACCACTTTTTCTTTTCCAGGAAGAATTTCGTAGTCCGCTTCCCAACCCTTGTCTGGATTAACGCCCATGCGGCGGATTAGTTGGGATCGCGCTTGTTTCTTCCGATGCGCCTGTTTTTTGGCAGGTGACAGCTTACGAGTTTTTGCTGCTTGCTTTGCCCTTTGTTTAGGGTCGCTACCCCTTCCCCGCGTCGGCAAGTCTCGGATATGGCCGACACTCGATTTGACCACGAATTCCTTGCCCAAATACTGGTTGATTGTTCGGATTTTTCCGGGAGATTCGACGATAACAAGGGAGCGAGGCATGTAGCTTCTACTCGGTCGGGTTGTAGTGCGTTGGGGTCATTTTTTCTTCGACGGCCCTAAAAGCGCGCCATATATACGTGCCCGTCTCCTCGGATGTCAAATTAACTCACATTGAAAATTACGTATCCGAACGCGAAAGTTGGCGCTCAATATCGATTTGAGTATGCAACTCAATAATTTTTCTGAGTCCATCCTTGATGTCTGCAACGACCCGCTCAATGGATTCTCCATCAAGATGCTCAAGTCCTTGCCAACTCAGATCGTCGGGTGTGGCTCTCACAGCAATGCACGCGCCGGGAAGCGTCGCAACGATACCGCCGACTGTATTCCAATAATCACGATCCGAAATCGATATGCCGTGGATAGTGCCGATACGACCCCAACCTGCGATCAAAATATTATCCTTCTCAGATCGGGCAAGGTGCCAAACCGGTGCATCTGGTAGTGGTCTAGGAAAAGCTAATGTGTATGCCGTACATTTGATCTTAGCCTGGCGTTTTTTCCCGCCGGCTGAGACTTTGTCACGTCCTTTTGCGTTGAGATTAGGTAGGTGGTTGATGTGTATTGTTAACCCAGACGCACGGGCGCGTGTCCTAAGAGCCGTCAGTTGCTTGTCCCGTTTAGATGGTATGACGTAAAGCACCGGACCGATGGCGACGAGCAGTATCGCGACTATGACGAGCCAGACCACTTAAGCACCGCCGTTGTCGGCATCAAATAACCATTCGGCTGGATATTGAGTCATATAAATGTGTGGGGTATGGTCGCGGCATCGCGACTGCGAAAGTGACATGTGCGCATATTCCCGAATCCTTCTCGCCGTTGATCTTACTGAAGATTGCGAGGGTGTTGCCGACCGTGCAACGGCGCTCGCTGCTCAATCGGAAGCTGAGCTGCATATCATTCATGTTATCGAACCGCTGAGCCTTGCGTATGGCGGTGACATTCCCATGGATCTATCGTCGGTTCAGGATCAGATTCACGAACAGGCGAAATCTCGTCTGGCCGAGTTTTCATCGAAAATAGGGATTCCAGAACAACGACGACATTTGGTTTTCGGCCGACCAGAGAGTGAAATACACCGAATCGCAAACGAGGAGGCAGTAGACGTTATCGTTGTTGGTAGTCACGGACGTCACGGTATTGCCCTACTGTTAGGCTCGACAGCGAACGGCGTATTGCATGGCGCGAACTGCGATGTTCTTGCCGTTCGCGTCGGTGACGACGCCCGTCACGACTGATCGTTTTAGTGGTACCGCAAATCTGGCTTTGGCTAGTACTTTCCCTTTGTGTGGGTTGTTTCTCGGTTTCGGGAGATATTTATGAAGATCGACGGGCGTACAAGCGGGCAGTCTTCGCGATCGAAACAGGCCGTCTTCGAGAATTTAGGCGTCTTCGAGAAGAGCTGGGGGACTATGTTCTAAAGCCATATCTTGATTTTTACGAGGCCAGGAGGCGTATTTCTTCCCTCGATACTTCGACTGCAACGAAACTTCGCGAACAATGGAAAGAAACACCAATTGAACAGCGTTTTTTTCGTCTTTGGCTCGGTACTCAGGCGAGACGAGGTCGCTGGTCCCGCTATCTTGAATATTACGAACCGTCGGGAGATGTGGAGGCTCAGTGTTACTACCTCAGAGCGCTCTATCGAGACGGTCAGCGCGAGGAGGCTTTGTCCCAAGTTTCGACGCTCTGGAAAGTGGGTGCATCGCAACCCAAGCCTTGTGATCCGCTATTTGAAGCTTGGATTAGCAGTGGTGGGATTACAGATGAAATCGCATGGGAAAGACTCCAGCTCGCGCTAGAAGCGAATTCTGTCACTCTTGCGAAGTACTTATTGCGTTTTTTTTCAAGTTCAGTGTCGAGGGTGGCCCGTGCCTTCTATGACGTTCATGTCAGACCTTCTACGATCCGAAATATCAATAAATTCAGCGATGACCCGTATGGCCGCCAAGCAATATTGCATGGCCTTTTACGATACGCCCGACGGGAACCTAGCAAAGCCATGGCAATGTGGCAGCGTTACCGAACGAAATACACGTTTGCTGGTTACCAAGTCCAGCATATCGAAGAGAATCTCTTGGTCGAGCTGTCAAGATATGGAAACGACGTTGCCCCTGCATTGCCCAGGTATTCTGCTGAGGTTCTTGAGGTATTAGCTGACCAAACTACCCGAACGAGGAACTATGCAGACCTGGTGAAGTGGATTCGTGCCATGCCGTCGTCCTACCGGGAAACGCCCAAATGGAGATACTGGTACGGCAAAGCCCTAATCGATTTGGGAGATCTTGGAGGCGAAGATGTTCTGAACGAACTTGCTAGGCAACGAACCTATTATGGCTTTCTGGCTGCGCTTCTAATGAATTCGGAGCCAGCGTTGAACCAGACGCAACTGTCACCGGACTCCGCGAACGGCCTGGCTCTGAGGTCGTTACCGGGGGTCCGTCGAATGAGCGAGCTCTATGCAGTTGGTGATTTATCGAACGCAAGACGAGAATACCTATATCTCTTCGACGGACTGGAGGGAAAACTTCGCCCCACCCTCGTTCTATTTCTAGTCGAAATGGGTTGGTTTGACCAAGCGGTTGTTACAGCGAATCGCGCGGAATTGCACGATCTCTTGGATGTCCGGTTTCCGATTCCATTCATTGACACGTTCCGGCGACACGCGTTCGAAACGTCGATTCCGCTGCCGGTTCTCTTCGCAATTTCACGCCAGGAGAGCGTATTTGATCCCTCAGCGATATCACCGAAAGGTGCAAGAGGCGTGATGCAATTGATGCCAAAAACGGCACAGGCAACGGCGGATAAAATTAGAGAGAAGCCCCCTGACTTGGACGCCTTGATGGATCCGTTGGTCAATATTCGCTTGGGCGCGCATTACCTCGCGGAGTTGATGACTCGATATGAGGCGAACCGGGCGGTCGCAGTAGCTGCATACAACGCGGGTCCGACACGAGTCGATGAGTGGCTGCGGCGATTTTCTGGAATCGAGACGGTTGCGTGGATCGAGCAAATTCCGCTTCACGAGACGAGAAGTTACGTCAAGAACGTATTGGCAGGCTGTCACGTCTATTCGCAGTTACTTGGGACTCCACTACCCGTCCTCGAGGCACACGAACGATTAGTCCCCTCGCTCCGTGATTGACATCGGGGCCAATCTAACGAATTCGGTCTTTACCGACGATATGGGTGATGTGTTGAACAGGGCGAAGCGTGAGGGCGTGCAGCACGTTGTGGTGACTGGTACCAACATCCGGGAAAGCCTGCTCGCAATCGGTTTGGCGGCAGAACACGCGACATACTTGTCTGCAACCGTCGGTGTGCATCCCCATGATGCGGATGACGTTAAGCCAGAATGGTTGGATAGCCTCGAAGGCTTGACCTCATCTCCACATGTCGTGGCGGTAGGTGAAATGGGTCTTGATTTTTATCGTAATTATTCGGGACGTGATGCCCAGCGACAGGTATTTGAGGCGCAACTCGATCTTGCGGCTCGAGTTGAGCTGCCCGTTTTTGTCCATGATCGCGACACGGATGGCGAGGTGCTCGCGGTGCTTCGTCGGTACGCCCCAACCAAATGCGTGGTGCACTGTTTTACTGGGAATTCCGATGAGCTCGACGGATTTATAGAGGAAGATTTTTATATAGGGGTTACCGGATGGATTTGCGATGAGCGGCGCGGCGAGGAACTCCGTCGAATTGTCGATAGGATCCCTATTGATCGATTGTTGGTCGAAACCGATGCGCCCTATCTTCTTCCTCCAACCATGACGAAATTAATCGATACGCGCCGTAACGAGCCCGCTTATCTTAAATTCGTTACTGCCGAATTGGCGAGATGTAGACGTTGTCCTGAGAGCGTGATCCGTCGTGCTTCCGTCGAGAATGCCTGTCGACTTTTCGATATTGAGGTTCCGGTGTGAGCGAATGAGGCCGGACCGTTTTGAAATGAGCACCAGTGATAAGCGCGTCTATATCCGTGGCATCCGATCGTCTGATAGGCGTGAAGTCATCGCACTTACAAATGTAAGTGCCGAACTCCATCAGCCTTGGATCTCGCCACCTCTGACGCTTCAGACCTTCAAGGTGTACCTGCGCCGTTGTCATCAAGACGACCATGAAGGCTTGGTGGTATGTCTTGGTGGTTCCGAAGAGATCGTGGGTGTTATCAATATCAATAATATCGTTCGAGGTTCCTTTTTGAGCGCATCCCTCGGCTATTACTCTTCCGTGAAACATCAAGGATTTGGGTACATGACGGAGGGGCTCAGGTTGGCCGTTTGGTTCGCGTTCGAAGAACTGGGTTTGCACCGAATCGAGGCGAACATCCAGCCAAATAACCATGCATCCAAGAATCTCGTTCGGCGTTGCGAATTCACCTTAGAAGGCGAGTCGAAAGATTACTTATTTATCAATGGTCGATGGCGTGACCACGAACGTTGGGTTCGTGTGGATACTCGCAGTTCGCTTATACGCTGAGGCGCGACTCAATGGACCACTCGGAAATTGAACAAAATTACGGCACGTGGCGATCTCCGATCACGGCGACGTTAACCGCGTCGGGATTAGTTAATTTCTCTGAGCTGCGTGAATCCGAGTACGGCCTCCTTTGGATTGAGCAACGCCCCTTTGAAAACGGGCGGAGTGTTCTCGTCGTCGAGACACGAAATACCCGTCAAGACCTTACGCCCTCACCATATAGTGTGCGTTCTCGCGTTCACGAATATGGCGGCGGAGCATATTGTGTTGCGGACGACGGGGTCTTTTTTGTTAATGCGATAGATCAGAACGTCTATGGGTGCTCTTTATTGGAGGGGTCGACAGAAGTCACTCAACTCACTGCGGGTGACGACAACGTCCGGTACGCAGATCTAACGTGGGACAGTGGACGCAACATGCTTATTGCCGTCCGTGAAACACATGAAGCTGGTTCGGAAGCGGTAAATGAGCTTGTGGCGATAGATTGCGTAACGGCCGAGGCTAATGTACTTCACGCCGGTCACGATTTTTATTCGTCACCTCGTCTTTCGAATGATGCTGAGCGGCTCGCTTTCCTTGTGTGGGATCACCCCAATATGCCGTGGGATGGCAACCAACTTTTTGTCGCGACTTTGAATACGACAGGAAACATCGTGGCGGAAACCCTGGTTGCTGGCGGCGTCGCTGAATCGGTATTTCAACCCGAATGGATCACTCCCGAGCGCTTAATTTTTGTCTCCGACGCTAATGGCTACTGGAACTTATACAGCTATGACTCATCGGGTATTTATTGTGTTAACGCAGATACGGCGGAGTACGGTGCTGCTCAATGGGCCTTCGGGATGCGAACCTATATTCCCATTTCAGAACGCCTCGTGGTCGCAAACAGGATAGACAACGGCGTGGCCGCGCTTGTATTTATTGACGTAGATAATGGAATGGTTACACCGCTTGAGAACCGGTTTAGTTCATACGCATGTTTGAATCGAACGGCGATGGGTATTGCGTTTGTCGCCGGTAAAACGGATGACCTACAAACGGTGGTTCGAATGGACTTGTCGAATGCGGAGGTGACTAAAATTGCGACTCAAGGAACCCTCGATATTGATCCAGATTACTTTTCTGTCCCTGAGCAAATTGTCTACGACAACGCCGACGGATTAGAGACGTTCGCGTACTTTTACCCTCCCCGGCATCCTTCAGCCGTTGGTCCGGTAATACAGAAACCGCCGCTGTTGGTATTAAGCCATGGCGGGCCCACCGGCCATGCGGGCCGAGATCTGAATTTTCGAATTCAGTACTACACCAGTCGCGGCTGGGCGGTAGTGGACGTCGATTACGGTGGGTCGACGGGATACGGTCGAGCTTATCGGCAGAGGCTAGATGATCGATGGGGTATAGGCGACGTTGCCGATTGCGTTGCTGCGGTCAATTACCTGATTTCTACGGATCGTATTGATCCTTTGCGGGTCGCCATTCGTGGCGGTAGTGCTGGCGGGTATACAACGCTGCGCGCGCTAGTAACATCGCCAGTCTTTAAGGTTGGTGCCAGTCATTACGGCATTGGCGACCTGAAAGCGCTTGCGCGGGACACCCACAAATTTGAATCTCGATACCTAGAGTCATTGATTGGCGATGCTTTTGAAGAACGGTCCCCTCTTCATGAGGCCGAACGATTTAATTGCCCCGTCGCGTTTTTTCAGGGCGCTGAAGATCGTGTCGTGCCACCCAATCAGGCCGAGGCAATGGTGGAAGCCCTGCGTGATAAGGGTATAGCAGTGATGTATATGAAATTCGAAGGTGAAGGGCATGGATTTCGGAACGGGACTAATATCGAGAAAGTGATCGAAGCTGAGTATGCGTTTTTTTCTCGCGTATTCGGGCTTGAGCCGGCGGATGATCTGACGCGAGCTTTTGACGGGGCAGACTTGATGAACTTTTCATGAGCTTGAAAGTAGCGGTGGTCGCGGGAGGAGATTCCGCCGAATCGGCGATCTCCCGATCTTCGGCACATGAGGTTTTATTGAGTCTTGATGAACGGCACGTAGTTGAACTCATCGAACTTGACGACAGTCTTACTAAGAACATAACGGCGTTCGGTCCGGACGTCGTATTCCCCGTTTTACATGGCCCGCCGGGCGAGGACGGTACGGTACAGGGCTACCTGGAAATTTTAGGGATTCCATATGTTGGTAGTGACGTTCGAGGATCGGCCCTGGCCATGGACAAATATGTGGCGAAGACGTTATTTCGCAAGTCCAGATTACCTGTGCTCGAAGACTTGTTGGTTTCCGTCGATGACGTGGACGAAGCATCGGCTGCGATTTCAGAGCGCTTTGGGCCAAGTGTCGTAATCAAACCGCTCCGCCAGGGTTCTGCGCTTGGTGTGACACGGCTTCCCGACGGAGGGGACATGTCCGAACCCATCAAGCGTGCTCGAAGGTACGGGGACACGATGTTGGTCGAACCTTATTTTGAGGGAAAAGAGGTTACGGCCGGAGTTCTTGATCTTGAGGGAGAGGAAAAGGTTGTGTTTCCCGTCACCGAAATAGAATTAGCAGATGGTGAGTGGTATGACTTTCGCAATCGTTACGAACTCGGAAGGA
>Ga0209228_1000102_pt1 | contig 38699 bp, 38 predicted proteins | sample METZYME_3_150m_FD_187547 | JGI IMG/M metagenome (GOLD analysis project Ga0209228, IMG submission 187547) | Marine microbial communities from oxygen minimum zone in mesopelagic equatorial Pacific - METZYME_3_150m (SPAdes) (version 2) | ecosystem: Environmental > Aquatic > Marine > Oceanic...
CGAGGATTAACCAATCATCTTACTATTCCTCCAGAAATTGTTCCAAGACATGTATACAACCAGTATGTAGTTCGAGTCAAAAAAAAGAGAAACGAACTCCGCAGTTTTCTTAGTAAAAATAATATATCCACCGAAATCTACTATCCCTTACCCCTTCACCTTCAAGATTGTTTTACTTTTCTTGGATATAATAAAGGGGCATTTCCTGAATCAGAGAAAGCCGCTAACGAAACAATCGCTCTACCAATATTTCCAGAGTTAGCGCAAAATCAGATAAGCCATGTTGTTGAAAAAATTGATGATTTCTTTAAAGAAATAAAATGAAAGTTCTAGTTACTGGATCTGCTGGTTTTATAGGCTACCATACTTCAAAGCGTCTACTCGAATCAGGCCACGAAGTCATTGGGCTTGACAATTTAAATGACTACTACAGTATCAGTCTCAAAAAGGATCGGAAAAATCTTCTTGAAAATTATGACCGGTTTTCATTTTACAAAATCAACTTAGAAGACAAGAGCGCCGTTGAGCTTTTATTTAAAAAAGAACTCCCTCAACGAGTTATCCATTTGGCTGCTCAGGCTGGCGTTCGTTATTCGATTGAGCATCCGCAAGTTTACATACAAAGTAATATTGTTGGGACATTTAATATACTAGAGTGTTGTCGTTATAATCGAGTGGAGCACCTTGTGTACGCTTCGTCCAGTTCGGTCTATGGACTCAATACCAAGTATCCTTTTTCTGTTCATGAAAATGCAAGCCACCCGGCCTCCTTTTACGGAGCAACCAAACTTGCCAATGAGCTAATGGCACATTCATACTCGCACCTTTATGGACTACCAACAACGGGATTAAGGTTTTTCACAGTCTATGGGCCATGGGGTCGCCCCGATATGGCCTTGTTTCTATTCACAAAATCTATTCTCGCCTCAGAACCAATCGATTTATATAATCAGGGGAATATGGTAAGAGATTTCACATATATTGATGATATTGTTGAAGGAGTAAGCAGAATCTTTAATAAGACTCCTGAACCGAATCCAAACTGGCCAGCAACTAATCTTGACCCAGCATCGTCTACAGCACCCTACCGATTATATAATATTGGCTCTAACCGGCCAATTCAGTTAATGGATTACGTTCAAGAAATCGAGAAAAACCTAAGAATCAAAGCGAAGTTAAATTTGATGCCTATGCAGGACGGTGATGTTAAAAAATCACATGCAGATACCAGTGATCTAGTCAAAGATTTTGAATACTCTCCAAAATGGGATATTAAAAATGGAGTTAAACACTTTATTCAATGGTATCTCGATTATTACAATGTAAAGTTAAACAATTGATTTACCCCCCCCTTTTTATACATTATGCTGGATAAAGTAACATCGGTTATGAACCATCCAAGATCGAATAGTTAAAGCTATAGAAAATGCCCACAGATATAGTTGATTTTTTAATAATCGGTGGCGGAATTATTGGGGTCAGCATTGCTCGTGAACTAAAATCTCGTAACCCAGATTCTATTATCTGTATTTTAGAAAAAGAACATCAATGTGGCCTGCATGCAAGCGGTCGAAATAGTGGAGTCCTGCATGCTGGGTTTTATTACACTGCGGATAGTCTCAAGGCTCGCTTTACAAAAGAAGGAAACCAACGTTTAACTGAATATTGTGAAATTAAAAACCTTGCATTAAAAAAGTGCGGAAAACTTGTTGTTGCGCAAGACGAATCTGAATTGGTTTGGCTTGATGAGTTGATGATTCGAGCTAAAAATAACAGTGTGCCACTTGAATTAATTACCGCTGAAGAAAGTCAGAAAATTGAGCCACGTGCTAAAACCTATCAAAAAGCTTTATTTTCACCAACCACCGCCTCAATAAATCCAATAGAGTTGATGGGGTCCCTTTTATCAGATGCGATACAGGAAGGAGTTAAACTAAAAGTAAACTCTCAATATATAAATCGAGTGGGTAAGCGCTCCATTAAAACATCAAATGGCATTATCGAAGCTAAATATATAATTAACGCGGCTGGTTTGTATGCCGATAAAATTGGAAAGGATTTTGGCTTCTCTAAAGACCACCGGATCTTACCGTTTAAAGGGCTTTATTTGTATTCCAATGAATCTGCAGTAACTTTAAAAACTCATGTCTACCCAGTGCCCAATCTTATCAACCCTTTTCTTGGAGTTCACTTTACAGTAACTACCGACAACAAAACCAAGATAGGCCCTACAGCAATACCTGCTTTTTGGCGAGAGCAATATAGAGGATGGAGTAATTTTAATATACCTGAGTTAACGGAAATTACTTTAAGGCAGGCTGGACTGTTTCTATCTTCAAACTTTGATTTTAAAGCACTGGCTTTTAGAGAATTAAAAAAATATTCAAAGCCTCTGCTAGTCTCTCTAGCACAAAAACTTGTAACAGGGACGGACATAAAAAACTTCGGTCATTGGGGACAACCTGGAATCCGAGCACAACTCTTAAATATTCGAAAAAGAGAATTAGAAATGGACTTTATCCTTGAGGGAGACAAACAGTCAATGCATATCCTGAATGCAGTCTCTCCAGGCCTTACATGTGCACTACCTTTTGCGGAATATGTTTGTGATCAAATCGAAGCTAAGATAGGTGAAAATTAGTCAGTTTATTATTGGTTACTTTTATCGATTTAATTCAGAAATGATTTCAGGCTGGGCAGACAACATTTCTTCTATCTCCTTGACCGAAAGTTGGGGCGTGTTTTTAGAAGTACAATCTTCTATCTGACCGAACTGACTTTCTCCTTCGCTTAGATATTTATTATAACTCAAACCTCTTTCATCCATGCTTAACCGAAGATAACCACCAAAGTCTTCAGATCTTAGGAGTTCTTCTTTCGAAACTAAAGTTTCATGCATTTTTTCTCCATGCCGCATACCAATTATTTTAATCTCAGAGTTTGACTGAAAAATATTTTTCAACGCCTGCGCAAGGTCTCCCATTGAACAAGAGGAGGCATTGCGAACAAAAATATCTCCCTGTTTCCCATTTTCTAAAGCAAATCCCACCAAGTTAATCGCTTCTTTTAAGGGTAATAAGAATCTTGTCATGCGAGGCTCTGTCACTGTAAGCGGTTTCTTTTCTCTAATCAGCTTCATAAAAAGTGGAATTACTGAGCCGCGAGAAAACAAAACATTTCCATAGCGAACTAAAGTTAAAACAGTCTTTCCTTTAGACAGTTTTCTTGATGCTGACTGAACTACTTTCTCCATAAGAGCTTTCGTTATACCAAGAGCATTGACTGGATAAACTGCTTTGTCTGTACTGAGACTGACTACCTTAGAAACGCCATTGTTAATTGCGGATTCAATAACATTCTGGCTTCCAATAACGTTTGTCTGCATAGCTTGCATAGGAAAAAATTCACATGCAGGGACTTGCTTCAAAGCAGCTGCATGAAACACATAGTCTACATCAGGCATCGCATCATCGACACTACTTCGGTCTCTCACATCCCCAAGATAAAACTTAACTTTGGAGTTTTGAAGACGTAGCCGCATATCATCCTGTTTCAATTCATCCCTGCTAAACACCCTAATTTCTTTAAAATTTTTATCTAAAAGATAGTCAATAAAATATCCGCCGAAGGAGCCCGTTCCACCTGTCACCAATATCGTTTTACCTTCAAAAAGACTAGCTGGTAGTTTTTTATCAACAGCCATTAAAAAGATTCCTAAAAAAATTAAAAATCAAGACAAGAATTCAGCCTCAATAAACTTAAGGTAAAAACATACACAGGCGCAATTGTAACGAATTTTTACAAAAAAAACATTCACAATTATTATTTTAGAAGCTATGTCAAGGCATTAAGAATTGGTTATAAAAGCAACAACTATCTTAATATTAGGATAAGCATGGTTTTTATTTAAAATAAACTAAAATTCGAGCTTACGCCTTTTCTTTCTTAATCTCTGCTATAATCTAAATGATTTTAGTGTATCAAAAGTTAACGAGCCTCATCATAGCGCTAATGTTTTATCCTGTTAGCATTTTAAACTGTGATTATTCAGCCATTATTAATAGCTGAAAAAATTTCGTCCTAGAGCTAATGTATCTATTCAATAATGACGTCAAAGCAAGAGATTAAAATTTTTTAAATTAGGTGACTTTTAAGCAAATAGTATCAGAAGTACTTTTATATTGTTTTACCATCACTACAAACTTTCTGCCCACCCAAATAAAATAATTTTTTCCTAAAACGCAATGACTCTTCAAAAAATAAAGGAGAAAAAGGCACGTATCGGAATAATTGGCCTTGGTTACGTAGGCTTACCTTTAGCCATTGAGTTTTGCAAAGTCGGTTTTCGAGTTACCGGCCTTGATATAGACAATGAAAAAATTGACCTGTTGTCTAAAGGGAAAAGCTATATCAAGCATATCCCTAATAAAAAAATAAACTACCTAATGCAAGGAAATAATTTTGAGGGTAGTACCAATTTCTCATCCATAGGTCAATTAGACTGTATTTTAATTTGTGTTCCCACTCCTTTAAATAAAAACAGAGAACCCGATATGGGCTATGTTATTTCTACAGCTCACAAAATGTCTCCGTATATTGTAAAAAATCAACTAATAGTTCTTGAGTCAACTACCTTTCCAGGGACAACTCAAGAAGTGTTAATACCCGAGCTAGAGCTGGGCTGTGATCTTAAAGCAAACAAAGATTTTTATATTGCATATTCACCTGAGCGAGAGGACCCTAATAACAAGGAATATACAATCGCTACAACACCAAAAGTTATAGGTTCCGATGACCCTACAGGATTAGAGTTAGCCGATAGTTTATATTCATTTATTGCAAACAAAACAGTTCTAGTCTCTGGCACAAAAGTTGCCGAAGCAACAAAATTGACAGAAAACGTTTTTAGAGCAGTAAACATTGCATTGGTAAACGAATTAAAAATAATCTATGAAAAAATGGGCATTGACATTTGGGAAGTAATAGAAGCTTGCAAAACAAAACCATTTGGATTTATGCCCTTTTATCCAGGACCTGGACTAGGAGGCCATTGTATTCCGATTGATCCTTTCTATCTCACTTGGAAAGCAAGAGAACATGGTATTACTACTCGCTTTATAGAACTAGCTGGAGAAATAAACACATTGATGCCTGATTACGTTATGCAAAAAATAATTTTTGCTCTCAACAAAGAGGGAAAAAGTCTTAAAAACAGCCGAATTCTTTTACTTGGCCTAGCCTATAAAAAAAATGTAGACGATACCCGCGAATCGGTCACTTTTAAAATCATGGAGTTACTTGAAGCAAAAGGCGCACTCACAGACTATAATGACCCCTTTATTCCAAAAATCAAAGCCACAAGAAAATACAAACAATTTGTAGGAAAAAAAAGTGTACCAATTGATAAAGTTAACCAATATGATTTGACGGTAATTTTAACTGACCATACATCCTATAATTTTGAAGCTATTGTCAACCAATCAAAGGTCATCGTAGATACTCGAAATGCATGCGGATCCATAAAATCAGTTAAAATCATCAAAGCATAGACAGTAACTCAAAGGAGAAATGCCTAATACAAGCATGTTTCTAAAATATTTAAAGGTTTGAAAACTAGCCTCAGCGGTAAAATTTAAGAACTATAGAATGTAGAAGATTTATACTCATTGAGTCCATGAGAAAAAAGGACATTGAGCGCCGCGACTAAGGGCACTGAAACTATTACCCCCACTAATCCAAAAAATTCTGCCCCTAATAAAACAGCCAACATAATTGCTACTGGGTGCAATCCGATTTTTTCACCAACAATGCGGGGAGTTATGATCATTCCCTCCAAACCTTGAACCACTGCAAAAACTCCTGCTACACCAAAAACAAGCATCCAGTCCTGAGTATGCATGAAAGTTAGTATAGCAGCTGGAACAAAACCAAAGACCAAGCCCAAGTAGGGTACTAAATTGGCTAACCCAGCTAACAAACCTATAAAAAGGCTCATGGGAGTGCCACAAAAAAACAACCCTACGCTATAAAAACCTGCCATTATCAAGGAGACCATAAGCTGGCCTCTGACAAAGCCTGCAAGCACACAATCCATTTCATTTATCAAATTCAGCACACGTTCTCTAGATCTTAAAGGAATAAAGCTAAGTAATTTTTTATTTATCACATCATAATCTCGAAGCAGATAAAACATTGCGACTGGAATAATCACAAGATTTGCCAAAAGTAAAATAAAATTAAACAGGCCCGTAACCGAACCCCATAAAATTGACGTGATCGATGACAGTGCTTGAAGAGGAAGTTCCCCGACTTTTAAAAGCTCTTTATTAAGAATATCTTGAATTTTTTCTGAGTCCCCTGCGACTCCTAGTAATGGATAAATCCACTCTTGCATTATCGCAATATAACTAGGCAGGTTATAAACCAACTGTTCTGCTTGTAATTTAAGCAATGGGAAAATTAAAAGCCAAGCCCCCGTAATGAGCGAAAAAACTCCCATCATCAAAAGTAGAACAGCAAAGGTTCTAGAAACCTTCAAAGACTCGAGGCGATCCGTAACAGGATCCAATAGATATGCTAAAGCAAAAGCGATGAAGAATGGAGTAAGGACCCGGCGAGAAAAATAGAAAAAAATAATGGCGAATAAAACTGCGATAATAACAAAATATATTGTTTGAGTATTTTTCTCTCGACTCATATCAAAGGTCACCAAAAGGCAAGGGTGAGTTGTCTATTCTAGGTAATTTAGGTATTGAGCGTTGAACCTCTCTCTTTTTTGAACTTGGTTTCCAATAGTCTTCTATAGCAGGTATGAGGAATTCTGTCATTTTTCTCCCAGCTCGATGAAAAGCTTCAAGTTCACTTGCAAAAACTTCATTTTCAGAAGCTGTAGCGAAGTCGCTTTTTGCGGCTACCACCGCCGATTGACTTGACGAAACAACCTTTAAATTGATCCCCACTCGAACCTTTTTCCCTTCGAGGCTTAGCTCATCTTCCGTTGAGGCCGAAGTAGCGTTGCCTATAATAACTATATCTGCTCCTACTTTCGACCCTATATTAACTGCTGCTGAAATATCACCCTCTACAGCAGCAACTACTATTTCCTTAGAAATTTCATAACGCAAGGAGTTTCTGCGTACAACAGGAATCCCTTCCTCTACAAAACTTCTGGTTAGTAACATTTCGGAGATAGGAACAGCCCCCCAAAAGTTTGAGTCTTCAGGAGAGCTTAAACTACTTTCATTAATTAGTATTACAACCTGTTTTACAGTCTCGAAACCAACAGCAACTCCTCTTGTGTTCAAAGCTTTACTAATCGCCTCCTGAAAAAAAACTACTTCAAGCTTAATACGACTCATTAACTCTACAGAATCATCATAAGCCTCTACAAAACGATAGGATTTTACATATTTATTCGATACCTTTAATATTTTTTGTATTTCTTGTCGATTTTGTTCAAATTCATCCTCACCTAAAATTTCTCGTAAATCTTGTTCTAATGCTGATCTCAAAGCCATACTAACAGCCTTTTTTCTAGCTTTAACAAAGTCATTTTGCACTACCGGCACTTCAACACTTACCTCATAAGATTCATCTAGGTCAAACTGAGCAAAAGACATTACAGCTTGCCCAAATATCATAAATATTAAGACCATCCAAAAAAAAATCTTCATAAATGTTTCTTTATAAATCATTATTTCACCTGATTTTTTTTGGATTTACTACTGAACGTCTCCAAATTACTTTTTTGTCCGTTGGTTCTTTCTTAACCAAAAGCTCTAAGGATTTAATTTCCCGTGGGGTCAAAAACCTATATGCACCTAGAGGAAGTCCTATCAAGTTTAAGTTTCCAAAATGTGTTCGCTTCAATCGTATCACTGAGTGACCAACAGCCTCACATATTCGCTTCACATGCCGATTTTTCCCCTCAAACATTTTTATTTTTATAAAGCTATTTTTACCACTTACACGATCGATCTCAGCCTCTAGCGGCAGAGTTGATTGATTGTCCAACCCTATGCCCCGTCTAAGGCGACGTAAGGTTTTTTCATCCGGGACTCCCCTCACCTTAACCAGATAATTACGTGGCACCTTATATTTTGGATCAAGTAGCTTTTTAGACAAAGCTCCATCACTACTTAGCAATAGCGCTCCCTGCGTATTGTAATCAAGCCGCCCCACTGGAAAAACACGAGTAGGAATATTTTTAATTAAATCCATGACGGTTTTACGCCCACGTTCATCCTTGCCCATTGTCGTGAGAAAATCCGTAGGTTTATTGAGTAAAATAAATACTCTTTCTTGTGACCGAGGTATCAATTTTCCGCGCGCACGAACCTCGTCCAATAAAGGGTCGACGGTGGTTCCAAGTTTGGTAACCACATTACCATTAACCTTGACACGACCTTCGCTAATCCACCTTTCAGCTTCTCGTCGTGAGGTCAATCCTGCATCAGCTATAACTTTTTGCAAGCGGGTTTTCATTTATTAAACGGTAGAAAAAATTTGAGTGAAAATTTTTTAATTGACCTCTAATCAAGAACCTGTCGAGGGGTCAATTTCGGTAGGGTCCGCAGACTGAGTTTCTGGCTCAGAAACTGCATCCACCATTTCATCACCATCATCTCCAGACAGTTCATCAAATGGCAGTGTGCTTTGATCGGGAGAGTTCCCTACTTCTAGTTCGCTCTCCTTAAAATCCTCTAAAGTAGGCAAATCACTCAAATCTCTCAATCCAAAGTATTCAAGGAATTTACGCGTGGTCCGATACATAATAGGTCGACCAGGAACTTTCTTTCGTCCTGCAGGAGAAATAACTTTTTTTTCTAGAAGAGTTCGAACCACACCGCTAGAATCAACACCACGAATCTCCTCAACCTCAGCTTTTGTCAGAGGTTGTTTATAAGCGATTATAGCTAGCGTATCCAAGCTAGGTTGAGACAGCTTAGTTGTTTTATCAAACTTTAGAAACTTGCGTACCCAATCAGAATAGTCATGACGCGTGCACAACTGGTATCCCTCTGCTACCTGAAGGATTTGTAAGTTTCGTAAACCATACTCGTCAATCAATTCATCTAGAACGGACTTAAGAGAAACTTTTTCGACTTCTTCACCAAACAAGTTTTTAAACTGAGCCTCGCTTACTGGTTGGTCGGCAGCCAAAAGGATATTTTCAATAATTGCTTTAACTTCTTCGCGTTCCACCAATAATCTCTTGTTAAATGATCTTAAAAAAAAACACAGCGCTATTCTATCTACTTAATCTATTCTCTGCAAAAATAAATCATTATTACAAAAATCTAAATATTTAGTTTATTCCTTAAAGTACTTGCTAAGAGCGAGCCCTTGCGAATGGTAATTAGATTTTAGTTTTTTCCCATACACTTTCGTCGGCTTCTCAATAACGCTTTCAAATTTAAGCCTGCAAAAAGTTTGGCCGTCTTCCACCATGAAAGGAACATCATGTGGGCGAACTTCCATGACAGCACAAGTCCCTTGATTTTTTAAAGCTTTCCCGCCATGCCAGCCAAAACCCGGATCAAAAAAACCAGCGTAGTGGGTACGTAATTCCCCACTGTTTGGTTCATAGGCAACCATTTCTGCAAGCAAATGTGGCCAAATACAAATTTTTTCTTTGGACATCATTATGTAGAAGCTTTCTGGTTCCAAAATCAAACGTTTATTTCTAATCTGAGTCAAAGTAATAGGTTCCCAAAAATCCATTGGGTGATAATACCGGTTAAAGCTCATATCAATAACACTAGAGTTAGTTTTTGCCTTGTAAGCGACAATACGATCGCCCTTCGTTCCAGCAAGATCTAGGCTAATAAATAAACCGTTGTCAATCTTCACTTTATCTACTTCGATCGATCTGCCATCCTCGCTAAATAAGATTGGAGTTTTTTTATAAAAATTTTTTAATTTAGTATCGGAAAGATGTGGATTCCCTTGGAAAATACGCAACTGGTTCAATCGTAAGCCCTCCTTCACTCTAACGGGAAATGATCTAGGGATAACTTCTAGAAACATTTTCCCTTTGTACTCATTAGGAATCTCGTCAAACCTATGTCCATGATCTACAATCACCCGGGTAAACATGTCCAGTCTTCCTGTTGAGCTTTTTGGATTCGTACGACCTTGAAAGTTTTTAGGAAGATTTAGCTCTTCTAGAAGAGGGATGAGGTAAATGGCTCCTTTTTCTAAAATTCCTCCATCTCGCAAATCAACTTCGTAAAGCTTTACCTCCTTTAGCTTTGTTTCAACGGTATCATTTTCGGGCAAAAAGCTACTCTGGATACGGTAGGCACAACTACCCAGTCTTAGATCGAGACTCACTGGTTGAAATTGAGATGCCAGCAAACTAACTCGAGAATGTATGATTCCTTCGTGGCAAGCAAGCTCAATAGACTGGTTAGTAAGATATCCTGATTTTCTTTTAAGACTTCTAACAAGCTCTCGGGATAGATGTGATTTTGCGGAAAGGGTCTTCATTATAGTATTTGCCTATCTAATTTGAGGGAATATATTTACTACAGTTCTCAATCTGAAAGAGTTTGGGAGGTAACTTTATAAAGCAAGCCCTTAATCCTAATGCAAAAAGATTTCGAGTAGTTTTCTGAAAGTTTATTCCAACTGTAAAAAGCGCAAAACCTTCAAAACTACTTGAAAAGGAATTGACAGGCCCTCTGAGGCTATGATTAAATCTCAATATTCAATTGATTTCAACCCCATTGTGACCGGTAGCTCAGATTTATAAGGAAAACTTTATGCCTCTATACGAATATTTCTGTGAAAGTTGTCAAAAAGACTTCACATTGCTTCAGTCGACAGATACTAACAAAGAGCAATCTGAGTGCTCTGAATGTGGTTCTAAAAACACTCGATATAAATTCTCTTCGTTCGCAGCGAAGATTCAGGGAAAACCTCACGCCGATTTACAAAAACCGGTCACTGCTGATGACCTACCCAATAAAAATGTTTTAAAGATTCCTCCAGCCAGACATATTTCTGAATACCAATAAACAAAACAAAGTTAATAGCGCTTCTATTTTATTTAAAAATAACTTTATAAAAAATTTAATTTGGTTTAGATGAAAAGCAAGAGCTCAAAACAAAAGAATACTCCAAATAGCAATAATGAGGAATTGCCAACTATTGGGAAAAAGCTTGCCGTGACAATATTCTGGACGATTGTTGTAATTGTGGGGCTGTGGTCTCTAATGCATTTTTCAACACCTAAAACAAAACTTGAACCCTATACCAAATTCAAAAAAACATCCACAACTTTTGAAAATACTTCTGATAAAGAAGTGAATAATGAAAAAGTATTAGAACGATTTGCCGAAACCAAACAATCTAACCTCCTTGATATTGCAACCCCAGACCCTGAAACCAAGCCAAAAAATTTACAACTGCCACGAAAAACACTTGAACACATCCAAAAAGGGATGCAACTGATCGAAGATGGAAAATTCAATAGCGCCGACCTAGAATTTAAAAAAGCAGCCCAAATCAGCCCCGATTCACCTGAAGTTTTTGCACTTTGGGGAACTGCACTTCGAGTACAGAAAAAATATAAAGGAGCTAATCGTCATTTTGCAAAAGCTATGAAACTGTCACCTAACGATGCGGAAATTGCATTCAACTGGGGTGTTTCCCGCTTTAGGGAAAAAGCCACTGGTGAGGCAATAAAGCTTTTCTTGAAAACTGTCGAACTAAACCCATCCTATCACATGGGCTGGTACTATCTTGGAAAGGCCTATGGACAAATAAATAACTTAGATAAAGAAATCGAATACCTTTTAAAAGTTACCAACTTAAGACCAGATTTTGGTTGGGGTCACTTCGACCTAGCAATAGCTCTCAGTCTGAAAAAGAAATTTGAAGAAGCCGCACCATACTTTGAAAAAGCTATTTCTATAGACAAAGAACAATTTGAAAAACCTTTCGTCGTTCAGTTTCTAACTGCCTTGGGGCGCTATACCCCAACTCCTCCTAAAAAAGAAAAAAAGAACACGCCTGCGCCAGCATCGAAAGAAGCTAAAGCAGATACCTCAGCTACAAAAAAACCACAGGCAGAAGAGATAAAACCAGAGGGATCAGATCATAAAATGGATGAAGGGTCCAAGTTGAAAAATGCAACTACTAACGTCAAAGGGACAATGCTAGTCAACGGTGAATCACCCGGCTCCAATGCAGTTATATTTCTGGAAACTAAAACAAAAATGAAATCACCAAATCAACAAGCACTTAAAATCACTATAGATCAAAATAAACTACAGTTTTCCCCTAAACACACCGTAGTCCCGATAGGTTCTTCAGTTAGTTTTTCTAATCAAGATGTTGAAGTACATAATATTTTTTCAAAATCATTGAACAATCAATTCAACTTGGGTGCCATGTCTTCAGGTGCAATCAAAACTATATCTCTCCTTAAACCAGGTCCAATTGTTCTGAGGTGTAATCTTCATAAAGATATGGTAGGCACTATTTTTGTTGTACCTAACGGTTACTACACCCAACCCGATATACAAGGAAAATACGAATTCAAAGACATAAAAAGTGCTGGTTACATTATGCAAGCCTGGGCACCACACTTAGCACCTGGTGATGTCGAAACTAACTTGAAAACTGCTGATCTAACTGGTGAAGATAAAACATTTGATTTTGATATTAAAACTACTTCCCTTCCTGGAGAAATCCATGACATGGTTGACTCTGTAGATTACAACGCTATTGTTGATAATATTGATCGTGAACTCAAACAAGCAATCAAAGACTGGGAAAGTGGGAAAAAGTACGTATCACGAAAACGTGCCTTGATGACAATCACAAAATATTATGATGGCGGAGGGCTTAAAGGTGCTTTGGCAAAAAGTTTTAGTGAAAAAAGAAGCCAAAGCTTAGAGGATAAACTTGATGAAATTCGAAAAATTATTTCAGGAATAGGCACGGGATCGAAATCGGCTACACCGGATTCTCTTCGACAAAAAGTTGCATTTGCAATCTCTCAACTAAGAAATAATGTTCAAGAACTAGAAGCTCGGCTTAACCCAAACTCTATGGAATTAAGATAAAATTGAAAAATAGCTCTGATTATTTTTATAAGCACATTATTAAAAGTAAAAAAAGAGCACACGCAGTAGGTTTTTACTTTGGGTAACCGGGGACCAGAGATCGGGGAGTTTTTCCTGAAAGAGCATCAATAATATTGTCAGCTACCAACAGTGCCATCTTGTCGCGTGTTTCGAAACTAGCACTTCCAATGTGAGGCAGAAGCATTAAGTTTGTAAGCTCCGACATCCCTTCAGTGATTTCGGGTTCGTTTTCATAGACATCTAAAGCGGCTCCCGCTAGTCGACCTTCTTTTAAGGCTGCAACTAAAGCATAATCATCGATAACTTTTCCCCGAGCGGTATGAATTAAATAAGCTGTTTTTTTCATAAGGGCAATTTCATCGTTACCAATCAGATACTCAGTTGCTTCTGTGAGAGGAACATGAAGTGTCAAGAAATCAGATTCCCGCAAAACCTTTTCAAAAGTAACGTACTCAACATTAAGTTCTTGTTCTTCTTTCTTTGGTAAACGATTCCTTTGATGATAAAGGGTTCGCATGTTAAATCCAATAGCTCTTCTGGCTACAGATCGACCTATCTCCCCAAGTCCTATAATTCCAAGAGTTTTTTCGTATACATCCCCACCAAGAAATAGTTTAGCTCCCCATCCTTGAAATTTCCCCTCTCGTACGTAGCGATCAGCAGTAACGACCCGGCGCGCGGTTCCTAGAATCATAGCCCAAGTAAGATCCGCAGTAGTTTCATGAAGCACATTGGGAGTATTGGTAACCCATATACCCCTTTCAGATGCATAAGTTACGTCAACATTGTTAAAACCCGCCCCATAATTAGCAATAATTTTGAGTTTAGTTCCTCTAGCGATAATGTCTTGGTCAATTCTATCCGTTAAGTAACTTATGATGGCATCACTTCCCAAAACCTTCTGCTTCAGTTCTTCTGGTGTTAGAGAAGTTCTATTCATTTTCAGGTCGTATTTGGAAGAAAGCTTGTCCAGTGCAACTTGAGGGAAAATATTGGTCACAGTTACTATCGGTTTCATTTAAAGGCACCCTTTGCAAGGTTTTTATTAAAATAAACTATTGATTTTAAAAGATTAATTTTCATGAAAGTACTATTTTTAGTTCCCCCCGAAACAATCTCTATCGAATCATCTGTGCCTAAAGCTTTGGAAGGCGGAAAAGGCTATTATCCAAAGCTAGGTCTTATGTATGTAGCTGCATGGTACGAACGCGCAACCGGAAATACGCCAGTATTCATTGACTGCCCACCAGAGGGAATCAAGGAGCACGAACTACTCAAGCAAATCGAAAAAATTCAACCCAACATGGTGGCTATGAGCATCATGACATTCAACCTTCTTGATGCACTCCATATCTCTAAATTAATTAAAAAAAAACACCCAAATATAAAAATTTGTCTGGGTGGACCTCACGTAAACATGTACCCAAAAGAAACTCTCGATCAACCCAATATCGACTATGTCGTATTTGGTGAGGGTGAGAAGATCTTTACCGAGCTCGCTAAAGCTCTTGAAGAAGATATATCAGAGATTCGGCCCTTGCAAGCAATCAAAGGATTAGGCTGGAAAAAAGACGGGATATCGAATATCAATCAAGCGCAAACGGAACTATTAGATCTTGATGAGTTGCCTTTTCCTGCACGTCACCTAGTTGATGTCAGTAAATATAAGCATATCATAGGAGAAGGAAGACAGTTTTTTAGCATCCAGGCGACTAGAGGATGCCCCGCTGCTTGTACATTCTGCGATATTCGCCAGACTAAATTCAGGTGTCGCTCCCCAGAAAGTGTAGTTGATGAAATAGAACATTTAGTGAGTATGGGAGTAGACGATCTATTTTTTGTAGATGACACGATAACAATCAATAAGAAAAACCTTATCGAGACCTGCAATCTTATCATCGAACGCGGAATAAAAGTTAACTATAAAATTTCAGCGCGGGTAGACACTATAAACGAAGAAGTCCTACAAGCTCTCAAAAAATCTGGTTGCTATCGTATCCACTTTGGAATTGAATCTGCGAGTCCTCGTCATCTTAAATATCTGCAAAAGGGGCAGACGCCTGAAAAGGTAAAACGTGCCTGTAAAATGACTCGAAAAGCTGGGATAGGTTTTTTTGCTTATATGATGATTGGGATTCCCCATGAAACGAGAGAAGAGATGCTGGAAACCGTTGACTTTGCAAAAAACCTAAAACCCGATTATGCTCAATTTTCAATATGCACTCCTTATCCTAAAACTGAACTATATCAGCAGATGCGAGACGAGGGAATCGTTACAGAAGACTACTGGCAAGATTTTGCTGAACGACCCCGGATCGATTTTAAAGTTCAATTCTGGAACAAAAGCTTCACAGAAGAAGAATTAAGGAAACTTCAAGATGAATGCCATGCCAGATTTTATAGCAGCGCCTCTTATATTATGAAGCAAATTACTAAAGTACGGTCTTGGCCCGACTTCACCGCTAAAGCCCGCATGGGGACAAAGATATTAACCAGCCGAATGGGCATTTAACTTCCCAGACTATTTCTAGTTAACCATCTCCGAATTGGATATTTTTTAAAGATCTCTCGATAAAGTTAAAAATCCCCCCTAAACCTAATTTCAAATTAGTCTCATAAGGTGTAAAATTAATTTATGCTTGAGGTGACAGAAATCTATAGAAGTGTTCAAGGTGAATCCACTTACATGGGATTCCCTTGTGTGTTTATTCGTCTAACAGGCTGCAACCTTCGATGTGTTTGGTGCGACACAACCCACGCTTTTCACAATGGAAAAAAATTATCTATCGACCAAATCATAGGCCAGGTAAAATCTTATAAAATCAACCTAGTAGAAATAACTGGGGGAGAACCTCTTTTACAAAAAGAAGTATTTCCACTTATGGAGTCCCTTTTAAGAAATGAATTCAAAGTCATGCTGGAAACAAGCGGTTCTCTCTCGATTGAAAATGTACCAACAGAAGTTATTAAAATAATTGACCTTAAATGTCCGGGGAGCGGAGAAGAAAATAAAAATCTCTGGAAAAACCTAAGCCACCTAACCAGTAAAGATGAAATCAAGTTTGTCATTGCTGACAAAGTTGACTATGAATGGAGCAAGGAAGTATTAAAAGATTATGAGCTAGACAAAAACAACTCCATCTTATTTTCACCTGTCTTTGAAAAACTAAAGTTAAAAGATTTAGCTGAATGGATCTTGGAAGATAATCTCCCGGTACGGCTACATACACAGTTGCACAAACATATTTGGGACAAAAAAGCGATTGGTGTTTGACTAGCGTTTCCCAAATCAAAACTAAACAAAGCTATGGTCAAGTAATGCCCATGCATAACCACGATATACGAAGAAAACTCCTCGTCTGGTACGACAAAACAAAACGAAACCTACCCTGGAGAAAAACAAAAGATCCCTATAAAATATGGGTTTCCGAAATCATGCTCCAACAGACACAAGTTAAAACTGTTATCCCATACTACGAACGCTGGATCAAAACTCTTCCATCCATAGAAAGACTAGCAAGTGCACCGGAACAGAAAATTTTAAAACTATGGGAGGGACTTGGTTATTACTCAAGGGCTAAAAACCTTAAAAAATCTGCAAAAATTATTAATAAGGAAATGAATGGGAAGTTGCCTAGGACCGTCAAAGACTTAATAAGTCTTCCTGGAATTGGCCGCTATACTGCCGGTGCCATATCCAGTATCGCATTTGGATTAAAAGCGCCTGTCTTAGATGGCAATGTTAAACGTGTCCTATCAAGATTATTCTGTATTAACGAAAATGGAGCGACCTCAGCTTCAGAAAATCGTTTATGGGAAAAAGCCACTGACCTACTTTCAGTCAGCAGGCCTGGTGATTTTAATCAAGCACTTATGGAATTAGGGGCAACTGTATGCATCCCAAAATTACCAATATGCCCAAAATGCCCAGTGCAAACAATTTGTAAAGCATTCCTTAAAAACAGAGTAAATGAATTCCCTCCTACAAAAAAAAAGATTCCTTTTAAAAAAATCGAAGTCAGTGCAGGTATTATCATTAAAAATCAAAAGATCTACATTCAACAAAGGTTAAAAGGCGGCTTGATGGGTGGGCTCTGGGAGTTTCCTGGAGGCAAAAGAGAAAAAAATGAATCCATCGAAGAATGTCTAAAGCGTGAGATTAAAGAAGAACTCGGAGTCAATATAGTTACTCTAAAAAAAATAATGACCATCAAACACACCTACACCCAATTCCGCGTAACTCTAAATGTATTCAACTGTGAACTACCAAATCAAAAAATCCGACCTAATGGCTGCGAACAGTGGAAATGGGTTTCATTTTCAAGTTTGAAAAAATATCCTTTCCCTGCTGCTAATGTTAAAATTGTGAAGTACCTAACTGAAAAACAGACTCCCTCACCTAAAACATTTTTTTGAAAATGAATCCTGGAATCAAAGTAACCCTTGTTGGAACTGCTTCTAATCTTTTACTTTCAATTATTAAATTAATTGGAGGTATCATTGGTAATAGTGCAGCTTTGGTAGCCGACGCGGTTCACTCGATTTCTGATTTATTGACCGATGTAATCGTATTAATCACACTCAAGATAGGTCAAAAACCTAAAGACGATAACCATCCTTATGGCCACGGAAAAGTAGAATCCCTTGGAACTACCGCTATTGGTTTTTTTGTTATTTCAGCTGGACTAGGTTTAGCCTATGAGGCCTGGGATATAATTCAATCTGGAGCACCCCGCTCTCCAGAATTGCTGGCAGCTGGTATTGCATTGATTTCTATTTTTATCAAGGAGTGGTTATTTCGCTACACACGTTCGGTTGGTAAAAAATCAAGTAGCTCCATACTTCTTGCTAATGCTTGGCATCATCGATCCGATGCCATATCATCTATCGCTGCCCTAATTGGCATTATAGGTTCAATGGCAGGTTTTCCTGTTTTAGACCCTATTGCTGCAGCAATGGTCTCCTTTATGATTATTAAAGTGGGTTACGAACTAACCCTTGGAGGTTTTCGTGACTTAATGGATACAGCACTCAACGAAAAAGATACTCAAAAACTCCAAACTACAATAGATGACATTTCTGGGGTTATAAAATCTCACGATTTACGAACCAGAAAAATAGGTGAAGGGATATTAATGGATGTCCATATTCAGGTAGATAGTGACCTAACTGTAACCGAGGGACATGAAGTAGGTGAAAGAGTTCGCAGGCAATTAATTAAAAACTACCCAAACACTCAAGATGTTCTGGTTCATGTGGACAGTTATGACGACAGTAAAGTAGAGACGATTTATAATATTTCTCGGAATGATGTTGAAATACTACTTACTCCAATACTTGCTAATACTGAGAATACGCTTAAAAAAACACAACTGCGACTACACTATCTTCAAGGGAAAAATATTGTAGAACTTTATTTACATGGAGACTCTACAAAAACAATTTCCGAAATCGATACTTGCCTTAAGGACGTTAAAAGAAATCTTTTAAAAAATAAACATATAGATGGTGTTAAATTATATTTGGAGGTTGAATCAAATAGTGATTACTTAACAAAGTAAGTATCCTTATCAGAAAAAACTGGAGGACTATGGAAATTGAGCATACACATTGGCTGGTCATCTGTTGAAAACTGGTGAACAACTCCGGAAGGAACTCTAAAAAAACACCCCTCCTTTAACTTATAATTATTTCCATCAAGAACTGCCTTTCCGGCACCTGAGACAACGTAATATAACTCCTCGCCCTTTTTATGATAACTGGGTTTTTTAATCTGAAATGGTTCCATACGCACCATATAAGCAGAGAACTGCTCGCAGGCCTCACGAGGTAAAAGCTGGTCAATACGAATTCCTTTTAGAATAAAAGACTCCGCGCTACCTGGTTCTAAGAACAATATTTGTTTTTTCCCCTCCATTTGCTTTTCCAAATAAGTTCATTACAAACTGGAACAAAGGTCTCCTGAATGCGTTTTTGTATCAACTTGTGAAATTGCTTCTAAAATATTTCCATCTTCACCAATCACATAGGTAATACGTGATGCATATTCATCTTCAGGGCCTTTAACGGCTTCATAAGCTAGAGCAATTTCTTGGTTCACATCACATAATAAAGGATAAGGAAAATCAAATTTTTCGGCAAACGCTTTATTATCTGATTCGTTATCCAGACTAACCCCTAAGATAACTATATTTTTTTGGATAAATTTTTCATAGTCATCACGGAACCCTTTTCCTTCTACTGTGCAACCTGGTGTGTCCGCCTTAGGATAAAACCATATAACAATTTTCTTTCCTTTAAAATCGTCAAGACTAACATCATTACCGTTGTGATCTTTAACCGAAAAACTCGGCGCACTTGAACCTTTTTCCAACATAAAAATCTCCTTCACATTATTAAAAATAAGACTTGTGGTGCTAATAAAAAAATAAGCGCCAAAAAATTAACTGCTCAAAAAATAAATTCTAAAGACTTATATATTTTTTTTGAAATTTTGTTTTATCCTTGAGAGAAGACTTTCTCCCAAGATAAGATCTTCTTTTTGAGTAATTTTGATATTCCGCACTGAACCAGGAACTATTTTAACGGCTTTACCTAAGTATTCGATCAATGCTCCCTCATCAGTTCCGTAATAAGAATCTACTTTGGCTTTTTTAAAAGCTTGTTGTAGTAATTCATATTGGAATGCCTGTGGCGTCTGCACACGCCATAATCCCTCCCTCGGGATAGTTTTTTTCACAAAACCGTCGTAAACCTGTTTTATTGTATCACTGACTGGTATTGCGGTAATAGCAGCACCATATTGTTCTGCCTCTTGAATTGTGGCGGTTATCATTTCAGATGTGGTGAATGGCCTGACACCATCATGAACCACCACTATATCGGTTTCCTTCTCCAAAGATTTAAACCCGTTATATACCGAGTCTTGGCGATGTTCACCCCCTATAACTACTTCTCGTACTATTTTGTATTTACTCAACCAATCTTTACCCACATCCTCTACATCTGGTCGTGGCATAACAAGAACAACATAATCAATCAACTTGCAAGAAACAAACACCTCCAAAGTATGGTGTAGAAGAGGTTCACCCTGAATTTCTAAAAACTGTTTCGCAACTGAAGCACCAATTCTTTTTCCACGCCCTGCCGCGGGTATAATCGCACCAACTTTCATTTCTTAACTCTATAATTAAAAGTTTATACTAGCTAATTTGAATTAAAATACAGCATCGAAAGCATCAGAAAGTGTTTTAACCGGAACTAATTTCAACAAAGCATTCTTATTAATTAGCCTATCGTCCTTTATTGAATGCGGAACAATACATCTCTTAAAACCCAATCGCTCAGCCTCTGTCAGCCTGGCTTCTAATTGCATGACCGACCTCACCTCTCCTGTAAGCCCAACTTCGCCAATCATAACAGTATGTGGATCAACTGATCGGTTTCTAAAGCTTCCGGCAATAGCTGCAGCCACTCCCATATCAACAGCAGGTTCTGATATTCTAAGCCCACCAGCTATATTAATAAAAATATCTTCACCCTGAAGGTTTAACCCTAATCTTTTTTCCATGATAGCAACAAGTAAGGATGTTCTATTATGATCAAACCCAGCTGACATACGTCGAGGCATGCCTATTGAAGAAGAAGATGTTACTAAAGCCTGAACTTCAACCAGTAGAGGTCGACTTCCCTCCATACTTGAAACAATGATTGAACCGGGCGAGTCTGCTGGCCGTTCCGATAAAAAAATATCGGATGGGTTCTCCACACCAACCAATCCTTTAGGTAGCATTTCAAAAACCCCAATCTCGGGTGTCGAACCAAAACGATTTTTAATCGCCCTTAAAATCCTGTAGGAATGACCTTTTTCCCCCTCAAAGTATATCACTGTGTCAACAATGTGCTCTAGAGACTTTGGGCCTGCTATAGCTCCTTCTTTGGTAATATGCCCAATAAGCAACGCGGGCATAGCCCGCTTCTTTACATCCTGAAAAATTTTGAATGCTACCTCTCTAACTTGACCGATACTTCCTGGTGCAGACTGCAAATCAGCTGTAAAAAAAGTTTGTATAGAATCTAGAACCAGAGCATCTGGTTGTACTTGATCTACTAATCGAAGCACGTCTTCGATACAAATTTCCGAGCAGACCAGTAAATTATCAGATAATGCTCCCAAACGATCTGCACGTAATTTTATTTGCGCCGGTGACTCCTCACCAGAAACATAAAGAACCTTAGCTCCAGACTTAGCCATCTCTCCCATACTTTGCAAAAGAAGCGTGGATTTTCCTATACCCGGATCACCCCCAATAAGAACAAGCGACCCCTCGACAAGCCCACCACCCAAGGTCCGGTCAAATTCGCCTATTCCAGTAATCAATCTATTTTGTGTAAGAGACTCGACCAAGGTCACTGGTTGAATAGATTTGCTATCAACCACACCATTCCCTGTCTTCCGATTAGAGTTCGTTACCTTTACTTTTTCTTCGGCTAGAGTATTCCACTCTTCACACTCTGGACATTTGCCTAACCATTTTGGAGCACGGTGCCCGCAACTTTGACATACATATTCTGTAATCGTTTTGGCCATAGAAAAAATTACCTTGCCATGTTCTTTTTAAGCTTCTGGCACTTTTGGAAGGGCGCCCTCAATGGCACCCATTCAAATTAAAAAGAATTTATTATAAAAGAATAAAAACGAAATTGGTGCGCAGGGGAAGACGGGTAATAGAAGAAATTATTTCTTCTTTCTCATTTTTTTTAAAATATCATCGGTCTTTTTTATTTTCTTCAAAACATCTTCTGAGCGAGAGATATTAACATTGGCTTTACGCCTTAAATCTTTCAAAGCTTCTGTTATGTTTTTCTGAGTCGCATCCAATCCTTTTTGTCCCTGGAGAATTTGGTCAACCTTACCCTGGTCAGCTGCAAACACCTTTAATGCTTGATCAATCTTACCTTGCTCAATCGCAAAAGACTTTAATATATCAATCATCCTAGATATTTTCTCACTGGATAAGTCCGCCTGCGCCTTCGCACTAGTTATGCCTTTTTCCAACTCAGCAGATTGTTTAGACGCGCTAGTCTCTGATAGTTGTATTCTCTTATCCAGCTGCGTTGATTGTTGTTTTAATTGATTAGACAAATAGACCAGCGTCTCTAATTGAGTTTTTGCTATGTTTTGATTATTCTTAATTTCACGTAGACCTCGATCTAAATTAATCTTCAGGTCCGTTTCAACCTTGGCCATACTTTTCATTCTTTGAACCAATACTTCCTGCAAAATAGCTATCATCTTCTTTGTTTGGTCTACGTTTTGATTTGTACCTCCAATATTTTGCTGAATGGTCTCTGTTAGGTTTTTTGTTGCCTCATCAACCATGATACTTTTTTTTAAAATTTCAATTAACGCTTTATTCTTCTCGTCTATGGTAACCAAAGAGGCAAGAGTTCTTTTATGGTTTGCCTCTAAGAAGTTTTTTTGCGCAGCACGGTTTTGAGAAAGTTCTCTTAGCAAAGCCTGGCGGGTCTCTTCGCTTTGAGTATCAAGTGCAGGTATTAAATCCGTTTTAAATAATGCTTGTGTCTGTAACAATCTTTTGCTCTGCTCTTCCAACGCATTTACAATTTGCTGAAGTTGTTTATTATTTATTTCACTAAAAATTTTAAACTGCTGTTGATTTGTTTTCGAAAGGGCGTCTATGTCTGTTGCCAAGCTATCTTTTAGCTGACTAAATAGGGTTGAGAGTTGTGTCCGATACTTCTTATCCTCTTGGTTTTGTCTTTCAAGTGCTAGCATAACTTCATTCTTAACATGGCTTTCAACATCTAAAATTTTTGTCTTTACTTGCCCTACACTGGTCAACATTTCAGACTTATTGAGTTCCCCCGTAGCTTGAATTTGTTCAATACTTGTTCTTAATGCCATTAGTTGGTTGAGCAAACTTTCTTGAACAGCCTTAATGGAAGCTATCTTATTGGTCTCAATGCGGACCAAACGAATATTCATTCTTTTTAACGCTTCCAAAATTTTTATATGGTATTCCTCATCACCAGCTTCAGCTTTAGTGAAAAAGCTTATTTGTACAAGCATTAAAAATACAACCAATTTAATTCGCATAGGGCCGTTATCTTTTAAATATAAGTATTACAAGAACTTTATTATGACATAAAAAAAACCGTAACAGGGGGCCTCCCTGCTACGGTTTATTATATCCAAAAATCAATTGGTTCGAGAAGCAAATCAAATTTTCTACCTGTTAACAGGCGAACCTAGAGCGAACAATCTATTCGCTAATTCTAAAATGGGCACGACGATTTTTGAACCAACACGCGTCGTTACCATCAAAACAAAAAGGTCTTTCTTCACCATAGCTTATCGTATGAATGCGATTTGAACTAATTCCTTGCGAAACTAAGTACATTTTAGTCGAATGAGCACGGCGTTCACCAAGTGCAATATTGTAATTATTAGTACCTCGCTCATCACAGTGACCTTGAATCTCAATTATTGCAGCAGAATTTGATTTTAGATAAGACGCATTTTGTATTAAGGTACTTCGAGATTCTTCATCAAGGTCATACTTATCAAATTTAAAGTAAATATCTTTTAAACTATTGGAAGCTTTAAAATTTTGTCGCCGAGCTACTTCATTACCACCCCTAGATTTAGAATTATTACCTAAAAACGGTTCGGCATCAGATTGAAACCGGTCACCATCTGAGCTGTTTCCTGAGCCACCGCTTCCTGGGCCACCGCTTCCTGGGCCACCGCTTCCTGAGCCACCGCTTCCGAAGTTTCCTGATCTCGCAGACTCACCAACATTTTCTTCACCAACAAAACCAGAGCTCCTGTCTTTCTCACTCTCTTCTTGGATATCAAAACCTCGGCCGGCATTTCCAGAACCAGAACCCTTGGACTCGCTCATCTGGCTACCCACAGATGCTGCACTTGAACTAGCACCCAAACCTTCTGGGGGCATCAGGTTCTTAGAACAGGCAGTCATAAAAATTAAAGCAAACAAAATTGTGGCTAGGAAATAGCCGTTTCTTTTAATCATTGTAATAATACTCCTCCGGCAAGTTATAATTTTATAGTTTTTCTCTACAAAGATATACCTAGTCAAAACTCATCTAGGCTAAAAAAATCTTAATAAAAGTCAGTCATGACGATAATAGTTGTGAACTCGGTCAACTCCAACGGAACCGCATCGTAAATTATAGTACCCTACTTTAGATTTTGCAACCGTTAATAACCGTTAATTCAAATAATTGGAGGGATAATTAGCGATTCAAGTATGGCGACCAACTCGGACTGGCTCCACTACTGTCGCCAAATGAGAGTTGGCGAACCTTGTCGCTACCTAGACGCTGGATATAAGTACTGGTATTTGAGCCCTTTTTATGCCTGTAAGCTATGAAGCGTCCATCAGGTGACCAAGTGGGTTGCTCATTATTTCCTCTCGTTTTTGTCAAAACGGTACTTTTTTTCGTTGTTAAATCGTAAACTTTTATCTGAAAGCGCCTATTAACCCTTGCTGTGTAAGCAATTTTATCCCCATCAGGTGACCAAGCAGGGTTATCGTTATAGGAAGAACCGAATGAAATCCGCTCTACCCCTGCCTTATCGCCATGATGAGCATCCATAATATAAATCTGAGGAGCGCCTCTTCCAGACCTGTCCGAGGTGAATGCAATTTTTTTCCCATTTGGTGACCAAGTAGGAGAAGTATCAATATTAAAATGCCGAGTAAGACGTTTTAGAATTTTTTGATTACTGAGGGTATAAATTTCTGAGTTCTCATCCTTACTTAAAACTAATGTAAGACGATCATCGACAGGCGACCAAGAAGGAGCTGCGTTAAGACCCTGTAAACGTAAGAGCGTCCTCCTTGGCTTCTTACCTAAATTATCAATCATTACCAAGTCTGGATTATTTCCACCATATGAAGTGTAGACCAGCCATCTCCCATTAGGCGACCAAGTGGGTGTTAAATTGAGAGTCTTATCATTCGTTATTTGTTTTAGGTTTTCTCCATCAAAATCAATAACGTAAATTTCTGTACCTTTATTTTTGCGAGAAAGAAAGGCAATTTTTGTTTCGGCAATACCTCGTTTGCCTGTCAACTGAAGAACCAATTCATCTGCATAACGATGAATTACTCTCCGTAAAAGTTTTCTTTCACTAATAAAATACCTTTTACCGAGTAAAAACTCTTCATTTACAGTATCGTACAAACGAAATACTAGTGAGAGTTTTCCTTCAGGAAGAATACTATATTCTGTTTTGATGAGCCACTGAACCCCCATCTGGTGCCATGCCCACAAATCAACTTTTCTGCTTCCTCTTTCTTTTTGTGCTAATTTCTCATAAATTTCGGACTCTATCTGCACAAACATCTCAGACAACCTGAGGTCATTCCCTAAGATTTTTCGGGCTTCCACCCCTACCCCTTCAGAGTCAACCGCACCTTCCCCTAAAACAAACTGAGTGAGGGCTACCTTCACCTCTTTTCGAGTGCTACGTTCCATTTCAATACGAACACTGGAGTCAAGCGCCAAAAGCTCGAAAGGGAACATCGTGCATGAAACCACAACCAGAAAAACTAATTGCCTGGTGGCTTTAATTTTTTTCAGAAACATACTTAAAAATTATACTTATTTTGAGATTGGATCGATTTAATGCTTTGGGCAGTTCAGGTAATGGGACGGAATCGATTATAGCACGGACCGCAATTGAATCTAGGTTTTTATCTCCTGTGCTTTTATGAATTTCAGGGACATCAATATTTCCTTTTGAAAAAATGGTGAATGACACAACAACATCTTCAAACTTTGACCCAAGAGGTGTTTTCCACTTAGAATAAATTCGCTTATAAACTTCCCCTACATACAGTGACAAAATACTTGATGCCTCTGACTCGGATTCAGCATCGGTGGCCAGAACTTCATTCCTTTGAATTGAGGTCTTGAATTCTTTTAAAACTGCCTTTTCTTTAGAGACATCGATTCTAATCTCTTCTGAAGGACCTTCCAGATCTTGAAACTTTTTAACCACAGAAGTCAGAGCTTCCCCTTTGATATTTTTGAAAGCGGAGGGGGTCTTTGAGTTGCTAATAAGCTGCTCTCCTTCTAACAAAATATCTGTCGAGTGTGTTTCCTTCTTCGCTATTGCCTCGAGCTCTGCTAGTAGAGTGCCTGTTGATTGACCTTTTTTATTTAAATCGAGTTTTACTAACTGCTCCGATAACGCCATCAACTCACGTTCTTTTTCAGTAATTTCGACATTATCAACCTGCGACAATGGTTTTTCTGGTTTTGGTTCAGCTGGAGGTTTTGCTTTGGCAAATAGTTTACCCACCTTTTTATCATCAAGCTCTCTGAATGTTTCCTCCTGCCTTGCCTTAGGAGTGATTTTCTCCTCTTGTGTTTTAGGATTTAGGCTAGCCAATAAATCCAACTGTTGTAAAGCTGATTTTCTTGGCAATTTACTTTCGAGAGATTTTAAATCTTCCAAAATTTTTTTTCTAGTTTTTGATTTTTTAATTATAGGTTTAGGAGGCAATAACTTTTTAGGTTTAAGCGTAGATTTTTTTATTTTTTCAACAGTAGCTTTTGTCTTAGGAGCAACGATTTTTTCCAATGGGACCAGGGGTTTTGCTTTTTGGGATGCTGCAGGTTTTGCTTTTTGGGATGCTGCAGGTTTTGCTTTTGAAGATGTTGCAGGTTTTGCTTTTGGGGACAACTCAATCAGGTCTAATCGAAATGTAGGAACAATAATTTGTTCCTGAGTTTTAGAACTAGGAAAAAACATAATCCATGTAAAAAAAAGTAGATGCGCAAAAGTCGAATAGACCAGCATCTGATTAAAGTCGATTGATGGTAAAAATTCAACACGCATGAGTTCAAGGTTCTGTTACCATCCCAATATTTTCAACACCGGCTCGTCGCACTGTTGCAATAACTTTCATGACAAACCCGTAATCCAAAGCCTTATCCGCCTTTAAATAAACTCCCCCATCTTGATTGTCTCTTAGATATTCTTTTACCTTACTAGAGAGGATCAATAAATTTAGCATTTCATCCTCGTTCCAAAAAATCTTTTTATTATTTTTAAGTGTAACACTCGGAATCTCTTTAACTTGAATTGGTTTGGTGGACTCTTGGGGAAGTTGTACTTCCAAACCATGTTGCATTAAAGGCGCGGTGATCATGAAGATCACTAATAAAACCAACATAACATCCACAAAAGGTGTCACGTTGATATCTGCCATCATGGGTCGCCTTTTTCTCAGCATAATGTAAGATGACTAAAACAGAAAATATTTTAAAACAATAGCGATTAAAATAGATCTAAGTCATTATTTTGAGTTGGTAAAATATCTTTAGAGAAATTCTTTTCTAACAAAAAAATAAAATCATGAGAGAAGTCATCCATATTACTGGTAAATGTTCTAATCTGATCACTAAGGTAGTTATAAAAAATCACTGCCGGTATCGCCGCAATCAATCCTGCCGCTGTAGCGATCAAAGCTTCCGCAATTCCAGGAGCTACGCCACCGATACTGGCTGACCCTTGAAACCCAATTGCACTAAATGAAGTCATAATTCCCCACACCGTACCAAATAACCCTATGAATGGGGCTGTACTTCCGGTAGTAGCCAAGAAATCCAAGCGGCGTGAAAGACGGCTAATTTCAGCATTAATCGCTTTATTAACTGCTAAACCTATTCCCTTAATATCTCTTGCTGAAACAAACTTTTCGCTCTCCGAAAAAATAACTTTGGCACTTTTTGATTGGGCCATTTCTTGAAATACATACAATTCTCGGTACCCAACTAAAAAAATACGAGCAACGGTACTATATTGGAGTTCGCGAGCATAGTCATGGATATGAAGAAAGTTATTAGCCTTGGAGAAATATGAATAAAATCGCCGATCCTCATCTCTAGCATTTTTAAAAAAGAAATATTTCTGAAAAATGATTGCCCAAGATACGACTGAGAACAAGAGTAACAGCAACAAAACACTCTTAGCCATAACGCTAGAGTTAAGCATCAGACTGATTACACTTAAAGTATTTTCAGGTATGGTTTCCTGCACGGTAAGAATTAGCTCGCTTAAAGCGGGCCAAGCACCTCTATAAATTATTTATTGTCAACTAATTAGCTAAACCAATATAGTAGAGCCTTGCATTATTGTCAAATCAGGCTGGAGTCAAAAAACTATTCTCAATATTAACAATCAAAAATAAAAGATGTCTAACTTAAGGTTTCTTAACTCTTAAAAAAAATATTAGAAACGCCTAAAGCAAAGAATCAAAGCAAAACTATTTTTTTACCCTTTCAAGATAATTCCCAGAGGTGGTAGATACTTTAACCTTTTCACCAATTTCTATAAAATTGGGGACCGTGACAACAAGACCCGTTTCAAGAGTAGCTGGCTTACCACTTCCGGACGCGGTCGCCCCCTTGAGCGGCGGATCTGTTTCTGTCACTTCCAACTCTACTGCTTCAGGGAGGGCAACACCTAAAGGTTTTTCCTTATAAAACTCTATTTGAACCATGGTGTTTGGAAGAAGAAATTTAATAGTTTCTTTCAACAACTCCTCATCTAGGAATATTTGTTCATAGGTTTCGCAATTCATAAAACAATGGCCCGAAGGATCCTTGTATAAATACTCCATCTTTGCTTGTTCTAGGGATAAACGCTCAACCTGCTCATCAGCACGAAATTTCACCTCCGTCTGCAAACCATCCAAAAGATTCCTCATTTTAACCTGGCTAAAAGCTCGCCCTTTTCCAGGTGACCTGTGCTCGGAGGCCATGACTCGATAAATTTTATCGTTATACTTAATTACGTAACCAGGACGAACCCCGTTTCCATTGACATATGCTGCCATGTTATGCTCCGAGTAATATTAGAAGCCAGATAGAGTTACAAATTCTTTAGATATTTTTAAAGTAATTATAACTGCCGTTTGGGTAGAAGCAAGCCAAATAAAGTTGCTCGCCAATCACTTGATCTCAAATTATATCAGATGAAATGTCCGCTTTGTAATTATCATTCCACCATTTTTCTTCTAAAAGATGATGCTAGAGAATATTGGTCTTGTGAAGAATGTCATCTCATTTTTGTTCCACCCAAATTTTTTATTCCGAATAAACAAGAAATTGAGCGCTACTTGGAACACAACAATACTCTGAACAATCAAGGATATGTAAAGATGTTTCAAGAAAAAATTAATACTATTAATAAAATTTGCTCAGGTATAAATACTGTTCTAGATTATGGATGTGGCTACGAACCTGTACTCAAAAAACTATTAGAACGAGAAGGATATCAAGCGTATGGTTATGATCTAAACTTTTTCTCCACTGAAGAATTTAAAAAAAAGTATGACCTAATCATTTCAACTGAAACCTTCGAACATATAAAAAAACCAGGAGAAGATCTAGCGCGTCTGATACCAAAAGTATCAAGCAAAGGATACTTAGCTATAATGACCCGTTTTTATCCTTTAAAGAATAGCACCCTATGTCCTGAGTCTTTTAGTGACTGGTATTATAAACGTGATCCTACTCATATTGCGTTTTATACTCACAAAACATTTTTATGGATAGCGAACGAATTTAAAATGAAGATCTGTTATAACAATAATTTTGATTTCACTATATTTCAAAGAAAGTAATTAAGGAGAATTATGGCAGGAGAATACGTATTTACCATCAGTAGCCTTTCAAAAGCTTACAGCGCTAATACCGTTCTGGAAAACATTAACCTATCTTTTTATCACGGAGCCAAGATAGGCATCGTCGGTGAAAATGGTTCTGGAAAGTCAACCTTGCTAAAAATCATGGCTGGCGAAGACAAAGAATTCGAAGGGAAAGCAGATCCCCTTAAGGGTACCCGAATTGGGTTTATCTCACAAGAACCACGCCTAGATATGAGTAAAACCGTAAGGGAAAATGTAGAAGAGGCTTTCTCTGATATTAAAAAACTACTAAAGGAGTTTAACGAGGTGAGTGCAAAAATGGGCGAACCCTTATCAGGTGCCGAGATGGAAAAAGCTCTCGAAAAAATGGGACGGCTGCAAGATCAGATTGACTCGGTAGATGGATGGGAACTGGACCGCCAAGTCAATGTCGCCATGGACGCACTGGTACTCCCTCCAGACAACCAGCAATCTTCAACCTTATCTGGCGGAGAAGCTCGACGTGTCGCATTGTGCCGCACCCTTCTTCAAAAACCAGATATTCTTCTTCTTGACGAGCCCACAAACCACCTTGATGCAGAAACAGTTCAATGGGTAGAAGAAACTCTTGCCAATTATCCTGGCAACGTAATTGTTTCTACTCATGATCGTTATTTTCTAGATAATATTACAAAATGGATCCTTGAATTAGAGAATGGACGAGGTATTCCATTTGAGGGGAACTACACCGCATGGTTGGAGCAAAAATCAGAACTCCTTAAGCGAAGAGATAAAACAGCTTCCAGTTTACAGAGAAAAGTAGATCAAGAACTAGAATGGCTTCGCGCCAGTCCTAGCGCGCGTCGGAAAAAAAATAAAAGCCGAATAAATGATTATGAGAAACTCGTATCTCAAAAAGTTGAAGTTAATGAAAATACACTCGATATACAAATCGATCCTGGTCCTCAATTAGGGGAAAAAGTAATTGAAGTCACAGGGTTAACTAAAGGTTATAACGACAATATTCTTATTAAAGATTTAACATTTTCTATTCCACGTGGGGCAGTTATCGGATTGATCGGGCCTAATGGAACGGGAAAAACAACTCTCTTTCGAATGGTTGTAGGCGAGGAATCTCCAGATTCAGGGAAAATAGAAATCGGCTCCTCTGTAAAACTTTCATACGTTGACCAACACCGGCATGAACTTGACGATGGAAAAACTATTTTTGAAGAAATCGCAGGCGGTACCGACCAGATAGAAGTTTGTGGCAAACCCATCAATTCCCGATCTTATGTGGGTAAATTCAACTTTAAGGGAAGTGATCAACAAAAAAAAGTGGGTAATTTATCAGGGGGAGAACGTAATCGAGTTCACCTAGCAAAGTTGCTCCGAAGAGGTGGAAATGTATTACTTCTTGACGAACCTACCAATGATCTTGACGTCACTACTTTACGTAATTTAGAGAGTGCAATTCTGAACTTTAGTGGCTGTGTTCTGGTAATTAGCCACGATCGCTTTTTCTTAAATCGTATCTGTACTCACCTACTAGTATTCGAAGGGGAAAGTAAAGTAAGATGGTTTGAAGGAAATTTTGAGGAATATCAAGAAAAACGAAGAGAGGAATTAGGTGGAAAAGAAGAAAATAGACGCTCAAAATATAGAAAGTTAACCATTCGTTGATGCAATCTAATTTTGAAAAGCAACTTCAATCCGCAAAATGTTTCAAGTAATGAATGATCTGCCAAATATCCTTATCACTCAGGGTAAACTCATGAGCTGGCATGGCAGTTCCTTTAGATCCATTTTTAATAATCCAAAACAACTGGCCATCTGATAGAGGTTTCATTGTGTCTGCACAAGTAAAATTTCTCGGTGCAGGTTCTAACCCTCGTGCCAAAAATCCATTCCCATTACCTCGAACACCATGGCACATTTTACAAGCCGTAGGCTTTGCTTCTTTCTGATAAAGCAATTTTCCTCGCCCAATATTTTTTTCAGTAGCATATAAGGGGTTTTGTTTCAGAAAATACCTTGATGGAGCTTTTTTGGTTTTGCGCAACTGAGGGCAAATACCTGAGGCGAGAATCAGATTAGTAGGATTTATGGATACCTGGGGTGGATAGCGGTCTGGAGAACTCAACTGGTAACTTGCTGATACCGGTGTCACTGGTAACACAAAAAAATAGGTGGCAAATACCAAGAGAAAAAACTTCAAAGTTTACCCCCCCCCACTCAAATTCCATTACCTTGCTAAAACCATATCAAGAAAAGTGGGCTTCGAAATCACAAAATGAGCTTCAACAAGAGGTGATCATCAACTGAATTAATATAATACCAAAGAAAATTACCTTCTTTTAAATTAGACTTCCTAAAACTTTTTCTAATTCTGATCCTTAAGCCTAGTTAGCTAGAGTCCTAAGATATAGGATGATTTGCCAGACTTGCTCATCAGTCAAATTTTTGTAAGCATTCATCCCAGTACCAGGCGATCCGTTCTTCACAACCCAGAACATCTGGCCATCTTGTATGTCTTTCATCGTCTCAGAGCAAGAAAAATTTCTTGGTGGGGGGTTAAGGCCAGGAGCCATCATTCCCATTCCATTTCCAGTTGATCCATGACAAATCTTGCACGCTGTCGGTTGAGCGTCCGTATGAAAAAGCGCCTCTCCCGCAAACAAGTTCTTCGAATCCGGTTTTAGAGGATTTTTCAATTTCAAAAACTCTTCAGGCGCTGACTGGGTGTAGCGTATCTGCGGACAAGAACCTCTCCCCATGTGCCCGGTTCCGTGATGCATATCGTGTTGCCTATATTGCCTTAAACCATGCCTCACACTGGGGCCAGAAAAAGCTTCTCCAAAATAAGATAGCAAAAAAATCAACACTGCAAAAAACACCAAAAATCTAGAGACAGAGCGTTCAAAGTAAGCCATAGAATTTAATTATAGTTTTAGGTCAAAACTTCACTCTCTTTACAACTTAAGCTTACGAGAGTCACCTAACAAAGTTTTTTACTTTGGAAACTCTGTAGGCGCTTTTACATGTTGCCAACCCTCTCCCTCCAAGGCACGAAGCATTTCTAACAAATCGTCTATCTCAGAATCTGAAAGGTTGAGTGGTATAATCTGATTATCCAAGAAGGGGTTTTTGATACCTCCCTTGTTATAATGTTTAATTACATCTTTAAGTGTTGCAAACCGACCATCATGCATATAAGGGGCTGTCTTGGTAATTTCTCTAAGAGTTGGGGTCTTAAAAGCTCCTAAATCTTTCTCGCTTTTGCTCACTCGATAACGGCCTAAATCCAAAGTATCAGAATCGTCCCAACCAATCCCAATATTATGAAACTGCTCGTCAGAAAAGTTCGTACCCATATGACAAAGGTTGCATCGCGCTTTATCAAAAAAAAGCTTTTTACCTCTCTTTGCAGACTCTGAAATGGCACCTTGATCTCCATCATAGTCAAAACGATCAAAAGGACTGTTCCCCGAAACTAACGTTCTTTGAAAAGAAGCAATCGCTCTACCAACATTTTCTTTGGTTAATTTATTTACCCCATAAACATCACTAAATAATTTTTTATAACCTTTAATACTGTTGATTTTTTTAATTAATTCGTCGTGGCTTGTAAATCCATGCTCAATCAAATTGGCGAATGGTCCTATCGACTGATCTTCTAAAGTGGCGGCACGGCCATCCCAAAACTGGGCTTTACTAAAACCCCGATTTATGGCAGTTGGGGCGCTTCTACCCCCCTGTTGGCTATTTATTCCAGTTGAAACAGGCTGTCCATCAGTGAAGGCCAGAGCTGGTATATGGCAACTTGCACAAGCTATTGTATTATTGGCTGAAAGTCGTTTATCAAAGAAAAGCAGACGACCAAGTTCAATTTTTTTATTAGTCATTGGATTATCTTGTGGAACTTTAAAAGCTTCTTCATCTAATCCTAACGGAATCTTTAGTTCATAGGGCGCCTTTGAAGCAGCGTTAGTAGTCACAGGGAACGTAACAAACGCAGAAAAAACCGCACCCCAAAAAACACATGCCGTCCACAATTTTATTTTAAGCATTTTTTCTGCCATATCACTCACTCCTCAAAAAAGATAACTTGGACAATATAATTACGATGAATTTTTTACACAAAAGTTTCTCTATCTAAAGTTAGAAACCTTTCATGAAAAATATTTTATTAGACTCCAGCAAAGGTCCTAATAAAAAGAATCACTTTCCAACCCTCTTCCTCACTGATTACTTTTCCAACTCTAATTGGCATACTGGTTCCTGGGCTACCATTTTTTAATACCCACATCATTTCACCGTCACTTCTAATATTCTGCCATTTGGAATCAGTAAAGTTACGCGGAGAGTGACCAGGAACTTTCACTCCTTTTCCTTTCACGCCGTGGCATTTCACACACAGTCCCTTCCCAAAGTAAACTTTACTACCCTCTTTTATATTTTTTGTTGTTGGAGAAAATGGGTTATCCATATCTTGAAGATTTTCAAGCATTACCTCAGGTGCCCGTGGATAATAAATATCTTTGTGAAATGCTTTAGCTGAAGTTTTAGGGAAAAGGAGCAATACCAGAATTCCAGCAAAAATTAAGGTCTTATATTTCAACATTGTCGTTTGTTTATAGCTTTTAAGTAACAATTCGCCCTAGCACTCTAAAATAAACTCATCTAAAATTTTTAAATAATAGCTTTCGTTAAATTAAGGAAACACTATGTTTTTTATGTTCTGAAATCCCTTTAAGGTTTAGCATGGCGAACTAGCCTTAAAAATGCGTCAGTTGCCGCTACTTTATCTTGAAAAGATTTTCCACCTTCATCCTTAAAAGAAACGATGAGAGCTTTGTTTTGCTTATCTTCACTAGTCCAAGTACTCCAACCAGCTCCTTTGGGGAAAATATTATCAATAAAAATTTTATCACCATCCTTATCTGTATTTCGTTTACGCCTTTCATAAAGAAGATTCGCTTCTTTTACTGATGGTAAGCGCCAATCATTATATCCTGCAAATTTTTTGTTGTTCATCCGCTGAACATATTCCTTAGCGGTATACCAGTTAACCCACTTATGTTCCATTTGCCAATAATCACTACTCATCCACATCAAGCCATTCTTCTTATCAAGAATAGTGCCATCCAAGTGTTTTTCATATCTTTGATCAGAGGATAATTTAATAGGTTTTATTTTTTTTGTTTCGGCATAGGCAATCGAAAATATACCAATTGATAACGCGACAATCGTAAGCCAGCCGGTTATGATTATTTGCAAACGCGAACCCAGTTGCATGGCTACTCCTCCTTAAAGCTTAATCTCTGTATTATTTTTGTTCTGTCATAACTATATGTATTTCTATAATTCTACAATGTCCATCATAACGTGTAAACGGGAATTCACCTTGACAGGCTATCGTCTTGGAATAGAATTAAATTATCTTAATATAAGGAGCTTGACCTTAATGTTCTCCCACTCAAATATCTTGCAAAAATACTTTAAATTTATTTCCCTACTGATTTTAATTACCTTAATACCTATGGTCGCCTCGGCAGGCCCAAATGATCAAACTCGCTGGGATAAATATTATAATATGGAAGAATTTCTCTATGGGACTGAACCAATTGCATTCTTAAGGGAAAACATAAACCTACTTCCTAAAAATAAAGCGCTCGATCTGGCAATGGGCGAAGGCCGAAACGGAGTTTATCTGGCAACTCAAGGATTTGATGTGGTCGGACTTGACATTTCCCCTATAGGCCTCAACAAAGCACAGCAACTTGCAAAACACAATAACGTCGCAATTCAAACTCGGCTAGTTGATCTTGAAAACTATCAACTCGAGAAGAACTCTTATGATTTAATTATTTGTACCTATTATATGCAAAGAGATTTGTTTGACCAGATAAAGGACTCACTTAAACCCGGTGGTATGGCATTAATCGAAACCTTCAATACCGACTATCTAAAGTATTCCAGCTTCCCAAAAAAATATCTTCTCAAACATAACGAACTTCTAGAAATCTTCAAAGACTTCAAAGTTATTCGCTATCAGGCTTACGATGATGGCAAGGAAGCTTTCTCAAGTATTATTGCCCAAAAACCTAAGCTGTGAATAAAGTTGAAAAAATTTTCATCGGACTAGCTAATTTTTTTCCGGTCTGGGTTATTGGAGGAGCTTCTTTGGCCTTATGGAATCCATCAACAGCCACATGGTTTCAGCCTACGTGGATTCCACTCTTTCTCGGAATCATTATGCTGAGCATGGGACTAACTCTAAGCTTAGATGATTTTCTGCGAGTTATTCAAATTCCTAAATCTATTGCTCTTGGTGTTGGACTACAATACACCATTATGCCAATTTTAGGTTTCAGCCTGGCAAAACTCCTAAACCTACCTATAGACTATATCATCGGAATCGTTTTAGTCGCTTGCTGCCCTGGAGGAACTGCGTCTAATGTTGTTTGTTTCATAGCACGAAGCAATATAGCTCTTTCTGTAAGCCTCACGGCAGTTTCAACCCTTGCTGCTATTATTATAACTCCGCTTCTAACTACTCTTATGATTGAATTTATTTCAAAAAACTCGATGGGAACAACGATTCAAGTAGATACTATGGGGCTACTGGTTAACACGTTTAAGATAGTTATATTGCCAGTAACAGCGGGGGCTTTACTCAACCATTATTTTAGAAAATGGGTCAAAAAAATCAACCCCTACACTCCCTTCATTGCCGTAATGTCAATCGTATTTATTGTGGATTTCATTCTTGCAGTTAAAAAAGAAGAAATTTTCTCAACGGGGTCTACACTTATTCTTGCAGTTGTCATTCTGCATACACTAGGATTTTTTCTCGGATATTTTTTGTCAAAGTATTTCAAGTTCAATGACCAAACTTCTAAAACAATATCTATTGAGGTCGGGATGCAAAATTCTGGCCTAGCAACAGAACTTGCTAGAAGTAATTTCCCGGATTTTAGTTTGGCAACAGTTCCAGGAGCTATCTCCGCATTGACTCATTGCATCCTCGGAAGCATTGCTGCTGGTTTATGTCGATTGCAGGAAAACTACAACAAGCAATAAATACAGGCTGGTGATGAACCTTTCCTTTAAGGGTTATCAGGAAAGTGAGTTAAGACCTTTTTGCACGGTTAAAGGTTTGTTACAGTATCATCTCTAAGGTAATAACCTGTTCTGCCGAGATACTAGTTTTTGTTTTTTTCCCAACAACGTATTCTAAGTCGGTTGGAGGGATACCGATACCAGGTCGTTTTAAACTGATCATATCTGAAGTAAGAGTTGTACCCGACTCGATATCTACCCGAGCAACTAAACTACGACGTGCTGACCTCTTAACAGTTTCTTCGGAATCTTGTACTTTTTTTACCCCATCTCCTAAAATATTTCGCACATTAGACGTCGCCTCTTTCAAAGCAGCAAGTTCAGAGGGTTCCATAGAAATTTTCTGATCCACTCCTGGAAGGTTACGATCAATAGTAAAATGCTTTTCTATCATGATAGCACCTAAAGAAGTGGCCACAATTCCTGATAAATTGTCCATTGTGTGATCAGACAATCCTATTGGTAAGTTGAAACGCAAAGTCATTTCTTTCAGACAAGCGAGGTTCATCTCATGATATTGAGAGGGATAATTAGAGACACAGTGTAAAAGAATAATATTTTTATTACCCGCAGAACAAAGCGCTTTCAAGGCTGTTTCGATCTCTTCATTCGTTCCCATACCTGTCGAAAGAACTATCGGTAAACCTATCTGTCCTACCCGCTGCAAAAACGGAAGGTGATTAAGGTCTGGCGATGCGACTTTAATTGCAGGCATTCCGATCTCTACCAACATATCAAGTGAATCATCGTCAAATGGAGTGGAGAATAGTGGGATACCTATCTTATGGGAAAAGTTAAATAAGGTTTCATAAGATTTGCGGGTTAGTTGATAACGCTGAAAAAATTCATATAAAAAAATTTCACGGTCTGGCTCATCTGGATCCTGAGCCTTAACAGTTTTAGAAATTAATTCGCTACCGATGAAAGTTTGCAATTTAACAATATCAGCACCATTCTGTGCAGCTGATTTTATCATCTCGCGAGCTAAGTCGACATCGCCATTGTGGTTAAACCCTATCTCAGCAACAATCAGAGGCGCCTTATTAGCCCCAAAGGCCCTTCCACAAAAAATAGTTTCGTTTTCATCGTTTTGAAAGGAGTACAAGGAAAGCCGGAAGTTATTAGGTAAATAATTTGAGGCGCACCAGACATATGTTTATTTTAGCTAACTTATTATACACTATAAAAGACATCGAACCATTGAAACCATCATGGAGGAAGACCTTGAGCCAAACTTACAATGTTTTAGTTGCTACCGAGCTGAAAGGTATTAGTGAAGATGCTGAAAAGGAATTGAACATGCGTCTTGAAGAGCATGGTTTAGAAAAAATACCGACTCTAACTTCTACTTGGGAAATGAAATGTGACGCTGAAGATGAGTCCGGAGCAAAAGACCAAGCGGTCGAAGTTTTCGTAAATGTCTGCCGTACTTATCCCTTCGAACTTCGCATGGTTGTTCACGCGGGCACTTCTCAAATCATGCGAAGAAAAAAAACTTTCGAGCCTTGACCCGTAACACTCTGCCATTAAGCAAAGGACTTCCTAACCCAAGCAGGATATCTAGGATTATATTGTACTTACTTTTCATTTATTTAGGTACTTTTTTGCATCCTAAAAATATAGCTAAGCTAGTTTAAAACTAGCTTTACCCCCCGCACAATCCCCCCTACATATGGTAGGATATCATCCCAAACTTTAATTATTATAGACCAAGCGTCTTTGAGCTTTTATAAATTTGGGTTTTTCGAAAGTCCAATAAACCATGAATAGCTTAATAAGCTTT
>Ga0209228_1000106_pt1 | contig 38215 bp, 57 predicted proteins | sample METZYME_3_150m_FD_187547 | JGI IMG/M metagenome (GOLD analysis project Ga0209228, IMG submission 187547) | Marine microbial communities from oxygen minimum zone in mesopelagic equatorial Pacific - METZYME_3_150m (SPAdes) (version 2) | ecosystem: Environmental > Aquatic > Marine > Oceanic...
TAGGTTTTGTGTGTATGTGTGTGTGTGGGGTGAGAATGTCCTGACCACAAATTTTTTAATACTCTTGCCGGTGAAAATCCCCAGCTCGGGATTGAGAATGGTTCCTAAAACCCAGCTCGGTATTTTTGTGGTTCTTGCTGTTGGAATTTTGGGCATAAAAAAACCCCGCCCGACTTGTGCCGAGCGGGGAATTTTTTTAGTGGTCAGGACAAATTTAGATTGCTATTTGTTCTTCACTAGATTGAATTAAAACATTCGCAACGTTTCGGGCGAGAGTCACGTTTTCAGTAGTCACTGCTCGGCTGATTTGTTCTGTCCAATTTTCGTCTCCGCTGCATGCGGTGAGTAGGTCGGACATCATTGCTTTAATGTCTGTTTTGTCTGCATTTCTTGTGCCGCCTTTTTTCGCAAGTTTCACGCCTTTATCCTCGGCTAGGAAACTTACTGATTGCTTGATCGCATCCGGTTTTTTAGTTCCGTCTTTAATCATCTCTGTTTTAGCGGCAGCAAATTGGGCTAGTACACCGTCAGTATCTATGTCTTGCTTAAACATTGACTTAACTAATGTTCCTAGTTGAACGGTGTCACTAGTTTTGATATCCATCCCGTTTAGGAAATTTTTGATATCGGCTAGCGTTGCATCATCGGTGACTTTACCTAGACCGTGTACGTACTCGGTAAAAGTTCCATCATTCATTGCTACGGCACATAGTCCCGCTCCGGTTTGCATTTGCACCGTATTTCCTTCTTTTGTTACTAAGGATGTGAACGGTACATACTTGACGCTGCCATCTTTTTTAGTTGGATTATCCGGGTCGATTACGTCCCAATTAATAGCCTTATTACCGGTTAAGTTTCCGTTACTATCTTTTGTGTCGGAAATTTTAGGTAGTACTGGATGACTCCCGTCATCCGCAATGGCTTTATCACTTACGCCGGCTAGCCAAATATTGAATCCGTGATGGATCCAAGTTTCGCCATTATTGCCGTACTTGTCAGCCAATTTAATGGCTTGGATTAACTTACTCATTACTTTCTCTCTCTCTAGTGAACTACTTGGGTTTCGTTCACTACGTTCACCCTATCGGGTTTATCTGCTAATAATTGATATTTATCAAATTAGATAAATAATATGTATTAAATAAGTTTTATATTTTTCGTGACTCTTGCTTAAAAAAATTGTGGTAATACCATTTCACATATTTATGTACACGTACATGTATATGTGTATGTGTATGTGTGTGTGTATATGTATGTGTGTGTTTATGGGATAAGGATTAGAAATATATTCAGATAGTATATATGTATGCAATTAAATATGAATGGAGATTACAGATATGGAAAACAAATTAAACCAACGCAGATATCTAAAAGGTATTTCTTACCCAATAGTTAAAGCGTGTAGTTGCTCCCAATGTGGCGGGCAAAAATGGTTGCGGCACTATCGTTCTACCGAGTGGGTTAAGGCTTAATCGGATGGGTACTACATTGAAAAAACAAATATATCGTTTAGTTGAAGAAGAAATTGGTGCGGGGAATTGTCTCAGTACCGAAGATATTTGGATTAACGCTATTAGTGAAGTACTGGAATTGTCCTACTGGGATGTTGCAGAAAACTTAGACCATTATTTAATGGAGATCGGATGAGTACTACGCTGAATGGTAAACCGATTGATGAGTCTTTCGGTACGACTATCGAACATATCCGCAATATCCCCGTGATTGATGCCACTAATGCTAAGGCTACTGGCACTCACCGGAGGCGCAAGAATGGTCGTGTAGTTCTTTCATACGATTATGAGATACTCAAGAAAAGAGTGGAGGCTAATCTTAGTGGATAAAGAATATGCATTGAATAAGTTTTATGCTTCTACGGATAGGAAGGTTACCCCGTTGATGCGTAGCAGTCCGTTGGCTAATACTTTTGGGTTGCCGGCAGGTAAAGAGTATTCGTGTAAGGATGCTACGGAGTGGTGTCTGTCAAATTGTTACGCAGGTAAAATTGAGCAGTTGTATTCTAGTGTGCGTGTGTTCTTGTTGCGTAATTGGGATGTGTACGAGGCTAATAAGCATTCTGTGAATGGGTTAACGGATGCGCTTATGCCTATGATTAACAAGTTTATTGATGATTGTGAACGGTTGGGTGTTGAGCCGGTGTTTCGTTGGTTTTGGGATGGGGATATTCCTAGTCGTAGGTTCGCTAGGGCTATGCAGCGTGTGTCGTGTGATGAGCGTGTGGTGTCAAGTGGTGTCAGGTTCTGGGTGTATACCCGTAATTTTGATGTAATAGATTTGTTGTTGTTGCCTAATTTGACGGTGTATTTGAGTATTGATGCTGGGAATATGTTGAAGGGGTATAAGACTAAGCGTATGTATCCGTCTGTGAAGTTGGCACTTTGTGCGGATACGTGGGATGAGACTGCGGTGTTGGCGGACAAGTTTGAAGGTGAGCGTAGGGGTGCTAGGTGTCCTGAGTTGACTGGTAAAATTCCGTTGGTTGTTAGGGGTGTTGGTGCGTGTGTCGATTGTGGCATGTGCATTAGTGGCGTGAACAATGTACGTTTTGCGTCTAGTAAAAAATGAGTGCATAAGTAATATGTGTTGCATATTTTTTATGTGCCTAATCATATAGAGAGGAAATAATGGAAATAAATGGTGAGGTCAATATAGAAATTGACCAATATGCGGATGTCAGTATAGAAATTGACACCGAAGACTTGGCAGAAACTCTTTGCCAAGACCACAACTTAGTGGATGATGTTGTCTTACGAGAGTATGTGAGAGAACAGATGGAAAATGAGTTGGATGACCGTGTTACAGAAGCGGTTCATCAAGAGACTCAGGAACTGCGTACCAATATGGAAAGTATGGCTGAAGAGTTAGATCAGTATGAACTGAGTGTGCAGGTCGATGACTTGGATAATAAAGTCGATGATCTCCATTATCAGGTGAAAGGGTTAATATCCCCAGAACCTGATAGCGACTACTCATACGTGAAAACTTACGTACTGGATAACTATGTGCGGATCAACGATCTGCAAGCAACTATCAGAGAAGTGGTAGATGCTCGTTTAGTCGAGTTGCTTACCCTACTTGTAAAGGAGTAGTAATGAATAATGATATCCCGGTTGATGGAACTGTGTACCGTGAACGATTTGGGCGGTTGGAGAATTGGTGGGTTAACCCTGATGGTACTCTCAGCGGTAATGTCGTCAATTCTGCGTATGTTCCGAATGGTACGTGGATTACTACTGGTGCTTTAACGCACCGTTTTGGAAAGTGTGTGTATTCGGATGAGGCTCAGTATTTGTTGGGCTTCCCGATGGTTTTTGCGTTACCTAAAGAGAAAGGATGGGTAAGTCCATGGTAGAAGTAATTGAAACTTTCCTGTGGATTGCTATAGGGGTGGCGCTTGCTGTGCCTCCTACTATGGCTATCTGTTACAGGGGGGAAAGAAAGCGGATAGAGCATTTGAAACACCTTTTCAAGGAGGGGTGTCTGAATGCGTTCAGAAGCCAATTAGCCGAAGCGATGATGCGACAGGCTGATAGGGAACAGCAAGCCGAGTATGCACTTGGGGTGCATCTTGAGGAAGAAAGAATGAAAGAGAGGGGCTAAATGCCTATTGAAACAGACTCGCAAGAGTGGAGAAAAAATGTTATTAACAGCATCATACGTTTCTTGAGAGACAACGAGGAGTATGGAGATGACTGGGGAACAGAAATTAAAGTGTTGAAATCTTTAATAGAAAAGGAGGGCTAATGCCTGACATTTGTGAACAGATACAAGAAGATTTACTCACATTCTTAGATGGTATGGAGTCATCCATACTCGATGGTGTGTGTCAAATAGTGGTGGACAATTTCAAAAAAGAAAGGAAGGGCTAATGGCTAGCAAACAATGCCATATATGTGGACTGTCTGAGAATGTTTTCCTTTCATGGGAGAAATTCTGGCAGGTCACAGACCACAAGAACCAACAGGTGTGGGTGTGCTATGGAGACATGGTGAACCTTGACCCTATGGGTGATGGACAACTACAAGATCCTTTGAAGGAGGGCTAATGGGTATTGAAGATGAACTTACGTTCCATTCTCTTAACACCCCCGAGGGTGACGCATTGTATAACGAGATGTACGGCTACTATCGTTGCGGTATTTGCAACAGGAGAACAAGCCGTCATCCATCTGCGTTGAGTAGAGATGGGGTGAAGATATGTCGGAAATGTTAAATGATTACGGGCATAGGTGGACTAATAGTTATGACGGGGACAATGTTGAATGTCAATATTGTGGCGACTCGTATAACAGCAAGAAGTGGTGTACTAATCGACTCGTTGTGTCTGAGCAAGACAGGGAGATGGATGAAGGTATGTCCAAGTACTATAACCTATAAACTATATGCATGCATATGTTTTATAATAGTGAAAGAAAGAGACTATTGATAGAGTATTAGTAGTCGTAATATTAAAGAGAGGAAAGCAATGATAAAACTAAATAACGGAGCCACTCCGATAGTGTGGCTGGTAAGAAATGGTGGCGAAGGAGAGCGTCCTTTTTGTGGCGTTCTTGTCGCTAGACCAATGGCAGGAATACACGCATATGTTTGTTGGAGTATGTACTCTGATGATGGTGAAGCATTTGATTGTGTGTGGGGTAACTATTGCCACACAATAGATGAGGCTATTGAATCATTCAATGAAAGGATTGCAGGTTCGATAGATGATGTTGGGATATACGAAAAAAGAAAGTACGACCAGTTCTTGAGGGGTGTGGAACATGTCTAAAACTGAAATCATAGTAGGACATGTGGGTGTTGACTCAGGCACTATTCTCATAACCGATCCTTGTTACATCAAAGAGGACTACGACTATGAACAAGTGGTTGAACCCACCCTTCAAAACTTATGGAGTCACACCCTTAACGGCTTGGGATTTATCACAACTTCAGGCTACGGAGATGGGTACTACCCAGTTTATGCGACTGTGCGAGAAGATAAGGATTGGGGCGCTCGTGTTGAAAGTGTCACGATCAGATTTATGGAGGGTGTGTGATGTCCGACAAACCGAAAGTTCCTGAGTACGACCTTGAAGGTTGGTTTTACCGTGTGAGTAAACGTGTCCGCCTTCAAGACTGTTGGGGTGGAAGTGACTTGGCACTACTATTAGATCTGTTTGTCTTGTATTTGGGTTGGTCTACACCAATAGAACCCGACGTAACTCCTGAAATGATTTATTACGCTAGTGGGATGGAAGACAGTCGAATAACAGATCTTTTAGATGGTCTTGAAAAAGAAACGGGTATACCTTATCCGTTCGATATTAAATAGAAAGGAGACTGTATGAATAATACGGTTCTTGAAAGAAGCGAGGCGTTTTATGCTCGTGAAATAATGGGTGATGCTGGGGCTTTGTTCCCTGTGCATTATCCAGCAGCACAACATCATTGTCTGCGAAGAGAAGACGCTCACATCCCTGTGATTGAGAGCGGCGTTTACAAGGGTGAACCTTTATACAAGTTCGTTGTCCGTGAGGACACGGGGCGTGTAGTCGGGTTACACTCTGGTAAATATCCTGAAGTTGATGGATATCAGATGCTTGCCGACATGGCAGACATGATGTTCCCTCTATCAACTACGTCCTGTACACTCTGGGGGGCAGGTGAAAGAGTTGCTGTTACGCAACAACTTTCGGACTCCATAGATCTTGGGGGTGGAGATACAATCCAATCCCATTTAGTGTGGATCAGTTCCTTAGATGGTTCTTGGTCAACTAGTGTGTACGACATGCAAAGCAGGTTCTTCTGCCAAAACCAATTAGTGGGTAAAGCACTATTGAAGGTTAGGCACACGAAGAACCACGATGAAATCTTTGAGATGAAAGCCACGATTGTGAAGCAGGCTGCTGAACAGGCGCTTGCTTGGCAAGGTAAGGCTCTCATGTTGAAGCAACAACCTATGATTGATTCAGAGTTTTATGAGTTAACCAGTCAGTTGTTGCCTTTTGAAGATCACATGTCTACCCGGAAAGAAAACTCTATCAACGAGGCTCGTGGCTCAATGAGGCGACGCTGGTTCGAGGAGAAAGAACAATGGGGTGAAGGTAATGGTTGGCTTGCTTGGAATGCTATTCAAGGTGCCGAGCAGCACACTGTTAACGCTGGACGTAACCGTGATAAGGCTAAGTCATTGCAGAAGGCTCTTGAAGGTAAAACTCCTTTGGCTAACAAAGCAATGAGTTTGATACTGGCTCAATGATGAGTAGAAATCACAGAGAAGCAACAGCAACGATATTAGTAACAATAGAATATGATGTTGAGCAAACATTTGACAATGGTGTCTCTATACATGATATGTGTGACAACTGGGATGAATGGATAGAACTACCTGAAGGGTGTATGCCTAAAGAATGGGATTACATCGAGGTAGAGATATCTAAGATTGAATGCGAAGGGGAAGAATGGTATCGATGATAACTAAATTATTATTGGTCGGTGCTTTGGGAGTGGCAGGGGCGTGTTTCCCTGTCACTTCCACTAGCCGAGTTCAAGTGCCTGTTATCACAGTGCCTACTTCAACAACGATAGCGTGGGAGGAAACCGACTACGCTAAACACGTTGCGTCTAAACCTATAGTGGAGTGTCCTGCATACGGTTCGTGTGACATACCGGAACATGAGTACATTGCTCATCTTCCTTCGTTGCATGAATTGGTGCGGTACTACTTTGAACCTGAAGATGTGCCTTTGATGTTACGCATCGCTTTCTGCGAGTCGTCCGCTAAACCGGATGATAAATGGTCAGAGGCTATCAACCCTAAGAGTGGAGCCACAGGCTGGTTCCAGCACATGCCTGATTGGTGGGAGGAAAGAAGTTTCAAGGCAGGGTTCAGCGGTTGGTTGGCTGTTGAACCACGAGCCAATGTTGGTGTCGCTGCTTGGCTGTACTATAAACAACCACATCCAAAGTGGGGAAATGCCTCACATTGGTATCCGAGTAGATCATGTTGGGAGAAATAACATGGGTATAGCACCATCAGGTGAACACACCTCAATAACAAGAGAAGAATATCTGCGTGTTCGAGAAGCAGACGCTAAACGTCGAAGACAAAAAGAAAGAGAGAGAAATGGCGAAGATACTAAAGAACTTTCCTAACACTAGGAAAACAGAAATGTACCCGTGGGCTGAATGGTTCGACGGTGTACCAAGACTCCTCGAAGCAGGGGTCGACTTCCAAGTACCGTACAACTCGTTTCGAGCATCCGCTCATCAAGCGGCTAAAAGACACGGGTTGAAGGTGAGGGTTGCTAAACTAGATAATGGTATGGCACTACAAGCGTACAAGGAAACAACTATATAGATATGTGAGGTCGGGGCGGGTAACCCTCTCTCCCTGCCCCGCCCTCACTCTAAACCGAGAGGAAAACATATGAGTAAAATGAGTGACTTAGATATACAACTCAAAGAAATAGAAACAAGGATAGATACCCTTGAACAAGTTTGTCATGCCATCTATGAGACAATCATTCAATTGGTTACGACTGTAGGAGATAACGCTCACGACAGGTCGTTTACCGAGACACGTCTGATGCATTCAATGGGTGCTATGTATGACGGATTGGTTCCTTGTGAGGATGACAAAGAAGAAACAGAAGAAGATAATGTAGTTCCTCTGTTCGACGGAGATAAGGAGTAACCTTGTCCGCCACCATGGCATGGCATGTGGAACCCGTTGGGTTCATTGTACATGCCATGCCATGCCATGCGCGGATAGTGTGGTAACATAAAACAAATGACCGAAGCGACCAACACAGACGACAGAATAATTCTCCGACAATCATGGCTAGGTTCCTTAGCGATGTGTCCAGAGAGAGCCAGACAAGACCTGTTAGGCATCTCAGAATCAACAGAGTCCACCAACACTGCAATAGGCACAGCAGTCCACTATGGGATAGAACAATGTCTCACAGAGAAAATGGAAACAGGCGATCCTCTTTCCAAATCTGAAACCATCTCAGCCTCATTAGAAGAATGGGTTCGGAAAGAACCTGAGATAGTTGGATGGAACCATAAGACAGATGAGTGTGTAAAAATAATTGAACTCAACACGACAGCGTGGTGGGATGAGGTAATGCCCGACATTGATCCAATAGCCGTTGAGCAACACTTTGAACTACCACTCATAGTTGATCACGAACCCGAAATCTGGTTACAAGGAACGATAGATTGTGTTCAATCTTTTCCACGTCCAATAGTGGATTGGAAAAATCCGGGACGTAAACCATCAGATGACTGGGAGAAGAAACGATGGTCGGTGCAAGCAGCCGCATACACTTGGGCAGTATTACAAATGTCGGACAACTCTCTGACAGAACCTTTAGATTTTGAGTTCGTACACCTAGTCAAAGGCAAGGTGCATAGAACTTTAGTGAACGTAACACCAGCAGAGCATGCAAGTCTGGTCGCTTTAGCGCGCTCTGCTGGTACACTCATAGCCGCAAACCTACCTGTATGGCCGTTAAACATGGTCGGATGGCACTGCGCCCCTAAATGGTGTGGTGCTTGGAAAACATGCAGAGGGAAAATTGCGGGAACAGACCCATGGAACCAACTATAGAAAAGAGGTAGACCCAATGGGAGAAAAAGATAACACCTTCACGGTGTTCCGTAGACAGGTCATACAGACCGGCAAATTTGAACCGGCGGAAGCGTCGTGTTCAGTCACCGTCACCCTTACAGGTGATGAGGATCAGGAGGCAGTAGCCAACTTAATAGCCGAGTGGGGTACGACCTTAGAGATAGCCAACTATGAAGCGTTGGGTGTCGGATATGAAATGACAGAATCAGGCGTGCGGAGGTTGGAAAAAAGTATTTCCCAATCTGATGCGAATGATTCCGTGGCACCATCAACCACGGGGAATACAGCCCCAGCCGCTCCTGCTATCGGAGGCAGCGGAATGGACGCAATTTGGCGTGACTTGATGAACAACAAAACACAGTGGTGGGATCCCAACTGGGAAAAGAAATTAGACCCTGCCGCTAACTTTAATAAGAACGGTCCTGACTATAAACGTCGGGCTGATGGTAAGGGCATTTGGCTTACCAAAAAGGATGGCTCCTCACTAGTCCCTGACTGGTTTGTGTGTCCATTCACTGGTAAAGATGCTAATCAACTTGCCGAAATAGGCACGAGTATTCGAGCCTAACAGGAGTAAGAAACGTGGATGCTCTTACACCTGAAGAGGTGGCTCATCGTCTCTCCGTTGCCACGGATGGAGAGACGGTGGACCCCTCTATTATAGATAAACCTAAGACGTGGGCTTTAACCAACCAAGTAGTAGACAACCTAGTAGGTTTCATACGCAACCCTTCGGAACGCTGGTATTTAGGATTCCCTGAAATAGATTTAGCGTCCAGAGGAATAGGAAAAGGTGAAGTGTTGATGGTAGTGGGGAGATCCCATACGGGAAAATCTCAAATGCTACTCAACAGTATTGTGGTTAACCTGATCAACGATCCTGCCACACACGTAGTCATATTCTCAATGGATGAACCAAGAGAACTCGTGGCTATGAAACTATTCTGTTTGTTGAAAGGTCGCTCATCCACCGAGGTGGAAGAAGCAATCAAAGTAAACGACAAACAAACCATACAGGAACTCGCTGAAGCCTCCGAGAAGGAACTATCACGAGTAGCAATCATAGACGAATCATTACCACTCACACGCATGGAAGAAGTGATGGAAGAAGTGCGAGAATGGTTTGGCACAAACCCATCATTTTGTATGATTGACTACTTGGAATTACTTCCGGGTGGTGACTCTGATGCCACGGGAGTAACAACCAAAGCACAAGCAATTAAACGATGGGCTAAAACCCAGCGAGTGCCAGTCGGGCTTGTCCATCAAGCAGGTAGAGGCTCAGGAGACAAAGGTAAAGCCGCAGGATTGTACGCAGGCAGGTACGGAGGTGAACAAGAAGCCATCTTCGTTATCGAGGTGTACCGCCAAAAAGACAGATTCGACCTGTCCGAATGGGAAAAGAAATACCACGCAGATTCAATCAACCTGAACCTCTGTAAAAACAAAAGAACAGCAAGACTCATAGATCAAACATACTATTTGGATCCCTCCACCGGACATGTTCACCCATACTGGGAGGAGTTGATACCCGATGCTTACTAACAGATATGACGACGAAATTATTGAAGGATTCGCTGACCTATTCCGAGGCGGTAAGATAGCAATAGACACAGGTGACTTCAGACCATGGACAAACCACGACGGCACGTTCATAGAAGCACAAGGTGAAGAATACTTAACTAAAATAACAGATCACCTCCACGCCGACCCAGCCATCGGAGTGTACCCACTATTCGCAGAAGAAGACGGACTGAAAGTCTACTGGGGGTGCGTCGACTTCGACGAAGGAATACAAGAATCATACACACACGCAAAAAACGTACACCAAATACTAAAACAACTAGATGTACAATCTTGGATAGAGCGATCACGTTCCAAGGGATACCACCTTTGGGTGTTTTTCACCACACCCATGTATGCACGAGATGTACGTGCAGGACTACTCGCTGTGTGCGACATCGTTGAAGCACCAACAAAAGAAGTAAACCCCAAACAAGTAGAACTCTCAGAACGAGGATGGGGAAATGGTGTCCGCCTACCCTACGCAAGTAACCGTCAAAGAGGAGGCTACAACGAGATGGATAACCCCGAATACTCCTTCTCCATGGTACCAGTAGCGACTTTCGTAAAAGATGCTATACCAAACCGTGTGACACCTGAAGCGTGGGAGCCTGTGAGAGCCTTATACAAGCCTCCTAAGCCGATTGAAGTACCCGTTCCTACAGTATCCTCATCAACACCATTACGGGGACTCTCAAAGGCTATACGAACAAATGGTCCTAAAGGAGGCACCTCCGGTGACAGGTCAAGAACCCTCGTGGCATTAGCCTGTTCCATGTTTAGGGAAGGGTATGACAAACCAACCATCTATTATGAACTAAAGTCTGCTGATAAGGACTGGGGCGGAAAATATGCTAACCGTACAGACGGAGAAAAAATCCTGTGGAAAATAGTAAATGACTACGAAAAAGTTGCGTGGGAAAACGACGAATATTACAAGCGTCGTTATCAACAGAAAACCCAAGGTCAAAGCAAGACCGAGACACACTAAGAGTGGACATGTATTCACACCAAAAACCACACTCGATGAAGAAGGTTGTGTAGCACAAGCATGGGAAGAGCAAGTAGGCAAAACATTAACAGGACCATTAGAAATAGTGTTGGTATACAGTCCAACTCAAACGATACTACATGTGATGCAATCACCACATGGATCGAAAACATTAACAGGGGATCTGGACAATTACATCAAGTTGACATGCGATGCATTAAACGGGGTGGCGTGGGAAGATGACAGACAAATCGTGCGAATCAACGCCGTTAAGGTCGACAAACTTGATAGTGATTAAACTCGAACCTTGGGAATATGAATGGGCATCACACGTAGGATGCAGACGGTTCATAGAAAACTGGGATAAACACGACGCATCCCATTACAAACGAGACTACATGGAAGACGACAGAACAGCGCAAGTAGCAGCAGCAATAGGAGAATTAGCGGTAGCACGAGTAACCAACCAATACTGGGGTGGGCATGTGTGGGCAGGCAACCGTCACCAAGAAAACCGTGGACGAGCAGACGTAGGTCACAACATAGAAGTTAGAAGAGTTAGAACATCTAACAACGCTGCGGTACGCCGCAGGCAACTAGGGCAAGGACTGACCTTGTTCGTGGTACGACCAGTGCCTCCCGAATTTAGAGAAGTAGAGATGCTAGGGTGGATAGATCACGACGAAGCGTGGGAATTAGGAGAACCTTCAGGTTATGATGCGGACAACACTCGTGTCATATCCGAAGATTATTTGAAAACGGTAACAGAATATGGCAGGGAAACAAAAGGAGTTTCCGACTGATCCAACCGACACGTGGCGAGAAGGCAAGATACAGTTTGGAGCGCAAGATAGCCTCTTTCCACACAGGGCATCCACAGAAATAGAATCAATAATGGAAACACCACCATCTGGTGCAGAACCCCTAGCCGCCTTAGAAACAACCGCTCATATCAAAGAACTATTAGCAGACGTTATAGAAGAACTCAGCCCGCTAGAAAGATGGATAGCGGAAAGACTACTCATAGAAGGAATGTCTCTTCGTAAAGCAGGAGCAGTTCTAAGTATTCCAAAAACTTCCCTAGCCCGTAGACGTGACAAAATAAGACGCAAACTAATGATACGTCTGATGGGAGAACCCGAATTTAAAGAATGGTTACAAGATTTAAACCATTCACTCCCCATCATTGATGACGAGACATTCTCGGATCAATCCCATTAAAGAAGTAGCCCAAACAGCAAAAGCAAACTGAGCCTCCTCTATACCATCGACACCGGCATGAAAAGCAGAAAGCAAAGCCTCCGCTTCCGCCTCATCAAATACTAATAGCAAACCTAAAAGTTGTTCATCCGACCACTTAGCATGTGTGCCATCAAGCACATCAAACAAACTAGAAGATGCCTCTAACTCTTGGTAAATCTCTTCTTGGATACACGTACCCTGCTGCTCTAAGAACAATTCCCATTTAGCATCAAGATCCGTATCATCCATATTACTTCGCTACCTTATCCTTAACTATAGTCTTAAGGACTGATACAGCCGCTGCTAAACCAGCAACACCCGCACCCTTAGCCGACGACAAGTCAGCAACAACGAATACACCTAGAAACGCTTGAGCGAAAGTCCACCCAGCACGTTCTAACACATCAAATATGTTCTTCAAATTTTTTCCTTTATTAGATTAATATCTTGGACGAGGCTTCTTACGACCCATTAGTCGTTCTCGTCAAACTTAGCCCGCATTCCGTTACTCATTCGTAACATAGCGTCACCAGTGAGAGAACCTTGGTTCCCACCCTGAGAAACAGTGTCCACTAAAACCTTAGAGGCTTTAGGCACCTTCATTGTTTTACCATCTAAATTCTGTGGCATGACAACCTACTTTCCGAAAGGACGACCACCATATGCGGCGTTGCCCAAATTAGTGTCCCGCAAATAAGATGCGGCTTTCTTAGCCTTCTGACTCATATCCCACATGTTAAATGAAGACGTAGAGTTATGAAGTTGCTCATCTTGAGAACCAAAAGTGTCCTCAAAAGAACCATATCCTGTACCCTTTGGCATAATATTTTTCCTTATTGTATAAACAGCGAGCCGAACGTTTCACCGTTCACCACACCTGTAACCTTCAAAAAACCTTGTGTCTCTTGAAACTCTCTAACAGCAGAAACAGTTTTCTTACCATAAATCCCATCAACAGGACCCGGATTGAAACCACGCTCCGCTAACTTTCCCTGCACCAAACGCACAGGCAAACCACGACTACGAGAAGGACGAGACAAAGGAGTCTTCTTAACCTGCTCATGTAAATCTTTAAAGAACTGAATGATCGCAGCCCAATCAACAGCATCAGGAGCCTCAACGACACCCATACCGTTCTCAACCCAGTTTCCTAAAACATCACCCGGACACGTCGTATACCCCTCACGACTCTTCTTACGATGCGTTGAAACCCAAAGCCCCTTGCCGAAATGAGATTCAGCGGCATCAACAACTGTTTGTAAAGAACGTAAAGCAGCGTCGCTAGGCTTGTGAAAACCCCAGCCAGTAAAGCACACACTGATAGAACGACTGTTCCAACCTTTAGTCCCCGCTCCACGATTATCCCAACCTCTTCCTTCAAAAATTACGCCACTCTCATCAACCAACCAGTTGTAACCAATACCATCCCAGCCTTTACCCATGTGATGACGTTCAAACGCTTTAACAGCATCAGAGTTCTTAGGTCCATTCTCCACACCAGAATGATGCATGACAACACCTTGAACTCTTGATTTGTTTAACTTGTCGAACTTCCCTTTAGGCGGGTTCTTAGCACCCCATTCTTTTCTGGAAACATACTTCATATCTATAAGCCTTTCTTGTCCCGTCTACTCTTCCCTAGTCTAGTCTCAACGGTTCTCAAAAGACTTCCAAACGTCACGTTCCCTAGCCTTAGCAATCGATTTGCGAATCTCTTCACTGCGCTGTCTACGAGGAGTGTTAATACGGACACTCACACCACCCAACGTGGACATAATAGTCTGAATCCAAGTCTCCTGAGTCTTCTCATCTTCAGGGATGAGACGACGGAACCTACCCAAGAAAGGCAGCATGTTTTCAACAATCCCTAACTTTTTGTCATTAACCATCCATTGACCTTTATTATTCTTATCAGCCCACCCAAGCATCTGCAAAGAATGCGCCATTCCCGGCATGTTCCGAATCATCACAGGCAAAGGCACATACTCATCCATGTACGGGATGCCAGCAAAAATCTTTTTACCAGCCCAATATTCAATAGGTGTTTTAAGGAAAGGAGTAGCACCAGAAAAAACCTGCTCCAAAGCAGCGCCGCCACCTTCACGAGTAGGATCCATTCTGAACAAATCCTGCAAAGGTAAATCAGGAGTCCCATAAGTAACTGCACCATTTATAGTCCAAGGTAACTGAATGTTGAAATTCTCCAAGAAGTAATGAGGGACAACATCCTCTTTCTCCTCCCCATATTCCAAATTACGTTTAACAGCCATCAACCGATTAAACTTGCCCGGATTGCGAACCAACAACTCTGCTTGCAACGGCAAATTCTTACGAGTCCAAGTGTAAAATGGGAAGAAACGTTTACCATATTTTTTCTCAATCGCAGACAAGCCGCCATAATTAAAATGCAACTTGTAAATCAACTGCAACGCCTCGTCCAAATTACCACCCGTTTCCAACACATGCATACCAGTGCTTAAACGCATCAAATTCTCAGCGAAAGTATTCGCATGACGAACACCAGCAAAAAGAAAGAAACCAGAATCTAAAGGATTGAAAGTAACACGAGCCTGCCGATAAGGATTCTCGGAAGTGCCAACAACATAATCTAAAAATCCGGGTTGACCTAAATCAATATCCACAGAAGACGCAGCCTGACCGCCACCATGACCACCATTGCTGACGATATCCCACGCCCTCTTATACTCCGCATAATTAGGATCACTTTTCTTAGTGTTCTTCAACAACGTTTGCAAACCCAACTCAAAGTTTCCCTGACCTTCCTTATATGCTCTTTGCATCAAAGGAATAGTTTTCCAAGTACGAGAAACAGGAACATCAGCGAACCACATGTTAGCCATACCCCCAAAAATATTTCTCATAACAAAACCCGGAGTAGCAACCATCTGAGCCTTCATCCAATTATGAACCCTGTCATACCCCCTAATGAACCCTTCAACCTGCTCCCTGTCATTCATTTTCTGAGTAGCGATCATTGCATCAATAACACTGTCCGCCATATAAGTATCACCAGCAATCAGCCAAGGACCCCACATTTGCCTAGCACTATTATTAAACATGTCTCGCAACTGATCGGCTGTGAGATTATTCAAATCATAACCACCACCAAACGAATTAAGATTAAATGCTTTGTCATTCTTAGGACCCAACTCGGCAGCCAATTCCTGAGCGAAACCATGCCTTTCTCTTTCAGCAACAGTCAACTGAGCCTCTGTATCCGCCGCTCGTGCAATAATATCCTCAACAGCCTGCTGCTCTTTAAGAAGTTTTTGCTGTGCCTTAACTAACCGTTGGTCATAAAAGTATTGTTTCTCTAACAACTCTTTAACTTCCATCTCAGTTCGCATTATTCGATCAACAATCCGTTGACGTTGCTCATCCATATGTGCAACAACACGGGTACCTGTAATGAACTCACCTATTTGAATGGCATCGTAGTTCATCGAGTTGGTCATAGGCGGACCATGCTTAATCTCACCTTTAACCGTTTTCAGTATTGTATCTAAATCTAAAAAATGTTCCAAATTCCAAACATCAGGACCTAAAGAAGACGTTGGCTCAACTATTGCAGAAGGTCGACCATCAATGAGGAGATCATCGCCTTTTCGCGCACTTTCCTCCATCAAAGCCCGCAACTCCTGCCAAAACTCTTCACCCCTCACATCAGGATGACGAAGCCTTGTAACACCACCGGCACCATATCCACTACTTTCCCCATAATAAGAATCAGGAGTATCATCCCAATAAGATGCCCAACGGGTTTGTCTACGACCATCTACCGCCCGCAACGCAGGATATGTAGCAGCGTTATAATCCATCAACCCCTGTTCAATCGTTATCCAAAAGTTTTGCAACAACTCGTATAGGTGCTGTGTATCTACTGGACTTCTCGTACCAGCATCTGTTATACCATACATGGTAGGCATATGCGACGAAGCAGTACCCCAACCATAACGGTCAGTACTCAAGGCTTCCACAAATTCACGATTCGCTCCACTCATCCGAGGCAAATTCAACCCAGCAAGACCCCGCTCTTTCACAGAAGGAAGTATCAAACCTTCAGGCATCAAATTTCTCATCAAATGCGACCACTTGCCATCATTCTGAGAAGCCAACTCTAAATAAGTTTTATTCAAACGCTCTAACGTAGACCACACATCGTCAGACAACCCAGAAAGCCAATCTGTTTGCAAAGCATTATTCACTGCACCTAATTCTCGAATACTTGCAACAAACTTCTCAACCATTTGCAACTTTTTATCAGGATCAACTGGTTGTGGAGTAACCGACCATTCAGGATACGAAACACCACCTGTTTCCGTAGGAGCGGACTTTTTGAAGAAACGCATAACCCGCGGCACAGCCTTTGTTTCACCGGCTGGAACCACCCACACATCACCCTGCATACCACGCACAGCGTAAGCGCCACCATCGTTAACCCAATCAGGCTGATTCAGATCTAAACCACGAGTAGGTCTTCGTGACACACTCACCTCACCGCCAAATGGCTGCTCCCACATATATGCTTCTGTAAGAGGCTCATCATACGGTTTTACTCTAAACCCTACTGCACCATAGTTTTCGGCTCGAACCATGTCGGCTCTCCACACTCTCATCGCTTTGTTTATTTCATATTTCCACTCTTCAATAGCATCTACCGCACCGTCTTCAATAGCCTCTTTTAGAGTCGTATAAGGACTAGAGTTAGCCATCGTGTAACCTGAATCTGCTAACGCATCAAACCTTGCTAACATCTCTGGTGGCATCGTGCGATTAATCAAATCATCGGCAAAAAGTACGGTAGGTCCACCTCCTGTGAAAAAATCACGCACATCGGGATGAAACTGCACAGATTCAACCCCCACCTCAACCTCGAAACGCGCACCGGTCAAATTCACTTCCCTATTTACCACATTACCCGCAGGGTCTATAACCTGTTCAGTTACCGTTTCCGCTGTTCGTACCATTTTCGTTTTGGGTGGCAACACAAGAGCCGCTCGTGCTGTAATGTCACCTGAAGTACCACCAACGAGTGATGCGGCTTCATTAAGCCCCATCTCACTCAAATTAAACAATTTTGTTCGGGTCATCTGGCTACCAGCGGCAGAAGTGGTCATTTCCATTCCCGCCCTGTCCGCCGCATACAAAAGCGTCGAATCAATCCATTCAAATAAATTCTCAAGCAACTTTCCAGTAAGAAACCCTGTACGCATAGGCTGAAGTTCTTGCAACTGAAACAATATGTCACCACCAGATCCGGATCCCCCGAAAAAATCCCAACCTACACCAATCGAACTAGTAGACATATTGGTATGCAAAGTTAGAATTTCCGAGGCATCCTCCCATCCTCCGACCATTACGCCCGTCTCTTCTGCAAGATTTCCTAATTTGTTGATATATTCATGCAACCCCTCCAACGACTGAATCATACGATTTCGCATAGGATGCCCACTATGTTCAATCACATTTCTTAATGTTCTACCACCAAAAGCAGGGATGGCAACATCTATACCAACCATAAGAGGATCTAAAGTATTTTCATAATTCCACATGGCAGCCTCAGTAAGAGGAATCGTACCGGGAGATAAATTACTCAACCCATCATCAGACATGGCTGTACTTATAATAGCACGATCAAAAACATCCGAGAACTCTGATATGGCACCTTGTCTAATCGCATCAATGGAACCTTGTGAAGTGACGTTAAGATTGTCAAGAGCCGATTGTATAGATTCAAGACTTTGAATAGTTCTGTCTCGAAGAACCGTGTCTTCCAACAAACTCTTAAGGAAAGGAAGCATAATACTTTCAATATCACCTAAATTGGCAGCAATGTCCGCACCTGATCCGTTGAGAATTTCACTGATAAACGTTTGTGCTTCGGAGGCGGACAGTGACAGCATCTCAAGTGCCTCTTGATCAGAACCGGACGCAGTTGATGTCCAAAAAACATCAAGATCAATCTTCTCTTGTTGCACCGCCGTAGCCAAATTTTCCAACAACAATTCGTGCGTTTCGTTCATCTTTCCTAAACCTTCACGTATCGCACTCACTCTTGTTAACAGACCTCTCAACTCCTCCATCGCAGGAGCCAACTCTTGAACAGCGTTAATTGCAGCACGTTGCGGGCTTCTCGGAGGACCATTAATAGGGTAACCTAAAATATCCACCAAAAGTTTAGAAGAATCAGGAGTGTCAACGATATTGTATATACCTAAAATATCTCCAATTTGTCGGATCTTCATTTGTAGCACATATTCCAAATTGAGAACTTCAGCATTTGTTTCAAATAACTGTTCTAGCAAATCACCCCAAATACCACCCGAACCACTCCCACTAGTACCCCGCCTAGAGGTACTACCAGACGGTAAATCTATACCGCTTCCTGATAATTCAACCGTGTTTTCATCACCCACCAGCCTCGAAAGAGCATCATCTATCGCCTGTACACGACTCTCAATAAATTCTATACTGCCACGACCACCACCAGCATGTTCAACACCTTCCAAAACAACAGCATCCTGATACTGGCGAGCCACAACAGCAGCACGAGCAGCCTTCTGTTCATCAGTCAACTTGTCTAACTCTTCACTAAGATCACGAACAGTGTTCTCCAACGCTTCCAACACATCAGCATTCTGCTTCCAAGTCTCAGCATTAAACAAAATACCCCGACTAGCCAAATACTGTTCCAAACCACGCAAATTAGCGTCATGCGACAAAGCATTAGCACGATACGCTCTACGTTCAGCGAAACCCTGCAACCAAATAGACTGCCCCTCCTCCAACCAGCCTCCCTGAATTAAAAGATCATCTATCTGTTCCGCCACAGAACGATTCAAAGGATCTGCAAGAGGATTGTTCGCATTCGCTCGGATACCACTACCAATCTCCGCAGATCGCGTAGCACTTTCCCGTTCACTCAAATCTCGTAAAATAGTTATTTTAGATTCAGGATCAGCAGGATTCCAATCAGGATTTAAACCACGTTGCGTGTAAATAATCTCCGATGCCTGTGATGGCGCATTTACGGTACCCGGAGTGCGTAAAGTACCAACTATCTCTTCACCACCATCTTTCGCAGGAACACGTATAACTTTCCCATTTATCAAATTTCCATCAGAATTAACATGAGAAGGTACAGTTCCACGTTCCCTTATAGGACCAACACGAGGACGGGATCTACTCAACACCTCCTCTTGCCTGCCAGCAGCAGCCAACTTTTCATCAAAAAGAGCATCTTCAACAAAATCGGACAACCAACCTATGTTACTCCAATCCTCACCATAGATCGCCCGAAGAATGACTCGACCCTCTGGGGAAAGAACCATACCTCCGCCATAACCGCCATAAGCGTTAAGGTTTTGTTCCACCTCTTGAAAAAATTTACTTGTAGGTTTACCCGCTTCATCAAATGCAAGTCCATACAAATTGTCACGAGCCAACATAACCAATTCAGGTTCCTCAACCTGCTCCAACAACATACGTTTAATCGTACCGATTTCTTCCAAAGTCAAATTAGGATACTTTTGTTTGATCCGATTAATACCTTCTACAGTTATTGTCTGCGGTCCATGTGCAGATGGGAAAATAGATTGAGTGTCCGATCCGCCTATTCCCAAATAAGCAACCCAATCAGGTTCCAACTCGATCTGACCTAAAGTTAAATTGTCAACATTGGGATAATCTTTAACAACCTGATTCTGAACCCGATGCGTCGTTTTACGCATACGTTCACCCAAATAAGCACCCAGCATATTCCCGCGGTCAAAACCAGAACGTAACTCGTTCGACAAAAGAATATCATCCACATTCCTACTACGAGCAAGAGTTCTCGAAGCGCGTTTAGTTTCCCTCTTCCTCTTATTCCACGCAGCAGCCTCTTCCCTAGGACTTTGCGAACGTCTCAATGCGTCCACATACTGCGTTTGAGGATCAACAAACAAATTCTTGAAAGCCTGCGCTCCTCGTGTAGTCGCAACCTTCTCATACATCATTCCCGGACCTGACATTATAGAAGCAGCAACACCGCTACCCAAAGGAAACACACCTATAGGCAACGTATCAACAGGCACACGTGCAGCACGTGTTATAAGTTGACGTGCTTCATCAGATAAATCCGCAGGTAAATCTTTTAAACGTTTACGTTTCTGAGCGTTGAAAACCATCTCGTTCAAATCCATCGAATCATCAAAACCCATAGTCTTCAAACGTTGACGTGCAGTCGTAGGAGCATCCGCAGAGCCGAAAGCCTGCCTTGCACGTTTCCTAGCCATTAAACGAGAATCACGAGTTAACCTTCCCAGAACAGGACCAGTACCCGGAACTCTCCAACGCAAACCAGTTTCAATACCCAACTCATCGATAAGTTCCTTACCGACTTTGCCATGCTTCCGAGCCAACACATTGCGAGCAGCAGAAACACTACGGTGCGTACCAACAGCCTCTATAGCAGCCTCAACCGCTAATTCTTTAGCGCTCTTAGCCTTACCCACACCTTTATACAACTGATTCCGTAAAAAAGTTAAATCAGTCAGCAGTGCCTCCCTACCGCCTATACGGGCATAAGCGCCCAAACCGCCAGCCCAAGACAAAGGATCTAAAGCAACGTCCCCCGCTAAACCTAAAGCCCGATTACCCCACTTGCCTAAATCAATACCTTCATCGTGGATTAGTTCACCGAAACCATAATGATCCGATATTTGATTACGGAAATCATTCCAACTGAACCCTTCACCTTGAAACAAGTCGATTGTTTCTTTCAAACCAGAAGTAACAAGAGAACGTGGGAAGTCAATTGCGCCAAGGATTTTGCCGAAAATACCTCCGCCGCCTCGTGAAACTTGTTGCGCTCCACGGGCTGTGGGAGTGTACGGCATTGAAGCAAGACGCTCCATGGTTGTTTTACCAACAGGCGCACCTGATGATGGAATTGGTGCTACCCCTGTTTTAACTATTGCTTGGAGAGCCTCATTGATGGCGGACATCGGGTTTACTCCTCAACCCATTTACCTGTACCTACGTCGAATCTAAGTCCTTTGCCTAACTGTTCAATGATCCATTCTCTAGGTTCAATGTTACCAAATTTAGGAACGGCATCTTCAACGTTATACCATTTGCCTCCCACTTCGATCCTATTCGATCCTCCGAATATACCCCCAAGAAAATCTCCTACAGCACCCACAGGATCATTATCGGATGGTTCGCGGAAATCCCATGGATTCAACTGTTCTTCCGGTACTGCTAAATCTGTTTTTAAATCAAGTTCACCTTGTTCACCCGGACTGAGAAATGCTTCAGGATTTTCAGATTCATACACTATCTTGGCTACCTCATCTAAAACATCAGTACTTACACCCATATTTGCATTACCACCAACGCCACTTAATGCTCCCGAACCTGTAACCTCATCTAAAACAACCTGCCATTTAGCACGATTCTCCGCAGGTGCATTTTCATCTGAAATTAGACTTTGGATAGCCATTCTAAAATTACTATCAGAGAAACCCTGCAAACCCAAACCTTCAATTTCCATCAACAGATCCGTCCACATGCCCGCATCAGCCTGAGTTAAATTAAATATTTGTTCAAAGACAGGTAGATCAATATCGTCACCTGCCAAAGCCGCCCAACCCTGAGCGATACTCGCTTCCTGCGCTTTAGCATCCAAATCGTATTGACTCTCAGCCAACGCCATAGCATTAGCATCAGCGATACCCATACCAGTAGAAGCATCCCAACCTATCGGACGACCATAATCAGGATTAGGTATTGTCATAACACCTTGAGGAGTGTTGACAGTTACAGTAGGACGCATGTCCATACCTTGCCCCATCATCCCAAGGTTAAAGTTCTCTTGAGCCAAACCCTGACCAGCAGTCAACCCAGTACTAGTATCAAACCCATAAGGCATTTCCGTAGCAGGATTGATTAGATTAGCAATATTAAACTGTTTTTGCTGTTCTTGCTGTGCCGCTGTTAAACCAGTAGTAGTATCAAAACCGTATTGCAAACCAGTAAGAGGATCAACACCCTGTGCTTTCATTGTTTGATCAAACTGATCTCGACTTTCTAAAATGCCAGCCAAATCTACACCAGAAGACTGCGCAGCCATAAACTGATCAGTACTCATATTAAGAGTGTCCGCCAATGCGGCAGCATCCAACTCACCCGAAGCAAGCGCAGCCAACGCAGAGTTAGCCTCTTCCTCCGCTGTCAGATTCATAGCCCGTTCATCTGCTAACAGACCTTGAGCGATCTGTCCGAACATGCCGCCACCAAATTGCGGACGACCACGTTCATCTAAAGTAATCTCTCCACCTTCATCACGTGCAACTGTTCCACCCATAGTGGTCATAGCATCACCAGTCAAACCACCAATAAACTTTAAAGAATCCAAGAAACCTAGATTCTCTTCAGCGACACCTTGAGAAACAGTTCTTCCTATGTTGAAATCTCCGGGTGCTAACGTTGGATCAACCTGACCGTAAAGCAACTGGTCTAATTCATCTAATCTGGTACCTTCAGCCGTCTGAGCATCCGTGTACGCTGTCATCGCGCTTGTTTGAGCCGTGTCAAAGTTCGCTAAAACATTAGCGACTTCTTCCATAAACAAGGTGTTTGCATTAGCAGCATCCAACAGTCCTTGTGTTACAGCAGTGTCATATTGTTGTTTTCTTGTGGCGAGAAGATTGTTTATTATTCCTTTTCTGTCTAATCCATCAAAACTAGTGGGAGCAGCACCGCCGCCGCCCATGCCGCCGCCCATGCCGCCGCCCATGCCGCCGCCGCCGCCGCCGCCGCCGCCGCCGCCGCCACCGCCGCCGCCGCCGCCACCGCCGTCATCGCCGTCACCCATAGGATCCACGCCGCCAGCAGGAGGCATTCGACCACCTGCCGCAACAGCATCAAAAAAACCAGAATCTACAGCAGCATTAAAATAATCAATCTCATCCATAGACAACCCAGTAAGGGTATTTAAATTCGCTGCAATCCTTTCAGGACTTTCTCCCGAATTTTGAATACTTTGAGCCGCCGTAGCAATAGGTCGCATCCCTTCCATATTTCCGGGTCCAATAGTTCCCATATTTTGATTAGCAAGATTAGAAGCAAGTTGTGTAGCCACACCTCGCATCCCTTCCATGTTTCCCGGACCTATAATTGCAGGACGAATTGAAGGATCCCATTGAGTTCCAGCCATAGCATCTTCTATAGCACCTAAATTTATTTCATAAGGACTAGCAGGAGTAGTAGTGTTTCTACGTGCCACGACAGCAGGAGCAGCAGCCGCAGCCTTCGCAGCCTTCTGAGCAGCAAGCCGCCTTTCAAGCGCAGCATAATCAATATTAGGTAAATTCATTAACTCAAAGCCTCTCGAAGTTTCGCAGCCGTAGCAGCCCGCTCAACATTAGAATCCAACGTGTCCTCCAAACGAGTACCAAAATAATCCCCGTAAGCACCCAAACGATCCATAGCAATCTGCATCAAAGCATCATCCAACATCGCACCACGCTCCGCCATCTGACGACTATAAGCACCAGCAGCCTCAGTCAAACCAAGATTCTTAACACCCGAAACTTCCATACCACGCTGCGCATAATTGCTCAACAACTGAGGAACCTGCTTCTTATACGACTTACCTAAATCGTAACGATCAACCTCATAATTTCTCTTAGCCCTTTTAGAACCATGCGTACTACCCGCCAACGAACGCGCTAAACGTTGCTGAGGAGTGACCCCATAGGGGTCCGACACATTGTAATTTTTAAAAGGATCAAAAGCCATCTAGTTAAATACCTGACCCGCAATGACAAGAGTAGCGGTGTCTACAACAACATTTAGAACAACAGCCCCCTCCGACCCACCGCCGCTGAGAGCAGTACCAGCAGTTACATCCGAAATGTCGCCCGTACTGGTCTGTGTGATACGTTGGTTTATTCTCTGTACGCTCATTGCAACACTCCCTATCCAAAGTATGTGATCTGAATATCAGAATCTGAAGACCCAGCCCTGATGAACTTCACATCTGTTAAATCGTCTTGGTACAAATCCATAACGCTGTATGGATTCAAATAGTGACCCACAGAAGCAGTCGGGGTTCCCCACCTGACTCTGATTGGTTCAGCACCGTTTGTTATCATTGCCGCAATAGCACCAGTGGCGGCTGTGCAAGCAACAGCCACAGTAGATACTGTTAACTGCTGATCACCTACAGACGACCCGTACTGTGAGGCGTTATATCTTATTCCTGACATGTTTCTCCTAACCGCCTAACGCCGTTACGCGGATTTCTAAATCATCCAATTTTTCTTGGATTTTAAACAACTCAAATTCGATAGCGCGAGCATTCTCACCTAACATTTTTTGTGTGGGCTGGTATACGACAGTCATTACTCGGCTTCCTCCGCTGGAGGTACCGCAGTGATATAACCATCTTCATTAACTGTTGCATCAGCCCAAATGTTTTGACAAAAAGCCAAAGCCTCAGATTCAGTCACTTCCGTGACATCCCAAGTTTCAAGCCCAGTCAAATCACAAGTTTGAATCAAATAACCAATGTGGTAACCATTCTCATCTTTGTAAGCACTCGGACATGCTTCGCCACCTTTATCAGAAATCGCAGGCAACGGACCAGTTCCCGATGTTCCTTCAGAAAGTTTCCATTTTAAATAAATCATTGAGACAACTCTGCTTTCACTTGCGCTTCAACTTGATTGTTTCTTTCTTCAACAAGTTCATCCAATAAACCAATCTGACGCATCGCATCTAATTGCGACCATTGAACACCACCAGCCATGATTTGAAGATTGGTTTGTCGAGTCATCCGAGCAGTCCAATATTCAGGTTGAGCGTGTTCGATCTCGTCGCGTGTGAAATGCGGCATTTTATCAAACAAATCTTCCATAATCGCATATTCTTTCAACGAACCGTTGTATGTAACCATCAAATAATTCAAATCAATTTGTTTACTTTCAGCATCCAACGCATCCATCTCATCGCCTGTTTCTAACAATCTTTGAATCTCTAATTTTGATTTACGGATCGCTACTTCGTTTAGTTCCAACGCATGTCGAAGTGTTTGCATTTCTAAACACAACTGATAAAACTGCATTTCAATAGTGTCATGCTGTCTTAAAACAAAATTTTCTATTTGAAAACGTGAACGGCTTTGTTGAACTTCCGCTATCGCTTCAGGGAACTGCATTCTGAGAGGGGCAACTTCGTTCATGGTGAAGCATCCGTACTAGAAAAACACATAGTTGCACTATCACTTGACCAATTACCTGAATCGGCTAGAGCAACAGTCGCAGTAGCCGTAGTTTCCGAAGCATAAGCCAAAAGAGAAGTAGCAGAAGTTTGACCACTATTTGACCAGTAACCGTGATTTCCTGTGTCTGAATATCCTGCTGAATAACCGCTATGATTAAGTGTTGCGCTTAGTGTCGAATGAGTGAAACTAGAAGCATAATCCCATTTATCAATAGCAGAACCCAGATTGTAACCAGCACCGAAATACCCTGCGACCTGCCCATTAGACATAGCCGCCCCACCATACGTACCAGTCGATAACGAAGTTTGTGTGGAACCACTATCGGAAGAAAAAATGACGCTAGTTACGACAGTTCCAGGGGCGCTGACACCACCCCAACCGCCAGCAGATAACCCTCTGTCACCGCTTTTCGCCATTCCTCGAACCATATACCTTGCTACGTTTACCGTGGGTGAAATAGTGCTAGTGGAAGTATCGCTTGAAAAAGCAAACTTTTCGATAGAAGTCGTGTACGCACCAGCGTTTGTTATACCTGAACCGTAATACCCTGCTGTGCCACTATTTGCATAACCGAAACCGCTTTGGTGTTCTGTTTGCGTAACAGTAGCACCAACCTCAGAACTAACATTTGAAGGTAATGCTACTTTCCAACTGCGCCTTGAACGGTAAGTCGGGTCGTCATCTTTGTTGATACCTGAAACGCTGTAACCAGCAACTTGATTATTGCAAATTCCGTAACAAACATTAGATCCCAGAGTGGTTATTGCAGTAGTAATAACTTGGTAAGTTTGCAACGCAAACATAAACATCGTCATGTTTGCGTAGTTATATGATTTCTGCATAAAACCACCATAAGGCGAACCACCACCGCCAAACAGACCGCCATTCAACCAACTAGAAACAGCCGTAGACGGCCACGCCTTCGCCGTGTCCTTCCTGCCCTTCCAGTTGGAAACCGCAGAACTAGGGTTAGTCCTATCTTGTCGAAACACTATAAGACCTCTTAAGCAGTTATTCTATTTACGTAACCAAATACTGTCACTTTAGAAGCAACCGCAGCAGCACCTTTAACGAGTAGTCCTGTACTGGATTTACCAGACAGCACCAATCCGGGTACTATTAACTGAAGTCCGCCTTCTGCGGTGACTGTATATTCAATGAGATCATCTGGATCATCTGTTCCACCAAACTGAATCGTAATCTTACGATCCGTTCCATCGGTGTTGGAAGCGTAGAGCCAGATTTCGTCAAGCGTAGTTGCTGTTGTAGTTGTAGTGTGTATGTCCGTAAACGCACCACTATCAACAGCAAGTTCTATACCTGTACCATCTCCTGCACTGCCTCCGGGAGCCAGTTGTACTTTTGAATATGTTGCCATATTACCTTTCCTTTAATTGAAAACCGAGTTTGTAAGAACGTTATTAGCGTCATTCCACGTAGGATCTGTTATATCTGTTAACAATGCCACTGTTCCACTGTTATTGGGAAGCGTTATGACTCTGTCGGCAGTTGGATCAGTAGCCCGCAAAAAAGTTTCATAATCATTATCTGTTGCTCCCTCCCAATAAATAGCAGCATTAGCGCCTTGCGTGTGATCAAGTTTTATATTTGCAGAAAATGTTGCCAAACCTGTAAAAGTAGAAGTTTGATTAACTGCTAAAGCACCAGCAATCGTTGTTATTTTTGAAGTGGCAGACAAAGTAGGGGTATTCGTAGCCCAATCCACCACATCATCAAAATTTTCATTAACTTGCGCTGCGACAATCGCTGTTCCCGCAGTGAAACTATATGTTTTGGCTAATGCAGTCATTAACGCAATCTCCTAGTTCTATACATACCTATGATTGATGTCACACCCCATTTGCCCCTATAGGACACTGATGGAAGAACAGCAAACCTCAAACTAATAGCCACCGCTGTCCCAATTGAAGACCATCTACCCAGCACATAGTTATCTTCAGTGCCTTCTGCCTGCCATTCAGACGTATCCCACACGCCTGTACCTGAACCTGAAGGAGCAGAATCCCACGTAGAAGGCGAACTTAAACCTGTAACAGTTGCATTTAAACGTTCTGTCCAACCCGCTAAATTGTAATCTTTGTAAACATACTGATATATCAACAAATCAGCGTCCGCTAAAAGAACAGAACGAGTTTTACCCCACCTTTTAGCAAAAGTAGGACGATTACCTTCAAACCAGCCAGTCTGATAATAAGAATTTATTTCAGTTGCAGATGAATCATAGTTATCCACATCATAATTTTGGTTAACTTTAGAAATACGATCAAAAGAAACAGGTGCATCAATAACTGAAGTAGCAGCAATACCATAATGAGTGTCATTGGTAGGACGATACGCTAAAAGACTCCGAGCATTAATATCGTGCCTAACCCAGCCGCCAGTAGCACCAAGACTGGGATCCCAAACAAACGTGTTTCTACGCTGCTCTTGATTAGAACCTGACAAATTATCATCAGATTGATAATTGACAGACAACCAAAGTTTCTCATCAAACCACATCATTGAAGGAACAACAGTGGTTGTTAAAGCAGGTTGCCCTACAGCATAAGTCATTGCAGGTTTTATACGTTCAAAAGCCCACGCTAAAGTCTGATCTCTTAAAAGAAACAATCCATCTTCAGCAAACCAAAAGAACACACCAACAGTAGTGTTTATTGGTGTACAACCTTCCATGTTTCCCGCGGTGCGGGAAATGTTACGAACCTGAAAATTGTCCGTATTGAAACCTAAAACCTCATAAACAGAGTTCTCTTTGAAAACCAGCAAACGGTTTTGATCTGGGAGAATGCCTGTTATGTAGTCACCGTCTTCACCTACGTCTATGTCAACATAGTGTGTTGCAGTCCAGTTTTCCGCATCGGATGTTTTAGACCATCTTAAACGATTCTTATGATACGTTCCGCTTTCTAAAGTGTAAGCAGCCCAAACGTGTTCATTCCAAGTAGCAACATATCTGGCGCAAGGAAAGTGACCATCCGTTCCATCAAGATCAGGTACAGGATAAGCAACAGAGGCACCATCCCATCGTACTCCTGAATATGTCGTAATTCCTGAAGAGCCATGGAGCAACTCCCCATTAACGATATAAGTGTAACCATTGAAAGTCACAGAATGCGGAGCCTGACTGGTATTAAAATAAGCAGTAGTACCAATAGGACCAGTAAAATCCCCTGAAGCATTATTGTTATAATAAATTTGAGACTGGATCGTAGAATCATTCAAAATAGCAGCAAGAATCTGATTCTGTTCAGACTCATAATGAGTCATCAAACTAATAATATTGTGATCTAAAACAGTGTCATTAATTTTAGTAACAGCATCACGACGACGTACACCACCTCTAGGGTCAACCTCTACGTTCAACATTGCTGGAGATTCATTAGGGGCTAAATTGAACTGATCCGCTCTAAGATTCAAACCACCAGTAAAATCTGATTTTTCTTCGTATCTGTATGCTTCTTTACCTGCACCTGAAGTGACAGGAGGCAGTTTCATATCGAAAGGCATTTATCAGTTTTCCCATGAGTAACGCAAACGGCTAGGTAAAAAGTTGGAACCCATCCAACGAGAAGTCCGCACACTATTCAACAACAATGGTTGAGGAGCGGGAGTGTCTTCAAACCTTGCACGAAGATTATCCAACTCGCCTTGAAACAAAGCAAAATATTGGTTAGCCATACCCGCATCTTCTTGCTGTTGATACGTTCTGTATATTGCGTACAAAGATAAAACATTATCGAAAGGAACCGGCAAATCAGGCGTGTCAGCGTCTGCTATAGCGGTACGATTAATAACCGTTGTTCCACCAAATTCTATGGGGTTACGGTAACCACGCATATAAATTGTTTGACCCGATCCGGGTGTAGGGAACAAACGAATAACCTGATTGCTTATACCAGCACTGGCGCTTGAACCTGAAGCCCACATAGACCAATACCACGGGTCACCAGAATTGTTAGAATTTAACGGATATAGAATATCAGCAGCGTCGTAACCTATGTATCTTAAAACTTGAGAATCTCTTTTCAGAGAAGCAATTTCTCTTAAACCAACGTTAGAAGGAGCGACAGCACCAGAAAAAGTAACACCATCATGTGTGATACTAAGATTAGTGGCGATGTCCGCTATCGGATAATCTGATTGCCCACCCACAGTTGTGAAACTTAAAGCAACTTCATAAAACGGCCAACGCTTCTCAGAATAGACAATCAGGTTGTAACCTTCACGAATAAATGTGTTCATTGTAGAATCTGACACATCGCTGCTGGTTATATCAACTATGTCACGGACATAAGTCCGCATTGCGCTTAACTGCACTATAAACCCCTACTTGGTTTTTTTAGATTTAAAAACTTTAGTAGATGTTTTCACAGGAGCCTTCTGGATCGGTGATGTGTCTGCGACACGATGAATGTTACGTGATTGTCCAACGGTTTGAGGCCGTGGTGACGAATCCCGGAAATTGGTATCAGCCGAAGGTTCCCCTGCCGGTCTAACCCCTTTCTTATACGTATACTGTTCATATCTAGCCATTAGGACTCCTGTAAAAACTATCTCTGTGCCATCAAATTATGCAGGTGTAATACCGTACATGTATCCTTGACGGGCGCGGTTACTTGTTGTTAACTCGCCGTAGCAGAGTAACTGTGAGAATACCGCATCTTGATTTGTAGGACGGACAAACGGAGTTGGCTTAAACCAAACGTCTGAGTGTGCTACAAGTTGTAGATACTTGGTATTCAACATGTACATTTTTCCTTCGCCCGCGAGAACGCCGTCAAATGTTACTGGACATCCCTTGAAAAGAAGGTTCTGGAAACCACCATCAGCCATGTCGGTGTCGGTGTACCTGATCTGTCCTTCAAGAAGACCCTCGTATGTTTCATACTGGGTTTGTCCTGTGATGATGATTGTAGGCTGATCATTACCCACTGAACAGTTATTGTAAGTGGTAGCCATGTTTGCTTGAGTAAGAGCGCCACCTACGTTAGTAACTTGTGATCTCCACCACGAGTTATCTCCGTCAGTAGCATCAATACCCGCAAAAGCGGCTGATCCATCATCATTACCTAGACCAACACAAGCGGCTAGACCATTCCAGTCTTTGCCACCGTTGCCGGTGCTGTTACCATAAAACATGGTGTTCATGTTTTCAATAATTGTTTCCTGCGTTTGAAAGATTTTTCCTTCAAGAAGGTCAATTATTTGTGCTTCACCATTATTTTTGGCTTCTTCAATACCGTTGATTGTTACTGTCGCAGCATACTGTTTCCAAGAATACTCAGCAGCGCTTATGCCTGTTTGAGCAGTTGTGGAAATAGCATCTGTACCAGCGTATGAACCAGCGGTAGAGTTTGTGCCATAAATAAGGGGTACTACTATGTTCGCACCACCTGATACACGCCTAATTGTCTGACCATTTGTTAAAGCGTAAAACAATGGTCTTGCGCTGAAAATGTTGTCAGTCAGTTTAGGGATGTAGTTTTTCAGAGTGGTGGAAAGTATTTCATCAAAGTTAGCATTACCTGCTGCCATTTGTTTTTTACCTCATTCTGTTATCTATGAAGCAAGTTCCCGTTTCGCATCCTCGAATGCTTGCCGGATAGAATTAGGTTTAGTCGAAGCACTATCCTTGATACTTCCTGTTTGTTTAGAACCTTTTGGTTCCACAACAGAAGCATCACGTTTAGCATCTGTTCGCTCTTGCTCTTTCTCCAATTTGTTGGCTTTCTCTGCAACATCGCCATATCTCATATGAGTTAATGCGGCTTCTAAGTTGCCTATTTTGTGAGTCAACGCATGTTGATAAAGTTCTTGCGAATCAAATTCCCCGTACTGGTCCCTAAGTCCTTCTACCTGCTTTTCTACTTGTTGTCGTCGTTGTAAACGTGCCTGCTGCGCTAACTGTGTTTCCAACTGCACAATACGCTGCTCGGTGGCATCAGTTTTAGGCTCATCCCACATTGAATCAGAACTGTAACTATCGTTACTGCCCTGTTGTGGAGTTGATCCCATCTGAACCCCGAACGCATCTGCTAACGCTGTCAGAGTCCCATCAGGGTCTGCTTCCAGCGAGGAAACTATTGCTTCCGCTTGCTGTAACCGTTTACGTTCGGAAGCCAATTCCTGCGTCTTACGTGTGTAATCCGACTGTCTTTGGTATCCGTCCCGAAGTTCTTCAAGGCTGACCTCTTGATTTTCACCATCCACCTTAACGGCATATGTGTCACCAGAAGGTTCCTCTGAAACTTCAACTGAAGACTCTGGAGTATCCACCGAGGTGGATTCCTGTACATCTTCTTCCATATTCTTTTTCTCCTTGGAGTCCTAAAAGGCTGCTCCTATAATCACAGGACACATTGTCCCATGCGATCTACAGATCTGGTAAACCAACTCCCATTTGTCCACGAAGTTGTGCTACCAATTCTGGAGGAACCCCACCAGAAGCACCAAAAGCGCCACCTTGTTGAGGTACCAGACCTTCCATCATTGCTTGCGACGCACCCATACCGGCATTAGGAGATTGACCTTCAGGTTCCTCCCCGCCCATAGGCATAGGTTGTTGCTGCATGATAAATTTATCAGGATCTTTAATATCAAATCCCATAGTCAAAACATGTTTAGCCAACGCTGTTGGATCTATAACAGTCCCGACAAGCGGAGCCATCGCATTCAATAATGAGACAGCCTGCTGTTTACGAATAGTGTCATTAACGGGTTGAGTCGAACCACCTTCAACAGTGAAATCAAACTCACCTATAATATCCTCTCGCGTGTAAGTAAAGAAAATATCTTCTCCACCTTTACCAGCGATACGAGCCATCTGCTCACCTGTCATAAATTGTTGCATCAATTGGATAACTCGTCGTGCTATGTGACCGATACTAATTTCGACTATCGCTAGTTTGTCTGCCGCGCGAGCATTACCTGCATCAGCAATAATTGATGCTTCAGTAGCAGTACGCCGAATCTCAGGCATTTGACCTCTTGCATATTCGGAAACTCCCGACACAGTACTAATATCTTCTTCTATGATTGCTGAAGTGTTATAAATCTCTGGGGATAACGGAGTTTGAGGCATAGGAACCACAACTTCCTGTAAAGGTTTATTTTCATCAACCACTGGGACTAAACGCCCATCTTGATCTGACTCTAATGCTTCGCGTCCTTCAGGACCAAAAGACCGTTCGTGATACAAATATTTCCTTGCATACCGTTTACGTGCATTAATCAACTGTGTACGTGTTTTATCTAATTCCAGTTGCAACGACTCTATAGATTCTAAATCACCCATCGGATAGAAATAGTCCGGGATGTCATAATTTCGTAACATTACAAAAGGTTGACCGTAAGCGTAAGGCATAGGTATCGGATCGACTAGAAACTCTTCTCCTGTTTGCGAGAAAACAGACATCGTGTTTTCTGCAATATCGTAGTATTCGTAAATAGCCACACGATCTTCTTCTAAAAGGAATTGTTCTTGTTCCTGACGTTCCCGGTTTTGAAACATCGGATATAAAATACCATCTGCTGTTAAACGTTTCCTAGCAGCAGCCTTATATCTTTTATCCTTTTTAGCCTCTTCCAGAGGGCGGACAATGCGTTGACAGATCCATTGAGCATCCTCCATACACGTCGCTTCAGGATCAACATACATGTCAAAAGGAGAAACTCGTTCTACAAAAGGCTGATCTTCTACAACAACTGACATTGTGTCAGGAAGCGTCGTTACGATTTCTTCGTCTGTCGGAACTCCACCAGCCAAAGCAGCATTTTCCATAGCGAACGTTTCTGCTTCTAAAATAGCCTCATCAACCATTTCTTCACGTTCAGTATCGCTAATAGACCGTTCTTGTTCAACAAATTTCCAACCGACCTTTAACCAACCATGACCATTAATTAAAAAATCTTTTACAGCACGACGAAACGTCTTACGAAAATCGTGATGTCTCCATAGGTAATTAACAACCGCTTCTACGAAAGCAGCCCTGTCAGAATTTTCTTGTTCAGTCGCAGAAACAACTATTTTAGGATGATTCACTGAGACAGAAGGAGCAATAACGTTAATAGTTGAAAAAGCCATATTAACTACAATCAAATCTTCATTAGTAGCAGTAGTACGCGGCCATTGTCGACCACGGTACAAATCAATCATTCGCTGCCATAACGAATCGTAACCCATTTCATCACGCCAACGAGCCGACGCTTCAAGTCGACGTTTAGCAATTTCAAATTGCTCAGATCTAGTTTTTTTAGCCATTAGACTTTCTCTATATTACGCCCTTGCGCTTTGGCTTCGGCGACTAGTTTTTTTTCTCTTTCGTTCAAAGTCAAATGCTGCTCGTCTAGCGGTAACCGTGAGCGGGAGACTGCTCCAGTTACGAATTTGATGCCATGTAGTTTTTGACGACGTTCCCATAATTCATCCAGTTCCGTTTCCGATACTGGACCACGAAAATCCTGCACATACATGCAAAAATCTTCGTAGGTCGCTCCGCGAGGGAGGACTGCCACGTCTATGGACGCTTTGTATGAGGTGCGGCGTTGTGTCCTGCCAAGTCTGGTTGTGGCTTAGAAGGTTCAACTTGTCCTGTTTTTCCATGCTGATTAAACGGAGTTTCTCTAACAGTTTGTTCACCGTACCCACCTGTCATATTTGCATATTTAGGTGAATCCATTCTTTGACGAGGTGACTGAGGTTGTGCAGGTTCCCAAATAGGGTTAGCAACAACAGAACCACCACGTTCCATTACGTTATTACCGCCGGTAGTGCCTTTACCATCAACATTCTGACTAGCACTAGTGTGCGATACAAATCTTGCCATAATCGAAACCTCCTAATGGTTTCTAAAAGTTTCCTAAATACTATGTTTAGAGTGTCCCACGCATACTATGTTTACCTATCAACATTTCATCAGTTTCCTCTGGTTTAACCATTCTAGCGAACCAATCCAGCGTCCAATAATCGTCCACTTTCTTTGTAAACTCAGGCATAAACGCATATTGGCGCATTTCATTAGCCAACGCTAGAGCCATAACACGGTCATCATGTGGGCTACCACCCATAGTTCCGCGCTCATTACGGACATAAGTACGCAACTCCGCCAAAGTATACCTATCGTGAATAGTCAGTTCCTCCGAACGTAAAGCCATCCCAAGATCATCAATCATCAAAGGTTTAGTAGTTCTGGTGGTTTTCCAACCAAATTCTTGAGAAACTTTAGTAGTAGCCTGATTCAAACTTCTTTTACGAAAAAGATTAGGATGACCTAAATGACGTAACTGAACTATAGTAGTTAAACCATGGTTATTGGATTCAACACAAGTCAAAGCATCCTTATACCACAAAGCGAGATTATATACTTCGCCTGCTAACGTATCAGGAGGAATGTGACCATGCCACATAGCAACCTGTTCACCAGTACGCACCTCCAAAACTTGGGCGCAAGAATAGTCACCGTGGACTAAACCTTCGGCTGTATCAACACCTATACAATAAATTTTACTAGCGTCTGGTTCACGCCAAACTGTGAGCATCTTTTCTAAACTCCACTACTTTCGGATGAGGGTTCCACAAATACCCTCCTTGCCCTTCTTCTATTTGACTCATCATTCTTTCTATAACATCCAAATCGAAAACAGGATTACCTGACTTGATAAAAGCCTCTTCAGGGGAAGAAGGATATTCCTGAGCCAACTGCCACGCCAACATTGATTCTTTCTTAGACTGATACCAAGTATCATCTCTGTCCTCCGTAGCAGACCAAGGAAAAAACATTGGTTCAAACCTGTTAGTACCCGTTTCAGAACCAACCCACAATTCGTGAAAAAAGTTACCTGAACCATTAGCAGTAGACAAACCAATGATACGACCACCAACATCAGCGACAGGTTCTATAGAAGCCCACGCTTCTTCAGGATTTGGAAGGAACGCCCATTCGTCAACCACAACCAGCGTAGCCGACTCACCTCTTGCAGGATCGGATGCTGAAGGCATTGAAGTAATTTGAGAACCATTGTCAAACCCCATTTTTTGCTGATGTTCAACCAACGACTTAGGACCACGTTCCACCATCCATTCAGGTAAATGTTGAAAACCATACTTTGATTTTCTTAATAATAAAACAGACTCACGTTCAGTACGAGAAAGATCAATAATGTTCTGATCAGAGAAAAAGAACGCTAACCAAAACTGGTGCGCAGCAACAAGAGTAGTCCAACCTATCTGACGTGCTTTTAAGGTGAGACTGTAACGGTTTGTTTCCCAGTGCTGTAATGCGGTAGATTGCGCACGTCGTAAATCAAATAAGATACGCCCATGAGCAGGATGAGCAATATGCCAATACTTATGTAGGAAATAAGACTCATCTCTTTCACAACGCCTCCACTCAGCCTCTTGCTGCAACTCGGTTAATCTAGACATTAACACACCTTAAACAAAACAATGAGCAGTCTCACAGGTATCAGGACCATCTTCAAATAAACTTTGCTGATCCGGTAAATCTCGCATCTTACCATAGGTTTTAAAAGTGCTATGCGCTTCAAACCTTTCAAAAGTACGCTTACTCATCTCTTCTTCCAAATCAACGACCTGTTCAAACAAATCAGGTTTTTCGCGTCTCAACCTCAACCAATAATCATTATTATGAAACGGGCAGTAAAAACAAGCCGAACGAGGAGCAGGAGGCAAACCAGCATCTTTCACAATAGTTCGACACTGCGCACGAGATATCTTTCCATCCACTAAAGGAAAATCGTTTATCTGATACCTTCGCTTACTGTCCGACATTCGGTGAATCTCATCATAAGAAATACCTAACCCCATCATCACAGGATCATGCATCGTCGCACCCTCTTTACGAATATGCTTTTCCAATACTCTGATTTTCCAATGTCCAGTACAGTTACGATTCAAAGGTGGCGCTCTGTGTTTTCCTTTTCTTGGAACAGTTAAACGCACCGGCAAAGGAATTAAATTAGGTTCATTCATAATCTCTTCCCTGATGGAACGCTCCACCCCATCTTTAGAAACGCGTTTTAAAACATGTAACTCCATGCCATGTTTCGCCATAAAAGGTTTATGAACATTTTCCATATACTCGTAAGTCTCAGGATGTTCATCACCAGTATCAGCAAATAGAAAAGTTTTAAAATCTATTTCACCCTGCGCTGCTAAAACCATAGCGGCTGTAGATTGCACCCCTCCGCCAAAACTAAAATACTTTTTCATTACACATAAACTTCAACAAAAGCACCACATCCGGGACAACTCAAATTAGTAACCATCTTATAAGCATCATCCATAATCGCCGGTCTGAGATCGTCATCAAGATCATGGTCGCCGCCCCAAATCAACTCAGTGTTACAATGCCAACAATTCATATCTCACCCCGGATGGTTCATCAAAAATTCCTGATATTTCTCAGGTGAATCCAACACTATCGTAGTATACGAATACTTAGCGTCATCGTCACCTTTTCCCAGAGTCACAGTAATAGCCCCAATAAGAGTACCGATAGCCACCAACAAACCTGTGATGGCTGCTATAAGTTTAATTGTTTTATTCATCTACTGGAACCACGACTGGACGATCCGAGACAACGCCCCCACCAGATACACTGTAGAAGCGCCAACTATTCCCATCAAAGTCAGGACTATCCAATCCTTCCCTGAAGGCGGTTTCATTCGCAAGATTCACACGTCTCAGGGTTTTCCAAACCGCAAACGAGTTCCTCATCGTCGGAAAAAACATCATATTCTTCAGATGAAAACGCACCATCATAAACCAAGTCAGGACGCTCCCCCAAAACCATTTCATCCTCATAATCAACCTTCCCCATCAATAACCCTCAGATGATGAATTTGTGCCTCCAACTCATCAGCCAACTCAGTGTCCGACATAGCCGCCGCATCACGATCCTCAACAACAATCTTACGACGAGGAGTAAACTTCTCAATATACTGCAAATACAAAGAAGCAGCCTGAACACTCCCGCTAACAGCCTGAGAATGCAAAGCATCAATAACGCCCTGAGTACGCTCAGGATGAATATTCAACTCAGCAGCACGACGATCCCACTCCTTAGTGAAACGCATATCACGCTTAATGCGACGAATAGAATTTTCGTTAATATCGTTCTCTTTAGCCCAATCTTTTTGAAATTTAGGAACCCTATCGGGTCCCTGAAGTAGCCAATCTAAAAGATCTTTCCATTTTGTGGGCATTATCTTTTCGCCAGTCTCTTCGTCTGTTAACCAGCCGCGTCCGCCACCGTTTTGTGCCATAACATGAACCTCCAATAGTAAAACGGAGACTGTCCCGTGTTACAATCATGTTACAATGGTCTAAAAAGGCGGGACAGTGGCGACATATAAGTAGACACCATGCCATGCCATGCCATGAAAACAGTACGCCACCCATAGTGGCGGACAGCAGTTCGCTGAACTAAGGAAAGAACTCGCATTGCCCCTCC
>Ga0209228_1000108_pt1 | contig 38009 bp, 29 predicted proteins | sample METZYME_3_150m_FD_187547 | JGI IMG/M metagenome (GOLD analysis project Ga0209228, IMG submission 187547) | Marine microbial communities from oxygen minimum zone in mesopelagic equatorial Pacific - METZYME_3_150m (SPAdes) (version 2) | ecosystem: Environmental > Aquatic > Marine > Oceanic...
TGCCGGCGTTGAAGCTGATGTCGTGCTCCTGTGCACCCCGCCGAGTAGCCGGCACTCTCAGGTGGCCGCCGCATGTGCTGCCGGCCTCGGCATTTTGGCCGAGAAACCGCTTGCCGACACACTTGCTGATGCCGAGTCCCATGTGGCTGCGGCGAAGGAGGCTGGGGTCCCGATTGCCGTAGGGCTCAATTTCCGCTACCTGGCAGTGACTCAGGCGCTGAAGGCCCTCTTCTCTGCGGACCGGTTGGGTCCGCCGGAGTTCGGGCGATTCACCTACGAACGATGGCGAGATGGGCGGCTGCCGCACCTGAACAAGTATCCCATGTCGATGAAACAACCCATGCTCTGGGAGCAGTCCATCCACCACTTCGACCTAATGCGATTCGTCTATGGTGTGGAGCCGATCCAAATCTCCGCTAGGACTTTCAATCCATCATGGTCGATGTACAAGGGCGATGCCAATGTAAGTGCGCTCATTACCTTCACTGGGGGACTTGAGGTCACTTACCAGGGAACATGGGCGGGCAACTGGCAGAAAATGGGTTTCGAGTGGAGAACCGAGTGTCGGCAAGGGATCGCTCTGCAGGAGGAGATGTTCGGGGCTCTGAGCTATGCGATTAGAGATGACCCGGAACTGACTCCGGTCCCGCTTCCTGAGAGTGAACCGTGGATGGATGACGCTCGTGCTCTTCTCGCCGACTTCGTCAGCCACTTCCGGGAGGGCATACCTCTCCCGTGTCCGGGGACTGATCACCTGAATTCCCTTCGCATGGTGGAGGCCTGTATCCGATCTTCGAACGGCGAGGGGACCGTAAGCCTCTGTGAACAGTAAGGATGACTTCCCGATGAACCTTCAAACCTTAGTAGCACGTGCTGCCGGCGCCGTACTCTTTGGGGTGACCGTCATAGTCACTGCATGCTCACAGCAGCCTGAGGACGCCATCGTGGTAGGCCTCAGCGCCGATATCACGACTTTCGAGCCAGGGATGATCTCCAGTCGGGACAACGCGAATATTGCCAGGCATATTTTTGCTGGCCTGTTCTCACTGACTTCCGAAGGGGATCACGTTCCAGACCTCGCCCACACCCTAGAGATCTCCGAGGATGGGACGGCCTACGTCTACACGTTGCGGGAAGGCCTAACATGTCACGATGGTGAATCCCTCACGGCCGAGGATGTGGCGTACACCTTCAATCGGATCGCGGACCCCGAGAACCGGTTTACGGGGAATTCTCCTGGTTTTGTATTCACGTCGATCGGCTTTCAGGATGCGGTGGCACTCGACGACCTCCGGGTGCAGATCAACCTTGCCCGGAAGAACCCCATAGCATTCGGTCTCATCACCGAGATCTACATCCACTGCAAGGACGCCTACGAGGCGATGACCTTGGACGAGGCGGCTTCCAACCCGATCGGATCAGGTTCGTATCGGCTGGCTTCCTGGACCCGGGGGTCAGAAGTAGTTCTCGAGAAGACGAGGGAGCCAGGCAACTTCCAGAGGATCGTGTGGCGTATCATTCCCGAGGCGTCCACTCGGACTGCGGAGCTCATCTCCGGGAACGCGGACATCATCACCAATGTGGTCCCGGAGCAGGTCGAAGCGATTAATGGCTCGGGCCGTGCGGAGGTACAGGTGGTGTCGGGGACGCGCCGGATGTACCTCGGCTTTAGTTTGTCCGAAGGGTCCCGTCAAATGCCGGGAGGGGAGGCAATCCAAGACCCGCGCGTACGGAGAGCACTTCAGTATGCGGTAGATGTCCCTACCATTTGCCGACAACTCCTCAGCGTCGAATGCGAGCGTGCCACCGGACTAGTAAATCCGCCGAATGGCCATCCTGATCTGGAGCCCTATCCGTACGATCCCTCCATCGCGGAAGTGCTTTTAGACGAGGCGGGTTGGTCTCGGGGAAGTGACGGGATCCGTTTCGCTATCCGCCTCCAGGCGGGGAGGGCGAGGTATGTGAATGACGTCAACATCGTTCTTGCCATCAGCCAGTATCTACAGGACGTGGGGCTCGACGTCGAGGTGGATCTCATGGAGTGGGCTTCGGTTTATACGCCACTCCTCCATGCACGTAGCATGGGTCCCCTCTTTTTTCTCGGGACGGGTGGAGGGCTATGGAGCCCGATTTACGATATGACGGATATGGCGGAAGTTGGCTCGAGCACCAACTACACGCACTGGGATGACGACCGTTGGTTCAGCCGTTGGGTTGATTTGGCAGAAGCCTCGACGCCCGAGGAGACCCGTTCAATCATCGATGAGATGCTCCAGGTCTTCTACGACGATGGGCCGTGGTTGCACCTATACTTTCAGCCGGACTTCTATGGAGTTTCAAACCGGATCGACTGGGCAGCCCGCCGCGACGAACGGGTGTTTCTCTTCGAAGCAGGGCTCAAGTGATTTCTCCAGCGTTCTGAGTAGAGGACCTACTCATGGGATCGTACATCCTACGCAGGTTGCTTCAGAGTATCGTCGTGGTCATTGGGGTAACCATGGTGAGCTTCCTAGCCCTCCAGGCTGGTGGTGACCCCACGTATCTCTTCGTCAGCGAGCGAGCATCCCTGGAGGAGATTGAGGCAACACGTCGGGCACTGGGTTTCGATCGTCCCCTTCATGAGCAGTACCTAAGCTTTGTAGGCGATCTGGTCCAGGGTGACTTCGGACAGTCATTATCTTACAGGCAGCCTGCGATGGAAATCGTTCTTGAGGCTTTGCCGGCCACTATTGAGTTAACCCTCTTCGCAATGGCGATCGCTCTACTTCTGGCGATCCCCCTTGGTGTCTTGGCAGCGATACATCGGGGGACTGCATGGGATGGATCCATTACCACTATGGCCATGTTCGGGCAGTCAGTCCCAAGCTTCTGGTTGGGGATCATGATGATCCTTTTCTTCGGGCTCTATTTGCGCTGGCTGCCGATCTCAGGACAGGTCCCCTTTCTCATACCCCTGATGGAAGGGGACTTCGGCACAGCCCTCGGGAACCTGCCGCGCACAATTCTCCACCTCATCCTCCCGGGGATCGCAGTGGGTACGTACTCCCTGGCCAGGAACACCCGGCTCGTTCGCTCCTCCCTGCTAGAGGTGCTAGAACAGGACTACGTTCGGACCGCCCGATCGAAAGGGCTTCCAGAAATGCGGGTTCTCGTCCACCACGCTCTGCGCAATGCCTGGCTTCCGGTGGTGACCATCGTCGGTCTGGAGTTCGGTTTCCTCCTGGGCGGGGTTGTGGTGGTTGAGACGGTTTTCAGCTATCCAGGGATCGGTCGCCTTCTGTTTGCGGCCATTAACCAGCGGGATATCCCCCTCGTACAGGCGGGGGTCATACTGTTGGCGGGGATCTTCATCCTCCTCAACCTACTGGTGGATCTCATCTACGTTCGTCTCGATCCCAGGATGAAGCTGGCGGAGGGTCGTAGATGAACGATCAACTGGCCCAAGGGATCGTCACCAAGGATCACAGGGAGACCGAATTCCGACGAGAGCTAAGGCGGGCTGTCCGCGTCATGATTGAGGCTCGATGGCCTGTTCTGGCTATGGTCATTTTGCTGGCTACAGCGATCGCTGCTGCCTTCGGTCCAGCGCTGGCTCCGTTCGATCCAAACCGGCAGAATCTCATCTTGCGTTTGGCCGATCCGATGTCCTCAGGTCCGGATGGCTCAGTATTCTGGCTGGGATCAGATGTCCTAGGCCGGGACGTTCTCACGCGTCTCCTATACGGTGCCCGGGTCTCTCTCCTGGTGGGGATTGCCGCCATCGCCGTAGGGGGAACCATCGGCATTGTAGCTGGACTTCTTTCCGGATACTTCGGTGGGTGGGTGGACGACGTGATCATGCGGTTGGGGGATATCCAGCTTGCATTCCCCTTCATCCTACTGGCAATCATGTTCCTGGTGGTGCTGGGGTCCGGAATCTGGAATCTCATCCTTGTATTGGGGGTGGGCCAGTGGGTGACCTATGCGCGTATCGTGCGGGCTGACACCCTATCTCTACGTGAGAAGGAGTTCGTGGAAGCAGCCCGGGCACTGGGCGACAGTACCACGTCCATCATTTTCCGCACGATCCTGCCCAACATCCTAGCCCCCCTCACTGTTATCGCCTCGTTCAATGTCGCGAGCGTGATTCTCTCAGAGGCGGCGCTCTCCTTTCTGGGCCTCGGGGTACCTCCCTCGGTACCCACCTGGGGGAGCATGTTGGCCGAGAGTCGGGACACACTCGTCGCCAACAAGTGGTGGCTTGCGGTCTTTCCGGGGGTAGCCATCGTACTGACCGTGTTGAGCTTCAACATCCTAGGAGATTGGCTCCGGGACTTCCTGGACCCGCGGCTGCGGGAACGCACCTGAGGAGGGGTACATGAAGGTGGGGATCATCGGGGCGAGTTTCGCACAAGCCGCGTACTTGCCAGCGCTTTGCCACGTCAAAGGGGCAGATGTTGTCGCTTTGGCCTCCGCGCGGATGGAGAGTGCTCGGAGCGCAGCCTCGGAGTTCGAGGTGCCTCACGCGTACGATGATTGGGAGGCGATGCTGGGGTCCCACGAATTCGACCTGGTATGTATCGCGACCCCGACGTTCCTCCACGAGCCCCAGACTCTTGCGGCCATCGAAACTGGAGCGCATGTGCTCTGTGAGAAACCCACTGCTATGGATGCCCGGGAGGCAGCTCGAATGCTCGCAGCGGCAGAGGCAGCGGATCGAGTCCACATGATCGACCACGAACTCCGCTTCAACCCCAACCGTGCCCGTATCGCTGAGATCATCTCCGAGGGGGCGCTGGGGGAGATCCGACACGTGAACATCTCCAACATCGGGAAGAGTTGGGCAGACCCCGACAGCCGTCCGAAAGGGGATTGGTGGAGCCTGGCGGATAAGGGAGGCGGACGACTGGGTGCTAACGGGAGCCACCAGGTGGACCTTCTGCGTTGGTGGCTAGGGGAGGTGAAGTGGGTGAGTGGGGCAGCGCCGGTCATGGTACCAGACCGGCTGGATCCGGGTACTGGCGAGCGCTGGACCGCGACTGCAGACGACGTGGCGTTTTTCACCGCTGAAATGGTATCCGGGGCCGTGGCTCAGGTCTTCATGTCCGGAGTCGCCGCCCACGATATTGGGAATGCGACACAAATTTTCGGTTCCCGGGGGACCATCAGCCTCTCCAACGACGATGAAAGACTCCTCTTTGCACCCGAGGGAGAGGCCTTCCGAGATATCACAGTCACTGATCCCAACGCGGACCTTCCAAGGATGAACACTGGTATCTGGAACGTCTCTGTTGTAGCCCTCATGCGGGAGCTTGCTTCTGCCATCCAAGACGAGAGGAAACCCACTCGTGGTGCCACGTTTGTCGATGGGTTGGCAAATCAAATGGTCCTGGATGCTGTGAAGATCTCCGGTACTGAGAGACGTTGGGTCCGCCCAGAAGAGACTCTTGCCGGTTCTTGAGGGGCAGACGGTTCTGGTCACCGGCGCAGCCCAGGGCTTGGGTTCCGCCATCGCCCGGCACCTGCACGGGTTGGGTGCGCGATTAATCCTACTTGACTGGGATGAGGAAGGGCTGGCTGAGACATTGATAGCCTGCCCGGGAGCCACTTCTACCGTGGTTGACCTCGCTGATGCTGGAGCCACGGAGCGGGCTGTCGCTGAGGTAGTGACCAGTCCTGTGGACACCTTAATCCACAATGCTGCGATACTCCGGGTAGAGCCTTTGGTCACAGTGAGCCTCGAGACCTTTCAAGCGACTCTCAATGTGGGAATCCAGGCGGCCTTCCAGCTGACGAAGGCGGTCTGGTCGGGGATGAAAGAACGGGGTGGTGCGCTCGTCTTCGTCTCCTCAAGATCTGGTGTCGAAGGATTCGCAGGCGAGACAGCTTACTGCGCTGGAAAGCATGCGCTGGAAGGGTTCTCGAAGTGCTTGGCTCTTGAGGGTGCTTCCCATGGGATTCTGTCCGTGACTATCACACCGGGGATGTACATGCATACGCCCATGTCTGAGACCACGTACCCCCCGGAACTCCGTGAGAAGTGGGTGGACCCCATCCTTCTCGCGCCGGCGTTCTCCTACCTCGCTACCCGTCCCATGCAACTGTCCGGTCAACGGCTGAACGCATGGGATCTCTCCCAAGAGCAACCTGCACTGTGACTATGAAACCCATCTACGACTGGATCGACGCTCACGCCGAGGAGTGTGTCCGGGATTTACAGCACCTAGTCCGGCAACCCTCAATCTCTGCTACGGGAGTGGGACTGAGGGAATGCGCTGCCTTGGTCCGAGACATGATGCACGAAGATGGACTCCCGGCCGACTTTCACGAGCTAGAAGAGGGGCCTCCGGTGGTCTTTGGACACCTAGAAGCGAGGAAGCCGGCGAAGACTATGCTGTGCTACTCCCACTACGACGTCCAGCCTCCTGAGCCGCTAGAGGAATGGAGCCACGGTGGTCCTTGGTCTGCAGACATTGTGGATGGAGTCCTTTACGGGAGGGGGTCTACAGACAATAAGTCAGGGGTGCTCGCCTTCAACAAGGCTGCCAAAGCATTCCTGCAAGTCCGTGGAGAGGTACCGGTGAGCCTTAAGTTCCTCATTGAGGGCGAGGAAGAGATCGGCTCACCGAACCTGGCAGCTTGGGCAGCCCGAAACGAAGATCTCCTGGCAGCAGACGGGATGCACTGCTTGGATGGACCCATGGAGACAGGGACAGCGGTTCCAGACGTCTCATTGGGGCTCAAGTCCGTGCTTTTGGTGGAACTCATAGCCCGTGGAGCGAATACGGATGTGCACTCCCTCAACTTCCCACTGGTGGAATCACCGGTATGGGAACTCATCTGGGCTCTAAACACTATCCTCGATCGGGATCGTCGGATTCTCATAGAGGATTGGGAGGAGGGGCTTTGGCAACTCGGTCCCGACGACGAAACTCAACTGATTGAGAAGGCTGACCGGGTGGACCTTGAGGCCTTAAGGGAGGAGTGGGGAATCTCCGAGTTCGCCCTCGGGAGGGATGGGGTGGACGCGATCCGTGCCCGCACCTACGAACCTACGGCCAATATCCAGGGGATGATCGCCGGATATACCGGCCCTGGTAGTAAAACCATCATCCCGAACGAGGCTAGGGTTCGGATGGACTTCAGGTTGATTCCCAATATTCAGCCGGCGGACGCGATCCGGAAGCTCAAGGACCACCTGGAAAAGCACGGCTTCGGCCATATAGAAGTCAAAGCCTTCGATGGCGCTGAGCCACCCTACAAGATTTCGGTGAAGGAGGACATCAGCCAGGCAATCATCGCGGCTGCTTCTGAGGTCTATGGCGAACTCCCCGTGGTGAATGGGGTCTCCGCCGAGGGAGCAATCCTGCGCCACGTTTGGATCCCCTGTGTCCTGACGGGCTTTGCTAACCCCGGGGCGAATCTCCATGCTCCAGACGAGAACATCCATCTGGACAAGTACATCCAGGGAATCAAGTACGCGGCGGCTATCATGGAGCACTTCGGCAGCGCCTAGGCACCGACCCCTGCCGACACTGTTTTGCGCGCACAGTGCGGTGCTCTGACTAAGTTGCGGATCTTCTGAGGGCAGGGGCATGTTTCGAGTTAGCCTTACCGGACTTCGCGGAGGATCATCAGAATGAAGAAAGCCCTGTTATTCGCTCTCGTTCTTCTCACACCCCTAACAGCGGTTGCCCAATCGGTGGCAGACGACGCACACGTTGCTGAGGCTCTGGAGATCGCACAAATCTGGTTGGATGCGCAGAAGGACTATGAGCGATTGCCATCCGTCGCCGCCGCGATCGTACATGACCAGGAGCTCGTCTGGAGCGGTGCGGTTGGCATGGCCGACATCGACGCTGATCGGCCGGCCACATCAAGCACGCTGTATTCGATCTGCTCGATCTCCAAGCTTTTCACGAGTGTAGCGGTCATGCAGCTCAGAGACGAAGGGCATCTCGATCTGCGCGATCCAGTCCAAAAGCACCTGCCGTTTTATGACCTAGAGCAGCAGTATGACGAGTCGACACCCGTAACTGTTGAAGGGCTACTCACGCACTCGGCAGGTCTGCCTCGCGAGTCCGACCATCCGTATTGGAGTGGACCGGAATACCCGTTCCCGACGAAAGACGAGGTCATCGCTCGACTCAGTGACCAGGAGACTCTCCATCCGTCGCGCACCGAATATCAATATTCAAATCTTGGGTTGTCGCTGGCCGGCTACATCGTGGAAGAAGTGTCCGGGACGCCCTACGATCAGTACATCCAGAGCCACATCCTCGGGCCGCTCGGTATGGATGACACCTATTCGGAGATGCCGAGGCAGCACATCGGTGGACAACTGGCTAGGGGGTACACAGCCATCACCCGTCAGGGTGGTCGGAATGAAGTTCCCTTTTTTGAGGCAAAGGGTATATCAGCGGCTGCCGGGTACGCTTCTAGCGTCGACGACCTCGCGAAGTTCGCGATGTGGCAATTTCGTCTACGGGGCGACGCCGAAGAGATTGTGCACGCGTACACACTTGCCGAGATGCAGCGTGTGCACTTTGCACGGCCGGGTTCGAACACGATGAGGGGGCTGGGCTTCCAAGTTTCGGCCAGAGACGGAGAGACGTTCGTTGGCCACGGGGGGAGCTGCCCTGGCTTCCGCACGACGCTCTCTTTACAGAATGACAGCAAGATTGCTACGGTCGCGATGGTCAATGCGATGGTCAACGCAGGGAAATACTCGACCGGCGTTTATAACCTCGTCGCCGACGCCATCAAGAGTGCCACAGCCGAGCCCGACGAGCACCCGGTGACGGCTGATGCGAACAATAACGGTGCAGACGGGCAATCGAACGACGACGCTCAGATGGACCCAACGCGCTACATGGGGACCTATACTGGTGGCCTCGGTGGCTCCGAGACGGTGGTGGTCCAGTGGAAAGGTGGGATTGCCACTTTGAGTCTACCCACGGACAATCCTCGACAGTCGCTCAGTGAACTCGTGCACGTCGAAGGTGACACCTTCCGTCGTCGTGGCAACGATGGTGAACCGGGAACCGAGGTCATCTTTGAGACTGACGACCAAGGTCGTGTGTTCAGGATGCGTACCCCACTCAACTATAGGACGCGCGTGAACTAAAGCGACTTCGGGGTCAGGGCTCGGCCTTTCGCTCTGAAGTTCAACTCAAGATTTTTGGTATGCGATAGTTCAGTGGTAGAGGGCAGGTGAAGTCTGTCTGTCCCACAGTGTTCGCGAGCCTGCCGTTGTAGGCTTGCGGCTGGATAAGCATCAACTTTGGCTTATGATCCCCTGGGGTAAACCGAATCCACAGGATGGCTCAGGCTTCTATGACGACGACCTCAGATACAATCCTGAAGAACACGGCTCAGCGCTGCCGAGAACTGGACATCATTGTCCCGACGTTTGCCCAGATGAAAGAGCCCTCAAGTAGCAATGGCCCACTAGGGGAACGACTCAACGGAACTGGGCTCTCAGACCCTGACCCCGCCAACCTCTTCCGCATTACTTGGAAGAATGAACCGGTAGCCGAGGGTGGAGGGTTCAATAGTGGTAACTGGATTGAGTTCCCCTCCGAGATAACTGGTGTGCCTACACGTATCGTGGGAATCGTCGGAAAACACTTTCCAACGGGTAGCCACAAAGTGGGTGCTGCTTTCGGTTGTCTCGTGCCGCGTTTGATCTCAGGTCAATTCGATCCGACTCAGCACAAGGCCGTATGGCCGAGTACCGGAAATTTCTGCCGTGGTGGGGTGTTCGTTGGCTCACTTCTAGGCTGTGAATCGGTGGCCGTCCTCCCCGAGGAAATGTCAAGTGAGCGGTTCCGATGGCTCGAGTCCGCCGGCGCAGAGGTCATCTTGACGCCGGGAGGTGAATCAAATGTCAAAGAGATCTATGACGAGGTGCGGACCATACGAGAGACGCGACCCGAGTGTGTCATCTTCAATCAGTTCGAGGAGTTCGGAAACTCTGTCTGGCACTACCATGTGACCGGTGCTCTCGTGGACGAAATCTTCCGCCACATTGCCGGTCCGACCGACCGTCTAGCAGCTTTCGTATCAGCTACTGGTAGCGCCGGCACGCTCGCTGCCGGAGACTACCTCCGGACACTACATCCGTTGCTCAGGGTGGTCGCGGTAGAGGCACTCCAATGCCCGACACTACTGCGCTGTGGTTTTGGAGAACATCGTATTGAAGGAATTGGCGACAAGCATATCCCATGGATTCACAATGTCCGTAACACGGACACGGTTGTGGCAGTCGATGACGAGCAATGTCTTGCTCTCATGCGATTGTTCGCCGAGCCAGTGGGTAGAAACTATCTCCTAAACCAGGGCGTCTCTTCAGAGTTAATCGAAGAACTCCCACTGCTCGGTATCTCCTCTATTTGCAACTTGGTGGCTGCGATCAAGACCGCTCACTATTTCGAACTTGATTCTCGAGACATGCTATTCATTCCTCTCACTGACTCCATGGATTTGTACGGCTCTCGGATTGAAGAGCGCCGCCAGATTCAAGGCTTGTACGGAGAACCGCTCGCCGCCGCAGATTTTTCACGTTACTTGCAGGGTATAGGCACCGACAATATGCGAGAGATCGGCTACCATGACCGGAAAGCCCTTCACAACCTCAAGTACTTCACATGGGTTGAGCAACAGGGTCGTGACGTGGACGAACTTGAGCGCCTCTGGGACCCTGAGTTCTGGACCGAGACATATGCGATTGTGGACGAATGGGACCGACAAATCGCCAGCTTCAACGCCCGGGTCGGACTTACGTAGTAACGGGATTAGTAACGGCGGCTCGCGACCTTCCGAAAATTCAAGTGGATGAAGCTCTGGCTTGATTAGCCCTAAACTAGCTCTGGAAGAAGTAAGATCAATTATGACAAGGGTTTAGACGATTACCGGATGAGTTATTGATCCTCATTATCTATTGACATCTGTTGATCACAGACCACAGTATTGGGGAGCTTAAGAACTAGCGTAGTATTGAATTATTGATTGGATTACTCCCGCCACGTCGGAGGCACCGGATGGCACGCACGATATCAGTAATAAGCGTTCTCTTGACCCTAGCTTGGTTAATGGCTCCGCAGGCAACGCTATCACAGATGCCTGACCATGCGGACCAAGGGCACAGCCATGCAGGTGAGGCTGTGAGCTGTACAACGCTTGCCTCACCACCGTGGACTGGATTGCCTGCCGTTGATCGAGAACAATTTGATGCACTTCGCGATGCAGTCGCAGGTCTTGAGACACCAGAAGCTGCTCGTGCTGCTGGATTCAATCCCGCACTGGGTGATATTCCCGGAATGGGCGTGCATTACGTGAACTCAGCCCGTAGCAGGGATGGCGTACAAGAGAATTCTCCGGATCATCTATTGTTCGTTGAAATTGATGGTCGGGAGCGACTCGTGGGTGCCGCATACGCTTTCGTTGATGTACCGGAAACTAAAGTGCCGATTCCATTTGAAAGCGAGCTTGCCAAATGGCATGATCATCCTGAATTCGCCGACGACGGTCAGACTCTGCACATGTTGCATACTTGGTTTGTTCCGTCTTCCAATGGTCCGTTTGCCGGTCTGAATTTCTGGCTCCCATACCTTACCGCGGGTATCGCACCCCCGAGTTCATGCTGGATGGCGGATGAAGCGGACGCAGACCGTATTCGGACTGTCTCGTTTGCACTCGTACCGCCTAGAGCGGGCTTTGGTCAACCAACCCCTCCGGCTACTGAGCCCTCTGCGGAGCGGGTCAAGATCCTTGCCACGTTAGACTTCGCTGCCCGCGCCCTCGATCATGATGCTTGGGTCGAAGCTGCGGACAGCTTTCTCGCTGATTTAAGCGAGTCGGAGCGCATGAGGGTCGCACTTACTTTACGTGCGTTAACACAGGCTCAGATGTCGTCAGCTGAACGTGGAGGTGGCGGCAACTGAGTTGCAAAGCCTACGCTTATAAAATTATCTTTCGCTCGCGCCTTTTGGTCCAAGGGACCTCAGCGCGTGTTAGTTTGAAGTAATTCGTGTTCAAATCATTGTGGAGGATGGAATGAAATCCGTTCCGTGGTTGGCACTCGTGGTTCTGCTTGTGGTATCGCCACTTCAGGTAGATGCTCAACAGATCACGGGTACTGTCCGAGACCAAGCTTCAGGTTCAGCGGTCGCTAATGCCCAGGTTTTCATCGAAGCACTCAACATTGGAGTGCTGACCCAATCAAGTGGTCAGTATCTCTTGTTGGGGGTTCCGGTGGGCACGCATACCGTAAGCGTGACTTCACTTGGCTACAGGACTACGACAGGTACTGTCTCAGTCAGTGAAGGAGGGACAGGCGTTCTAGATTTTACGATTAGTGCTGAGGCTCTCCAGCTAGATGAGATTCTTGTGACAGGGACTGCCACGGGATCCAGGGCTCGAGAGATCGGGAACGCTGTTGGGCGACTGGATGCCAGCGTAGCTGAGGTGCAGCCTATCATTAACATGTCTGACCTCCTCCGTGGCCGGATGCCTGGTGTAGTGATACAGCAAGGTTCCGGAGATGTTGGCACTGCCTCCACAATCAAGATCCGCGGTAGTTCGACTATGCGGCTCGTGAACGATGGACCTCTCGTCTACATCGATGGAGTGAGAGCGAGTAACCGTATGGAAAGTGGAGGCCGGGATGTCTCCCGGATTGATGACCTTGATCCTGCGATGATTGAAAGCTTGGAAGTGATCAAGGGGCCGGCTGCTGCGACGCTCTACGGTACGGAGGCCGCCAACGGTGTCATCAATATCACAACGAAGAAAGGTGCTGTTGGTGATGCCCAATGGAACTTTACAATGCGCCAGGGAAGCCAATGGTTCCGCGATCCTGCTGGTCGTACCCCGACCAACTGGGGAGTGAACCCGAATACTGGTCAGATTGAATCGCTCAACATTTTGGAGAATAAAACCGAACGGGATTTGATCTTCAGTAATGGCCACACTCAATATTACGGGATAGATGTTTCCGGTGGCTCCGACAGCTTCCGTTACTATGTCGCTGGGTCAGCCGCCATGGATGATGGCGTGACCGAAAATAGCTGGGCGAACAAGTACAACGGTCGACTCAACATCACCGCGCAGCCGAGTGACAATATCACACTGAGTGCGAATGCTGGTATCGGACTGATTCGTATGCGGATTCCTAGTGACTATCCTTATGAAGAAGCCGTCTACGCAGGCCCAGCCGATTGCGCTCGCGTTCCCGATCGTCGCTGCTACCGCAGGGGAATCCCGGAGGCTCGAGTAGCCAGGGATTTTGATTATAACAATGCGAACCGCATGACTGCGGGGTTCACGGCAACTCACACACCCTTCGATTGGTTAACGCACAGGCTGACTTTTGGTACGGATCTGACAAACCAGGCTGAGGATAATTTGGATGCATTCCTGGGTCCTGATTTTTCACCGTACTATAGCTCCAGCTCAGCCGCTGGAGGGAGAAGGATAAATCGGGAATCGGTCGCGTACACTACGTTTGACTACGCCGCGACTGGTGAACAACAAATAACGGATGATCTAGCATCAACCACGTCGGCTGGTTTCCAAGTCTACACCAAATCCATTAAAGACCTCACCGCTTCCGGTAGACGTTTCCCAGCGCTGGGACTCTCAGCCGTTAGTGCGACAGGTCAAGATGTGTCGGGTTCAGACGGTCTCGTTGAGAACAACACCGTTGGCGTGTATATCCAGCAGCAGTTTGGTTGGCAGGACCGTTTCTTTATTACAGGAGCGGTCAGGGCTGACGACAATAGTTCGTTTGGTGAGGACTTCTCTCTAGTGTATTACCCGAAGGTTAGTTCATCATTCGTGGTGAATGACGCCTTACGTCTTCGGGCTGCATACGGAGAATCCGGCCAGCAGCCCGATGCGTTCGACGCTCTTCGGAGCTTCACCACCCGCCTCTCACCGACTGGTGGAGCGACGGTGACTCCGTTGTCACCAGGTAACAGTGAGCTTGGACCGGAACGGGGTGTCGAGGTTGAAGCAGGATTCGATGCTACACTATTCGATGGTCGTGTGACGGTTGATTTCACCTACTACGATCAGAAAACTAAGGATGCGATTGTAGCGCGTTATGTTCCGCCTTCCACCGGGTTCACGGACCGGCAGTTTGTGAATATTGGTGAGATCCAAAACCGAGGCATAGAACTTGGACTCGGAGCTCGGATCATCGAAAGCGAGGGTTTCGACTGGGATATGGACCTCAACATGAGCACAAATAAGAATGAGGTTACAGATCTCGGTTTGAAGGAAGGTGACGATGGCTACCTGTCTTTGGGGTGGTCGACGCGACACCAAGTGGGCTACCCAGTTGGTTCGCTTTTTGCCCCCCAAGTAGGGTTTGCTCAGTTCATCCCTGGTACTGACAACATCGACAAGTCAACCATGACTTGTGATGCTTCGCCAGGACCGGGCCAGGGACCAATCCCAAATGGATCTGGAGTTCAGGTCGCGTGTGATGAGGCAGCATGGATCTATCAGGGACACCCAGATCCTTCGCTCGAAGCCTCTCTTGCCAACTCCTTCTCAATAGGAGACCGGCTCACGATATCGAGTTTGATTCAGGCCAAGATGGGTCACACGAAATATGATCTTCAGGGTTGGTGGAGGTACGCAGCATTCCACCAGACGAGGATGAATCTCTATCCACAGGAGTATGATCCTAGGCTGGTTGCTGAAGCCCAGTTCGGTTCCAGCGGCGAGTTCGCATTATGGGTCAATCCAGCTGGGTTCATCCGCTGGAGGGAGCTATCAGCGACGTATCAGATGCCGAGTGAATGGGCTCAGATGCTTGGCTCCAATCGTGGTTCGATTACCCTCGGTGCACGTAATCTAGGGATGATCTGGACGGAGTGGCAGGAATGGCCACACCACGATCCGGAGGTGATGGATCCCAGCAATACGTTCAGTGGAAATAGGGAGCCGCAGGAAGACTCTGCGGTGCCACCACTGACGTCTTTGGTACTCACCATCCGCCTGAATCGATAGGGGGATGACAATCATGAAAAAGACATCAATGAACTTTAAGCCAGGAGCCTCCCACATGAGCAGACGTGCATGCGGGTCCAGGCCAGCAATAGTCCGTTTCACAGCCGCTCTCGCGCTTAGCTCAGTTCTCGTTCTAGGAGGATGTGACTCGCTTGATACTCTGCTCAGCGTAGACGCTCCTTCGAGGGTCGTAGCAACTGACCTTACTAAGCCGAGTGCTGCTGGACTGCTGGTACGAAGTGTAGCAAACGAGCTGCGCTGCGCTGTTGTCTATTATGCAGCGGCAAGTGCCCTTACTGGGATGGAGTGGGCTGACGCCGCGAATAACTCTATCTCGAATATTTGGGATTCTCGGAACCACGATACAAGTGGTTACGGGGCGCAGTATGCGAGTTCTGATTGTGGCTCAAGCTGGGGCCCAGCGGTCTATAAGCCGCTCTCTAGAGCGCGTTGGATCGCTGATTATACTCTAGAAAACCTGGGTGGATGGGATATAGGGGATGTGCCTGACAAGGCAGCATATACTGCTGAGGTGTCGATGTATGCAGGATTCGCATACACGCTCTTTGGTGAAGCCATGTGTGAAGTAGCCTTCGATGGTGGACCTAAACAGACCAGGGAAGATTCTTGGAACCTCGCTGTTGCGCGTTTCGACGCCGCAATTTCAGGGGGTAGTGGAGATGTCCAGAACGCGGCTCGGGTTGGTAAGGCCAGGGCGCTTTTGAACCTTGGTAAGAAGAGTGAGGCTGCAGGTGCTGTTGCCAGTGTACCAGCTGGTTTCAAATACGAACTGCAGTTTTCCGATGCCGATAATGTCACAAAGAACAAGATGTGGCAGTTCAATCATGACGCTAACACTGTGACGATCGCGGAAGAGCGTAAGAACCAGACGTTTGGTGGAGTACCTGATCCACGGATCGCGGTGACGAATTCGGGAGTAGCACACCCGACGACGGGGACTGTGGTATGGACAGCAGATAAGTTCCCGAGCGTGAGTAGCCCCATGGAGTTGGCTAGCTGGGAGGAGGCTCAACTCATCATTGCCGAGTCTGAGCACGCCGCGGGGAATCTCGCAGGTGCAGTTGCGATTATTAACACACTGCACACGAATGCAGGCTTGCCAGCATTCGCGAGTTCTGATGCCCAAGAGGTCATGGACCAAATCATCTACGAGCGGTCGGCGGAAATGTTTTTAGAGAGCCATCACCTCTATGACATTACGCGCTACAATCTTACGCTTGTCCCGGCCGTCGGCGTAGTTACAGATTTTGGAGACACTTACGGAAATGACATATGCTTTAAGCTTCCGGCTACAGAGTTCCAGAACAACGAGAATATCGGCTAGGGAGAAAACTGTGATCGGCGCCTAGGTAGGGCGTCGGGACCTCGAGGGCAGGGGTTCTTTGGAGTAGTGAGTGGGGGCGGACCCGGATTCGGGTTCGCCCCCACTGTTTATGAACTCTAAGCGGGTTTGGAGATCCCTAGCGTCCTGTCATGATGTTGATTACCCCAGCCGTATGTCCAGTGCCCCAGCGTATGGTCGCATCAATGGATCTCACAAACTCCATTCGCTCTATCTGGCTAGGAGGGATCTGATGCAGTGTCATGAGGTTTCCAAACAGGACATCATTCATGTACACAAGTGCATAAGCCGCTTCTGGGGCTCCCAAAGAAAACTGGCCACGAGCTCGGAGCCAATTTGGGCGCAGGCGTTGTACGAGTTCATATGCAGTTGGGTCTGCTTCACCATCCCGGAAAATTTCTTCGCGAGAGAGATCATCCGGGGATGTTCGCTGTTCGCTGGCATCAGTCGCTGGTGATGGTGTTCGGCTGAAGGGATTCGGAATAATTGAGCAGGCTCCAAGACAGACTAACACTGAAAGGCTGAGTGCGTTGACCCTGCACCGCGTTAGGTAAGTCAACCGAAAGATCATAGCCCTATGCTCCGAGAGTAACCCTATAGCAGTTTACCGCTCCTCCTTTACCTCCGCATCTTTTTCTTGACCAGCTATCTGCCATCTGGTTTTTCTATAGGCCCCTCTCCAGGATCGAATCCTCCGCTGCGCTTAGTGGCCCAGCGGGTCCAGATTACCATGACTCCTACGATACCGGCCGCGAATACGATTGTTTTCCGAGCGCTGAAGCGCCGCACCTCGAGTCCGCTTACATCTTGGGACGCTATCGGAATCATTCCAGCCTCAGTAGAAAGGATAGAGTCATTCCTCATTAGAGGGTCCATAACAGTTACGGTATCTCCATCTGGCAGCCTGAAACGCACCCCTGACGGACGCTCTTCGAGGATGACTGTTTGTGGACTGACCGTCGTAGGTTGCCAGTTATGGCAACCAGTTAGCAGGCCGATAAGGAGTGCGGCTATTGCAGGGACCCGTATTCTCATGTAAGAGCTTCTCTCACTAAGCGTGGCTATTGGTAATCCTGTTATTCCTGAATCTACCAAAATGATCCCGTTCCCAAAGACGGGGTCGCTTTATTAACCGAATCCAAATACGACCGGCAGAAGAAACGCTACGATGCCTGCCCAGGCGCTATAGACGGGAAGGTAATCCCCAATGACGTGATCCATAGCATCAGGCCCGACTTTACGTCGGGCTAAGCCAATGTATGTCGCCAGTATCCACGTGAGATGCACTAGTGCGATCACGTTGACTCCGAGCACGGCCACGCGATTTGGTGTGAATCCAAAAGAAGCGATCCGGAATAGGATGGCCGAAAGTGCGACGGCATTGATTGTAAGCGTCAAGCTAACGAGCGCGAGGTTGATGTAATCGATCAACCCGAAGTCCGCCCCTGTTTTACGTTCCACCAATGAAAAAATCGAGATGCCTAGGACCAGCAGCAGCAGACCATTGAACGTGATCAAAGAATCTCGGTCAATGAATGGGTTAGCACCTTTGGTTAATGCAATCACCAGATAGGTGACGATCATTATGAGAAAAAGGGGCGCAAAAACGTGAGCTAGTACGGGCGCAATTGCGATGCGTCGATTGAACACCACATCGAATAGGTATGTTGCACCCACGGGCACGGCTACAGCACAAAAAACTCCAACGTTCGAAAAATACCATTCTTCGATGTTGAGGTCGATCAATTGGAATAGGGCGAGCGTCAAGCCACTGAGTACCATTCCACTGAGCCCGACCAAGGTGGTGAGAATGACCAACTCCCCATTGTAGCGCAGAAAGCGAATCCGAGCGCGTGCATCTCGCCAAGAATCTCCGAGGAAGGCCAAACCGAGATATAACCACAAGGCAATCGGCAGGTGAATCAGTGCCATGACTACTGAATCAGTATAGTGCCAGTCTTCCCCGAGTCTGATAGCTGGGAGTAGGCTTAGATAACTGGTAGTTACTGTGGCTAGGATCACCCCGGTGATCAGTAATGCACGATCAGGACGCCTGACCAAGAAGTAGCCAGCAAGCCCCAAGATGATCCACAATGGCGCAAAACGTGGGTAGTACCACAACTCCCCGAGCCTGATAGCTGGGAGTCGGACAAGTGCGCCTACAGCGAAGCAGATGCTGAGTGCGTACCAGAGCTTGATTCCGTGTTTAGCACCCAGTGCCGCTTGATTGTATTGAAGGCGTGCCTTCCAAACATGCAGCACAACAGAATCGGGTAAGGCACGAATTGCTTCGGCGACAGCTTCTCGAAACGTGTTTGGATTTTGCCTATAAAATGACTCGAGTTCTTCCGGCTCATGAAGATGATTGATGATGAGCGAACTGGTTATCTTCATCTGGCTATGCATTTGCTCTTAGGAGGTGCCAGCATCTTGTTTGCAAGATGCATTCCGCTTCTTGAGCCACGCCAGCGAAATTTCCTACTTAAGCTTCAGGCTAGGTTGCGGATCTGAGGGGTTTACAGGCAGAATTAAGCTATGAATAGAACTCTGATTATTGGGATCGTCATGATATCGGTGGGCTCCGTTGGTCTAGGTGCCCAAGAGCCGATGAATCTCGTAAACTTGGTCCAGCAGGGCGATAGCTACCTGACAGAGGGGACTCTTGCACCCTACTCTGGGCCTGCATTTTCTGTATTCCCTACAGACTCTACTCGGATTAGGGAGCAGGGCACTCTACAGAATGGTACGTGGGAGGGTCTGTATGAGTCCTTTTACTTCAATAGACAGGTGGATTCTAAGATCGAATACAGGGATGGAGAGTTCGACGGTTTGTTCGAGAGGTACTATTTCGATGGTCAATTACTAGCTAGGGGCAGCTACAACATGGGTGTACGGTGTGGTGAATGGATCGATGAAGGTGGCCAGCCAACTAGGATGACTTACCCTCCCTGCTCAAGTAACTAAGAATCTAAGTGCGCCCTTTGTTCCTCTATCACTCCAAGGTGGAGTCGATAACCAGGCGCTGAGTCGGGTACGCGAGTTCGATGCCTTCAGTCCGACTTACGGCTTGCAGTACCTCCTCCCATAACTCTTCACTGGTTCCTCTGCGTTCACGCGGACGACACAGGTATCGCACGGTCAGCAATACGCCACTTTCCTCCACGGACGTATAGACTGTTGGAGTGAGAGTGCGGTAGTGGATCAGGAACCTCTGATCTCCTTCGTTCCGGGGTCCTTGGGCCTCGGCAACTACATCCTTGGTTATTTCCTCAGTGATTTGGGCGAAGAGGGTCTTCGCCTTTTTCCAGTCACTTTCCAAAGTCACCAGCACTTTTAGTTCGTTCCACAAGTAAGGAAATCCAGCCGAGTAGTTTGCGAGTGGTTCCAGAAAAACACGTTGGTTTGGGATGTGGATCACCCGGCCAGTACTCTGATCAGCACCCACCCAGTTCCCGATCTCCATAATTGAGAACTGGAAGATTCGTCGGTCGATGACGTCACCCGCATGGGATCCGATCTGTATGCGATCTCCGAGATCAAACGGGCGACGAAAAAGTATGAACAACCAGCCGGCGAAATCTGCTACAAGATCCCTGAGGGCAATGGCTAGGCCTGCGGACAAAAGACCCAGGAACGTGCTTAGTGATCTGAGAGCAACAAACCAGATTTGGATAACAACAGCGAGACCGATCAGAGAGGCGGTGTACGCAGAGGTTTTTGCCCATCGGTAACGGGATGTTGGATCTTCAACCGTTCTGCTGACGACTGCCAACAAGGCTCTGCGCAGGACAAACAGGATGATGATGACGAGGAGAGAGATAAGCACTCGCCCTTGGGTTGCAGCGTTCATGCCCAGAAGCTCAGCACTGCCGACCGATGGTGACTGAATCAACATCACAGCTTCTTGCACAGTCTCTCGTGCGACGCCTCGGGCGAACTCAGCAGTCTCCGTAATCATCCACTGCATCCCCCTTCTTTAGTCAGCACGCAGAGTTACCCAACCCTCAATCTAAGTTCAACTTCAGTCCTGGTTTGTACAACGGCGATCGGGACCATCCTGCTGACTCCAGGCTCTTTAGATTTCAAATGAGCAATTCCGATAATGTCAGAATGCCAGCACATGCAGGAGCTAATACTAGATTGTCGTCCAGCGGCCAAGCTGACCGTTCCACTAGTGTTATGAGGCATGCGGAGGGGATTGCGATTGGGAGTGGATGCCGCACTGAAAGGATCAAGACGGCTACGACTAGAAAAGCGATTGTACCCTCCAGTGTGCCTCCTAAGAAAGCACGCCTTCCCCATCGGCGTCCGAGATAATTGGCTGTTGGATCAGCCCAGGCTAAGACCAGAATCCCAGATAATGCAGCTGAAATGGGGAATAGTACGATCGCGATTAACGCACCCAGGATATACCAAGTGGACGATGCGATATTCTGCGATTCTCTGGGAGATACCAAGATCTGGAAAAACCTGAAGAATAGAATATTCAGGTGAGGCACTCGGAGTCTTACTAGGTCTGAGGCGAGTAGTATCAGGAATAAAACGGACAACCCGGTAATTGTCAGAGACTCAGATAGGTCTAGTTGGATAACTGCGACGAATATGACCGTACCCGTTATTGCGTGAACGATTCTGCGTCCCGCCTGGAGACCTGTAGTTCTTGCGACAAGATCTGCAAGTCGGTTGTTCTGATAAGGGTCATGAATCAAGTAGGTCGGTCCTCCTACGTTGGCCTTTCTTAGTTCATAAATGTGAATCGTGAGCGCTCATCGGGTGATCCTACTCTTCACGATATGGTTCTCAAGTTCTGGTTTAGCCGATCGGCCTCTTCGCTTTCAGTCCATCTTTTTGTTGAATGAATGGAACCCCCGTCGAAATCCAGTCCGGAGCTGGCTCACCCTTTAGGTAGTGCGCGAACCACTGAAGAATACGGCCCTGGTAGTCCAGCTGGTTCTCTTTTTTTGCCAGCCCATGATTCTCTCCGTCATAGGATAGCATCACCATCTGTTTCGCGAGGCGTCGCGCAGCGTTGTAAAACTCTACTCCTTGGTTGTATTCAACCGCGCCATCGTTAGTACCGAACATCATCAACAGTGGTGTGTTCATGTTCTGGATATGGTGCAACGGAGAGTTATTGAAGTAGGAATCGTAATCTTCCCACCAAGGCACCTGCATACGGCCCTGACTGATCTCGAAGATCCGAGCATCCGTGCCGCCGCTGTTCCAATAGAACGAGAGGTACATACTCATAAGATTCGTCAAAGGTGCTCCAGCAACTGCTGCTGTGAATAGATCATCTTGTGTGACGAAGAAGGTCGTTTGGTATCCGCCCCATGAATGTCCAATCAGTCCAATTCGCTCCTCGTCAATCATACCGGTTGCGACTGCCGCAGCGACTGCAGGACGGAGTGTTTCCACATTTGATTGCCCAGGGCGTCGATCTCGATACACGATATCCGGGCGGAGTACAAAGTATCCCTCATGGCTCCATATTTGGCCATTGTAGTAGCTGGTGGGATCAGGCACCTGGTACTGATGAAGAGACTGGGACAATAGCTCATAGTGATAAACGATCATCGGGTACTTCTGTCCTGGCTCGTAGTCGGCAGGATAGAAGAGTGCGCCCTGAAGCCTACGCCCCCACTCGTTCTCATAGTCGACGAGCTCTGATTTCCCCCAAGCGAACTCACTCTGGAACTTGTTGGTTGTGGTTACCTGACGTGGGGCAGACAAGTCTGCTCCAGCCACGAAATAGTCTGGAGAATCGTTAAAGCGCTCTTGGCGAAGAACATAGACATCTGCGTTTTCCGCCTTCTGTAGGCGGCCTATTGATCTGTCTTCCCAGAGAAGCATCTCTGGATCGTCACCCGCCCGTGCCCGCGCGTATCCTGCCTGCTTAGTCCACTCGCCGTAGGTAGAGTAATACAGCGGTTCGTCAGAGCTGTATTCATCAGCATCCGGATCAAGATCTACGAGGCGATAACGGATCGATTCATCTGAACCAGAGGTGAGCGCACGACCACCTGATCCATCCAGATTGACTTCCCAGACATCCCATTGGTCATTGAGCAGAATCGCATCTTCACTCTCGAGAAAGCCCGCGATACCAAACGGGGGCATCTGTTCTCGGGTTGGTGTCACATCGAGGTTCACGAACTGCGTTGCAACATTCTCAGTGATATTTTGCTTTTCACCGGTGCGCAGGTTGTAGCTGTAGTAGTCCTCCCCTTCGAACCAGACCACGTAGTGCCCGTTTGGGGTTGCCCCGAACTGTAGGGTAAGCCGGTCCTCAACCAGTGTTTTATCACCTGTTGCTACATCAATCGCGTACAGGTCAAAGAATTGCTGACGGAACATCGCATCTGTGTCGTAAGGACTCTCGTCGCGGCCAACAACGTAGCTTCCGCCCTCAACCATAGATGTCAACTCGGTGAGATCATCACCAAGCTGGACGAAATTATTCTGCTCTAAAGACCATGCAGAAAGGAAGTTTACTCGGCGGAGTTGTTGCTCCCGGACGCGCTGCTGAGGTACAGGATCGAGATCTAACGAATGCCATATTTCCACACCGGCGGGATCTAAGTCATCTTCTTCATCACCTTCATTGTCCTCCTCGGCATCTTCTTCCGACTCGGTTACCGGCCTACGGTCTTGGATGCCCACAAATAGGGTCGAACCATCTTCTGACCACGAGGGTGTTCGAAATTCGACCATGCGCATGGAGTTCGGGAAAGCGTTGTGTGTGCGAGGATCAAGTTCAAAGCTGTCTCCGTCGTCTTGATCAAGATCACGCCATGCTAAAGCGACGTGGGCCGTGTCCTCATACTCTTCGTCGTCAAACGTTTTTAGGACAGCCAGGTCAGCAGATTCTTCACGCCACGAGAGGCTACGGTACGTTGCCGCATCGGTTTCGAGAGAGCGGAGTTGTCCGCTGCTTGGATCAAAAACTGATATACCATTACCGACTTGCCCATCTGCGTCTGTAGCAAGCGCCAGCAGGTTTCCTTCATCTTGCCAACCGAATTCCGAGACATTACCAAAGCTCATTACGGAGCTGGTAGCCATCGTGCGAATTACGACATCGACGCCGTCACTCTCCTTGTCTTCAGGTTTGTAGCGTTGGATGGCGAGGTATGCGCCATCGTCAGAGAAGGAGAATGATTCGATGTGATTGATTGTCTCTTGATCTCCAGTACTCAGGTTCAGTAAGCCCATCGAATTGTGAACCGGCTCATCAGCTTTCTGGGCAGCATCTTGTTCCTCTGGGGACACCCCGATCTGATAGGCAAGCCATGCACCATCACTGCTGAACGCTGGCCGCGTAGCAAATGGAACGACTACCAGAGAGTCAGTGTCAGTGCGATGGATACGTAGTTCACCCTCGTCACTAACTCGGTTGATTAATACGGCAAGCCAGTTGCCGGATGGAGAAAGAATGCCGTTGCCTAGGCTCTCCCACTGGTCATAGTCGTCAGGGCCGAGAGTCGGCAGATCTTGGGCCAGGACATTGGTCATACCTGCTATTAGGCAGGAAAGAGACAAGGCGATGATGGTTTTCCTGATCATGGCTTAGTTCCGCGTTGATGTTCTATGGAACAAAAGAGACTGAAGGCAGGGTAGGGCGGGTGCAGGGCGTGGACAAGGCTCAGTTGAGTTCCGGGCCCCTTAATCGATAGAAGTGTTTTCGCTGCAATCACTTACACGAGTATCATACTCAAATCCCGGACGTATAGTGCCTCATCAGCGGAGCCGTGAGGATATACAACGCTTTGATCTATAACTAATTAGAGATACCTCTCTAGGTTGCGGTCCAAGAGGTAGGAAGAGCAGAATCAAGTCATGTCTCTGATGCATAGCTCCGATTACTCTCGACGTGCTTTCCTCGCTATCGCGGGAGCAGGCGCCGTTGTCCTAGGAGGGTGTGCCGTGACCGAGCGGGAGCAGATCAGGGCTTTTCTTCTTAAAGCTGCACTGAACGGTGGGCGCCAGCCTGGAAGTCACCCAGCTTTACCAACAACCGCTAATGAGTTTGCCAATGCTGCTCAGGATGCGGTAGAGGCCGGCGCCGGTGCGATCCACATACACGTTCGTGATAGTAAAGAGAACGAAAGTCTGCGATCAGAAGATATCGCTACTGTCTTAGCCACTGTTCGTGCCACAATACCGTCCACTCCAATTGGTATTAGTACCCACTTCGGGATTGTTGGTGATGCTGAACAGCGTCAGGAGATCGTGAGTATGTGGTCGGCATTCCCTGACTTTGCATCGGTAAACTTCAATGAACCCGGCGCGGTCACACTCGCTCGACTACTGATCGAGAACGGCGTTGGGGTTGAGGCGGGCTTATTTAATGCTGATGCTGCAGTAACATGCGTCGAGAGCGGACTCGCGAATGATTGTCTTCGGCTCATGATGGAGCCACGTAACCGCGATCTCGAAAATGCCCTGAGCAACGTCGCAGAGATGGAGGCCGTGCTCAATGCTGCCGGAGTTGATCGACCTCGTCTGCTTCATGGATTTGGAGCAACTGCATGGCCGCTGATTGAGGAGGCCACAAGACGCGGTTACGCCACGCGAGCGGGTCTCGAAGATACGTTCGAGTTAGCAGATGGTAGTACTGCAACGGATAATGCTGAGATCGTCGCAGAGGCAGCGCATATGATTGCTAACATTTCAGGAGCATTGTAGAGGATCTGGATGAGGACGTTTCTCCCGGTAGTGCTCCTAATAGTTCTGGGGTGTAGGCCACCACCACCGGCACCAAGGGATATGAACACCCTTGATATGGAGGGACGAACTTGGATTGATCCCCTGACTGGTGAGCCGTTCACGGGTCCATACGAATCTTATTATGAGAATGGCGATATTTATGAGCGAGGAATATTTAGGGACGGGAGATTTGAGGGGCCGTTCGAGACGTTCTATGACAACGGACAGCTCTACAGGAAAGGTGGATTCAAGATCTGGACGCAAGCAGAGCTAGAAGAACAAAGACCAAGAACCAGATTGGATGGACCATACGAGAGTTATTTCGAAGATGGTCGGTTATGGACTAAAGGTACCTTTGAAGATGGAGTAGAGTGTGGTGAATGGTTTGAAGACGGTGAGAATCTGACGTACCCACCGTGTGTTAGGGGCTAGGATGTTCGTGAACCAGTCCCACAATCTCTAAACCCTAGAACTCAACGGCTAAACACCTCTCTCATCCGCTGTTTTGTGGCCTGGTCAGGCACACGTCCAAAGCCGGCCTGGATATTCTCTTCCATGTGTTCCGGGTTCGTCGTCTCAGTCAGTACGCACGTAATTGCAGGGTGTGCTAGAATGTATTTAAGAGAGAATTGCGCCCAACTCACACAGTCGAAGTCCTCGGCCCACGGTGGTAATTCGCGATCGCTGACCTGACCAAAGTACGTGCCATTCATAAATGGTCTGTTGATGATTACGCCCATGCCGAGGTCCTGGGCGAGCGGAAGAATCCGTTCCTCAGCACGTGTTTCAATCACCGAGTAGTTGACGTGTATGAAGTCGGGAGATCCCGTTCTCATGAACGCTTCAAGCCGGTCGAAATTTCTATAGGATGAGACCGTGACTCCGATATAACGCGCTGCCCCCGAGTCCTTCATCTCTTGAAGTTTCGGCCAGTGAGATTGGAGTCCTCTGAGGCTCTCGACTTGGACTAGATCTATAGTGCGGCGACCAAAGAGTCTCTCAGTCTGTGCTAGCTGTTGGATACCAGTTTCCTCGCTGGGTGTATTGATCTTTGTCGCGAGGAAGATGCCATCTCGGATATCTGGCTCAGCGAGCACACGCCCAAACTCGGCATCGATGTCTGGGGTTCTTGGTGAAGTGTCGACCAGGCGACCGCCGTGCTCAAGCAGCATGCGTATCACGGCTGCTACAGGTTCTGTGCCCTCGGTTGGGATCTCGAGAACCGGCTTAGACGACCCCAACCCTATGACCGGCAAGGACTCATCAGTCCCGGGGATCATTCTTGTGGGCAACGGCTGTTGTCCAAAGACGAGTTGCGGTTGACTGAGAATGACACCGAGCCCGCCTAGTTGAACCAAAAATTCACGTCGAGTGCTTTCACTGAACATCGCCATCTTCTTTCTCTCCAAGAGCATACCAGTGTCGAAACTTTGATCTATTATCCCACCCATCGGATTTTCCAGATACGACCTGCACCGTCATCAGATACATAGAGACTTCCCTCAGGTCCAACCTCGACCGCTACCGGTCGACCTGCGACAGTCCCGGACTCAGTAAGCCAGCCAGCGGCAAAGTCGTCGTACGAAACAGGCTGGCCATCCTCAACCTCGACTCTCACGACCTTATAGCCGGTCCGTTCTGATCGATTCCAGGATCCATGAAAGGCCATGAACAGATCACCACGGTATTCAGCAGGAAATTGATCGTGATCATAGAAGACCATCCCGAGTGGAGCGGAGTGCGCCTGCATCTCCAGTGCAGGACCTACTTTCCCCGAACACCTTTGGGCGTCTGGATATTCAGGATTCGGTAATCCAGACTCGTAGCAATACGGCCATCCATAGTGTTCGACTGTCCCACCAGGCACCAAAATGTTGAGTTCCTCAGCTGGAAGATCATCCCCAAGGTTGTCGCGTTCGTTCTGACTTGCCCAGAGCTCACTGGTTTCGGGGTGGAACGCGAGTCCGGCTGAGTTCCTCAGCCCCACACCGACCATCTCTTCAAGGGATCCGTCTGCCTCGTAGCTCACCACGGCAGCGCGCCGCGGGTCAGCTTCCTCGCAGACGTTGCAACTCGAACCGATCGATACGTAAAGCCGATTGTCAGGACCGAACTCAATCTCCCGAGTCCAGTGGCCTCCAGTTGGGAGGTCCGGCACAATCACCGTTTCTTCAGTAAATCCGGGTCCGGTCAAACGAACGATCTGGTGGGTTTCTCCGATGTAGAGGTTTTCTTCGTGGAATGCCAGCCCGTAGGGTTGACTGAGTCCCGATACGACGAGATTCGGATTCCCATTAGCTGTCCCATCTGCGTTCAAATCAAAACGTACGATCTCTCCGGCTGAAGAGCGTGCGCCATACAGGCGGTTATCAGGACCCAGCTTGAGCATCCGCACGCCTGACAGCCCGTCGGCAAAAATCGATACCTCAAAACCATGGGGTACCTGTACTAAGTCATTATCAGAAGTTTGCTCAGGTCCACTCGTCATCGCGTCCGTTGTGTCAGAGCATGCGAGTAGCACGATAACAGCTGCCAATATCTGGATCCTGAAAATCAGGGCCTTTCTCCTTTTCTGGTCTTGTATAGCAGTTAACATGCGACACTAGTTCTCAAAAACGCCAGTCGAACGGTATCCCTGTGTATATCACGTGTGCATGCCGTACCTTATGAGCTATGTCGAAATAGCTAAGTCCAGAAATATGGTATATCGCATTGATTACTAAAAAAGCAGGTAAAATCATTAGACTTCCCAAGCTTCTTGTTCTTCTAGCAATGGCTCTGATGGGGTGCTCTGAGAGTGCCTCACGAGATGAGTCGCCGCCGAACATCGTTTATATCTTGGCGGATGATCTTGGATATGGTGAGCTGGGATCTTACGGGCAGACGTTGATCAAGACTCCCAACCTTGATCGGCTGGCTCAGGAGGGGATGCGATTCACGCAACACTATTCTGGCAGCCCTGTATGTGCCCCATCACGTGCGACCTTGATGAGTGGTAAACACACAGGACATGGACTTATCAAGGATAACTTCGAGCTTGGCGGGTGGCTGGATAGCGAAGAGTTTGGTCAGATGCCTCTTCCAGCTGGCTCCTTCACACTGGGTCGTATGCTTCAGGAAGTCGGGTACGTTACTGCGGCGATTGGGAAATGGGGTCTAGGTGGGCCAGGGTCTTCAGGCATCCCCAACGAGCAGGGTTTCGATCTTTTCTACGGCTATCTGGACCAAAAGCAAGCGCACAATTACTACCCGACACACCTGTGGCGGAACCAGGTCTGGGACACACTAGATAACGTGTATTTTTCGCCACATCAAAGACTGGAAGGGAACCCTGATGATCCTGCCTCTTATGAAGGATTCAGTGGGCGAGATTATGCCCAAGATCTGATGGCAGTAGAGGCTCTGGACTTCGTTAATACCCACAAGGATGAGCCATTCTTCCTCTATCTCCCATTCCCGATTCCGCACCTTGCACTCCAGGTTCCGGATTCCGCGTTGACGGAATATGACGGAGCATGGGAAGAAGCTCCGTATATAGGTGATCAGTCATATCTGCCACACCAAAGACCAAAGGCTGCGTATGCTGCAATGATCACACGGATGGATGCGCATATTGGCGAGCTTTTGGCTCTATTAGATGAGCTTGGTCTCACTGAGAACACCCTCGTGATGTTTTCAAGTGACAACGGCACCACTTACACCGGAGGAGTTGATGCTTCTTTCTTCGAGAGCACAGCAGGACTTCGCGGTCTAAAGGGTTCTGTGTACGAGGGTGGTATCAGAGTGCCGTTTATCGCGCGTTGGCCTGGAATGATCGAAGCTGGTTCATCCAGTGAACACGTGTCGGCATTTTGGGACATTGTCCCTACACTCGCTGATCTAACAGATGGTATCGCACCTGATGATATCGACGGCATCTCATTGCTTTCCACACTATTAGGTACCGGCCGGCAACAAGACCATGAAGCGCTCTACTGGGAATACCATGGACTATGGGACGGCGCACAAGCTGTCCGTATGGGGGATTGGAAGGGCGTGCGACTCGGTGGACATTCTGCTGTTGATGCACCGATCGAGCTGTATGATTTGTCCAGTGACCCAGGAGAAACGAGCGATGTGTCTGCTGACCATCCTGATATCGTAGAACGTATTGCCGAAGTCATGGCTGGTAGAACTGAGTCTGAGATTCCGGGATGGAATTTCCCGGTGAGGACAGCCGGCAATTAGTCCGCTGTCTAATAGACGTAGGTGATTCCTGTCCTCAGCGTGGTATCCAGAGCTGAGATACCATCAGGTGGTCCGCTGTCGTAGCGCATATTAAATGATATCGTGAGCGCTAACTCATCCGTCACGGGCGTTGCAAAACGGATTTTTCCAAGCATGCGAAGATCATTGAAGTCGTCATACTTGGGTTGCATATAGGTCGTAGAGGTGATCACAAAGTCTTCGGTCGGTACCACCCGCAGCGTTAGAAAACTGCTCCATCTCAATGTGCTCGTGTTAATCGGGTGTAGTGCATCTTCCGAGAGATTTAAGGCCTCGTGTTCGAGTACGAGGGAAGCACCCATACCAAATTCTCCCCACTCTCCGCTTGCGAATGCGGTCCGAGCTCCCCCACCGAGGACCATTCTGAAGTCGAGCCGCTGAGACCTGTCATAGTTCAATTGACCAAACCACTCAGGTGAGATTCGTCTGTCGTAGAGGTAGGTCTTGCGGTAATGCAAGAGTCCTGACGATGCAAAACGGCTTTTTCCCAAAAGTCCAAGCCCTCCATTCCCAACGACCAGTGTCGTTGTCAAATCGTCGACGTGGAATAGGCGAGCGTTCAGTCCAACTTGAATGAAATCCACATTACCTGTCCGTACAGTCACGTTGCTGCCTATAGAGCCTGAATACCCCATCGGTGGATCTTCAGTCCGCAGTGCTTCGATATCCACTTGTGCAGCAGTCTGTAAAGGAAAAGCTGTAAGAAACGCGATGAACAACGAAAAGAGGTTCCGGCGAAGAGAAATAAGATTCAGGTCGGAGCTCATAGAGTATTCGCAGAAGTCCGTCATCCGGTGAATGTGGATAGCCGTAACCTAAGCATGGATGGTTGAGTGAGTAGAGCCTCTAGCTTTGAAACGGGGATACGCCGAGGTCAATGACGTTGGTCGGATGGAAGCTGATGTTGGTTGTCACTTCATCCCGCAAGTAACGGGCCTGATTACCGGTCAGCCGCCAGAAAGAGTCGAAAGAAGAGCAACAAAGAGAGTAGAAATTAGTGCAACGCCCCCTGCGAGTAAGCCAGTTCGTACACCGTCTCGTTCCTGAACTTCGATTGTGCGAACATCCCCAAGTACAACTCTGGCTACCGGGCCGGCGTCTGTGGTACCGACGATCATACCGTTCGACACGATGGGATCGCTAAGGACCAGCTCATTTTCGTCTCTCATCGCTACACGATCCAGATTAGGACTAGCCTCTTCGATTACACCAGCTTGTACTGTGACGCGCACACGTGTGGGTCGTTCCATCTCGATCACTTCTTGTGGGCTCACAGTTCTAGGCTGCCAGGTTGAGCATCCACTCAGCTGCAGAATGAGCAAGAGGAGCAAAAACCTGTGGGATCTTAACCGAGCTATGGTTTCCATTGGTGACCCATAATTGCAGAAGGTTCTAATCATGAAAGCGGGATTACAGGTAATTCAATCCGAGACTGATAAGCAGTGCCTCGATGTAAGGTAAGTGTTGTCGCCGAGCACTGCTCAGCAACACCGGTGCTGCAGAGATCCGGGTGTAATTCGAAGTTCCCTGCGTCTGCTCCAGCTATAGAGATTCGGATACGGTGTCCTTCAGTGAAGACCCAACTCGTGGGTTGAAGATCAAAGCGGAGGTTAACAATCTGGTCATCGGCTAACGCACTCGCGTCATAATCTCCGGCCCGAAATCCATGCCATGGAAGTTCAGGACGCACAGGTCGGAGGCCTCGGGTTTGTAGTTTAGGATCCTGCATTATGTGAAATCCGGCCCTTAGCTGACCTTCGGTTACGTAGTTCACTGTCCCGTCTGGTGCCACGTCACTCAGATACACGAATACGTCAGCATCAGGTTGATTTGCACTCACCCAGAGATCTACTACTGGATGGCCTGTGACCTCCAACTCGTTGTCCAGCAGCTCTGTTTCATAGACTAGCGTTCGTTCATCTAACTCTGTTCGAACCATGAGAGAGTCTGGAGATCGCATCAGAATCCAGCGGTTCGTGGCGTTGGAACCGAAGTCTGCGGTATGTTCAAAATCCACGCTGTAGTTATCCGATCCAGGCTCACCTATGTCAGGTCCGAGTGATCCAGACGGTCCAAGATGCAGCGAACGAATTTCTTGTCTTTCCAGCGGCCAGCCTTTTTCATGACGCCATCCGCGGTTCATGACATAGAGCAGTACTGGATCCTCTTCTGAGATCCCAGTATCGATGCCCCTGAGACACCAGTCGAAGAAGCGGATCTCTTCAAGTACAACGTCTGAAGCCAGGTCTCCATCGTAGCCGAGCAAATCTTGGTAGGGTGGGGTCACACCTTCGGGCACATGAAAACGGGGTCCGATCATCATTCGCATTCCCGAACCTTGTTCCATAGAGCTGAAGAGTTTTGTCGTGCCCTTCAGGAAGCCATCAAACCATCCGCCCAGGTTTAGCACAGACACACCGGATGCGGCCACTCTATCGAGCATTGCTCCTGGGCTGGTATCCATGAAAGAGAGGGTGTCATTTCCAAACGCTTGGATCGCGTCTGAGAAGCGCATGTCGGGTTCAAGCAAGCGCCGGCCTAAGACATTGTCTTTATGCTCATTAACGGCTCGGGCTAAGTAATGTTGTTCTCGAAACTGTCCATCTGGGTAAATAAGTTCATCCTCATCGGTGAAAAGCGTGACATCTCCGGTGGATGCGAGTGGGATCTCATCGATCCACCGTCCGTCCCCGTCTTCATCCATGACTGGTGCTACGGGGAAGAATCCATTGTCAGGATCATTCTTGCTGAGATTAAAGGCCTGGAGGTGGTCACTATACTCTGAGAGCCATCGAGTCGTGGTTATTCCACCAGGTCTCGTTCCTTCGGTAAAGGTGTCGAACATGATGACACCCGGTGCGATGCACTGAAGACCTTCAGGCGCTTGGCTCGCGGTAGCGTATTGGCTCCAGGCCACGTAGGACTGTCCCCTCATTCCCACAGACCCGTCCGACCAGGGTTGGCTGGTGATCCAATTTACGATCTCAGCCCCGTCTGATCCGAGTCTAGGCATGAGAGGTGTTTGGCTTCCAAACGAAGCTCCGGTTCCCCTCATATCGACTACAACGTAAGCGTATCCTAAGCCGATCATGGTGCGCACAGGCTGCGACAGAGATCGGTCGAAGACTGCTTCCCTGAGTCCTGTACGCCAACGGAGGCCTATCCTCTCCCATAAAACCATACCCGGTAAAGCGAAGGCACGGTTATATGGTGTGTACTCTAGGATTGTTGGGAAGCTTGTTGTGAGTGATCCGCTGTCATCTGCCGCGTCTTCTGGAACAAAAAAGTCTACCGCCAGGTCGGTCCCGTCCTCTAGGCGGATGAAACGGCTCTCCTTTCGAAACGAGAGAAACTTTTCAGTTACGTCGTAATCTGCATTAAAAAAAGGACCGACAAGCGTCGTCAGTGGGGGCGGGTTGGATGTTCGGTTTGCCACTAAACTGGCTATCGCCAAGGCCAGTGCGGTTAGGATTCCCAGAGTTATGATTTTACGCATTGTGCAGAGTTGATAGTTGTGCGTTCAAGGGTCGGGTTAGGGACAGCTGAGCAGATTGGGGTCAGAGTATGAGGTGGGCAAGATCCTAAAGCAGCACGGTTCGATGTTAGCGCACTCCGATAAACTCCAGTCCATTATCTGCGTCGGCTTCGTTCCCCGCGTCTTGTTCCGCCCGTGAAGAAAGAAAATCCAAAACCAACTCCGAGGCTACTCTTGGCGGCCCTACCAGAAGACCGGAAGTCATGATAGAAGAAGCCGCTCGCTCGTAAGCCCAATCTGTCATCGATTCTCAGTTTATAGCCGATTTCTCCCGAGACCCCAAATTGAGTGTCGTTCGGAGATCTGCCTTCACGGTACCGGTCATCTTCATCCCACTCATCTTTGTCTTCATCTCGAGGTGGGCGAGGATCCCTTGTTGGTGGCGTGGGTGGACGCCTATCACGATCCAGATTCTTGTCTTTGTCCCGTTCATCCTCGAATTCACGTTTCGCATTTCCTGCAGCCTGGCCTCGCGAGTTAACACGGGTACCGACGCCCATGAAAAACGTGGAAGAACGCGTCGGTGGTGTTATGTGATACTGGATGCCAGTACCCAAGGAAAAATTATGGTGCGTCTGATCTTCTGATGAGGCGTACTGATGGGAGACGTCGGTTTCCAGGGAAACCAAATCAGATAGAAAAATCCCAAACCTGATAGATGGTGCAGGGATCGCGAGGGATGTATGGCCAGCATTACCTGGGACGTTCGCCTCTATGACACTCCGAATGAGCGACGCATCAAACCCGATCTCAATCGGGTTCCTCTGCGCCTGAGACCGCAGAGGTATTAGGAGAAATACCAGTAGCGCAAAGAAGGAAAGTTTCTTCATTATTCACCTCTCCCGGATACGAGCACAGCGGTGCAACAAAATAAGACCCATCTACTACTACAACTGATGTTTTCTAGGCGAGAACGTTAATTCCAAGGTCTCCCATCCCGCTAGTTAGCTGCTAGTGGAAGTCACGTTTCACTTGTTGAGTCGCAAAACAGGCCGCATTTTTGGCAACATGTCTGGCCTAAGAAATTTAATCCGAGAGATTCACCGCCGTTCGATGTGGCAGGTGACTGGAATCTATATCGGCGGCTCCTGGTTGGCGTACGAGCTCATCAACCAGATTGCTGAATCAGCTGACCAGCCATGGCTTCCGAATGTTGCACTGGTCCTGCTTATCATCGGGTTCGTCATTGTCTTAGCAGCGGCATACGTGCAGGAGCGTCCTAGTCAGGACGTGAGCCAAGAGACGGTAGAGGCTTCGAGTGCGCACACTACTGTGGAGCCAGCTCCGGCTAGTGCAGGACTGTTCACCGCCCGCAACATCATTGCGGCAGTGGTCTTGGTGGCTGCTACTTTGTTCACTGTGATCAACACCGGTATCTGGACGATCGGTGGGTCTGAGAATGCAGATCTTGCTGCGACTCCAGAGGCTGTTCCACCGGATGCTGCCTCAGTCGTAGTGCTAACACTCGATAACATCGGTGGCCGAGAAGAGGTCGCTTATCTTAGTGAAGGAATCACCGAAGAGATTACCGCCCAACTTGCTCGGGTTCCCCAGCTCAAGGTGATTTCTCGCACCTCAGCGGAAGCGATAGGCGAATATAATCTGACGATCCCTCAGATCGCAGATAGTCTAGGTGTCGAGCACGTGCTTGAGGGCTCTGTTCAACTTTTTGGGGAGCAAATTCGAGTCACCGCTCAACTGATCCACGCAGAAACCGACAATCATCTCTGGGCGGATTCGTATAACGGGCCGCTTGCGGATCTGTTTACTCTCCAGGAAGACATCGCGATCAAGGTTGCTTCGGCGCTCACTTCTGCGGTGGGTGGTATCCGCGAGATCAACGAAGGGTCGAGAACCGAGGATCCAGTAGCATATGAAGCCTACCTCATCGGGAAGTCACAACTGCACAACCGCTCGACGGCTGGCATGCTGGCGGCGGTTGAGGCGTTTGAGCGGTCGATTGCTCAAGATCCGAGCTATGCGCCTGGTTATGCCGGCCTCGCGATGGCGTATGGCTTGTTGATCACCTACGGACATCCGGAACTCAATGGGTACGACCTCTATAGGCTTGGTATGGGGATGGCGAAACGTGCGATTGAACTCGATGTGGATGCTGCCGAGGCTTATGCCGCACGCGGATACTTAGAGACGAAGGCCCTCAGTCCTGCGGAGCCAATCGAAGCGGATTTTCAGCGGGCTTTGGAATTGTCGCCTAATTCAGCGGACACTCACGGCTGGTATGGCCACCTGCTTGTGCGTGAAGGACGGTACGATGAGGCTTTTTCAGAATCGGGAATGGCAATTGAGATCGATCCGCTCGCTCCTGGCAAGCGCAATGGGATCGCACTTGATGCGATCGCGTCAGGCCGGTACGAGGTAGCCATCCGGGAGGCACAACGGACCATTACACTCGAGCCAACGTTAGTGCTGCCGCACTTCATCCAGGCTCTTGCTAATCTCCTCGACAGGAGACCGGATACTTGCTTGAACCTGCTGGATGCATCTTCACCTGGGCTACAGGCCATGTGCCAGTACTCTCGGGGAGAAGTAGCCAGGTCGATGGAGATGCTGGATTCACTTAAGAGCACTCTCGGATCGACGAACGAACCCGCGAGTCACGTGGAGATGCTCTCGTATCGTGATATCGCGATGTTCTACGCGTGGATTGGTGACGTTGATCAGACTTTAGACTGGTTAGAGGGTGGGTTCGCGTGGTCTCATAACGCGGTCGAATTCCGATTCATCGATTCTGGAATCTTTGATAAAGTACGTGAGGACTCGAGCTTCCGATCCGGCTTGGAGCGTATCCGCACCCGGATGAGGGAGCGGCTCCTTGAGGCAACCGGATAGGGTATGCCTGGTCTAAGAGATTTGGTCCGCGAGGCACGCCGCCGTTCGATCTGGCAGGTAGCGGTATTCTATGCAGGGGGCTCATGGGTCGTGTGGGAGGCGATTCAAGGAATCTCTGGCACCGTGGGGTTACCTGATTGGGTTCCTGGTGCGGCTCTGATCCTTATCTTGGTCGGCTTCCTCGTTGTGGTAGGTACGTCGTTCGTACAGGAGCGTCCTGTTGAGGATGCGAATGAAACGCCGGACCAGGCTTTGAGCGCGCCGACTACTGCGGAGTTAGCTCCGGCCAGTACAGGGCTGTTCACCGCTCGCAACACCATTATAGCAGGGCTGTTGCTGGTTGTGGGTGTTTTACTAGCGATGAATACGGGTGTCTGGCCAATGGGTGGGGAGGCTGAGAGCGAAGTTGCCGCAGCTACAGACGATGCTTCGGTAGTGGTACTGCCGATGGACAATATCGGTGGCCGAGAGGATGTCGCATATCTGAGTGAAGGAATCACCGAACAGATTACAGCCCAACTAGCGAAGGTTCCCGAACTTCGGGTGATCTCACGCACCTCTGCCGAGACTGTCATGGGTTATAACCTGACGATTCCTGAGATTGCAGACAGTCTGGGTGTTGAGCACGTCGTGGAGGGCTCGGTTCAACTTTTTGGAGAGCAGATCCGGGTCACGGCACAGTTGATTCATGCCGCGACTGACGATCATCTCTGGGCTGATTCCTATGATGGTCAGCTTCAGGATCTTTTCGCACTCCAGGAAGACATCGCAATCCAAGTCGCCTCAGCGCTTACCTCTGCCGTGGGTGGTGTCCGCGAAATCAGCTCGGCTTCTAGAACTGAGGATCCGGAGGCGTATGAAGCCTACCTGATCGGTAAGTCACAACTTCACCGTCGTTCCGGGGAAAGTATGCTAGCTGCGATCGAGTCGTTTGAGCGCTCGATTGTTCAGGATCCGAACTACGCCCCTGGTTATGCTGGACTCGCAATGACCTATGGCTTGTTTCTCATCTACGGTCATCCAGAACTCAATGGCTACGAGCTCTATGGGCGTGCTATCGCGATGGCAAACCGTGCGATTGAATTAGATCAGGAGTCAGGGGAAGCCTATGCTGCCCGTGGATACGTGGAGCATAAGGTCCGTGGTCCTGCCGGGCCGATCGAAGCAGATTTTCAGCGAGCATTGGAACTTTCGCCGAATTCAACTGACGCCCATGGTTGGTATGCTGCCTTCCTTGTTCGTGAGGGCCGGTACGATGAAGGTTTTGCAGAATCTACTACGGCGATTGAGATTGATCCTCTGGCGCCTGCAAGGCGCGTAGGTACAGCAACCGATGGTATCACCGCTGGCCGCTATGATGTTGCTATCCAGGAAGCACAGCGGGCACTAGTACTGGCACCCGCATTGCCGCTCGCCCGATTCATTCAAGCCATCTCCTATCTTCTTGCTGGCAGACTCGACGATTGTATAAACGTTTTAGGAGAAAGTTTTCTAGGGGTACGGGCGATGTGTCAGTACTCTCGAGGAGACACGGATGGAGCCATCGAGATCGTAGAGTCACTGAAGACTACCGTTGTCCAAGCTGTTGAGCCCCAAAGTCATGCCGAGATGCTTTCGTATCGTGAAATCGCGATGTTCTATGCGTGGATTGGCGACGTCGATGCGGCCTTGGATTGGATAGAGCGCGGTTTTGCATGGTCTCCTAACGCAGTCCAGATTGAGTACATGAACTCGGAAATTTTTGATAAGGTGCGTCAAGATCGGGGTTTTCAGGATGGCTTGGAGCGTATACGCATTCGTATGAGGGAACGACTTCTCCAGGCAACATCCGGCTAAAGAGTGTGGTACTAATCACGCTGAGGGTGCGCGAACTTGACGGGTAAGAGAAACCAGATGCCAAGTAACAAAGGACCCACTCGTCGAGATTTCATAAGAGGACTTGGTCTAGCGGCTGGTGGAGCAGCGCTCGGAGCGCGGACTGCGCCACTATATGCTGCGCCATGGCCCTCAAATGAACTTCGGCCGCCATCACCGTTCCCTGAATTGAACGACCGCGCACTTGGTTGGCTGCAATTTCTTTGGGAGAAATCCACAACAAGGGACAACTGGAGTCGGTGGGGTGTCCCCCATCCGTGGTGGGACCAATACAGCGTCCCCGGTGTCACGAGCTACCCTCGATTCGATCTGCAGTATTCGACATATGCGATCCTCATGATGGCGGATCAAACGCCTGCCTGGCGTGAAGCGTATACAAGGATTGTCGACGAATTAGCCGGCCGCTATACG
>Ga0209228_1000110_pt1 | contig 37562 bp, 31 predicted proteins | sample METZYME_3_150m_FD_187547 | JGI IMG/M metagenome (GOLD analysis project Ga0209228, IMG submission 187547) | Marine microbial communities from oxygen minimum zone in mesopelagic equatorial Pacific - METZYME_3_150m (SPAdes) (version 2) | ecosystem: Environmental > Aquatic > Marine > Oceanic...
TGAAAGAAAGCCCCGGAGAAATGGCCGGCTTAAGGAGAGGAGATGTGATTTTATCTTTAGAGAATAACGAAGTTAGTGGTAAGTCTGATTACAGTGAAAGAGTTTCAACTTATCCAGTAGGTAATACAATAAATATGAAAATATTGCGCAATGGTGAGAAACGGGCCGTTTCTTTGAAAGTTTCGTTGCTTCAGGAAAGTCAAGTTTTAGATTACGTTAAAAACTGGTTAGGGTTTAGTGTGGATGAGATTAGACAGTCAATGGTAAGAAGGTATCGTTTGGCAACCAGTCAGGGTGTTATTGTGTTGAGCGTGGCACCCAACAGTGTGAGTGGTAAGATAGGAATTAGGCCAGGGGATATTATTCGTCAGATTAATCAAGTAAGAATTAAGAATGGCAATGATTTTAGGGCAGCGATGGTTAAGGCTGCAGGGGGAGATACTGTTCTTTTACTGATTCAAAGAGGACAGAATGGATACTATGTCACATTGGAGCCTTAACTTTCCACATGGACAATATCAAAACTATCTGAAGACTATTTTGATGTTATCCAGGAGTGTTTTTTTTCTTTCCACAAGTTTTTTTCGAAATGGGTTTTATCTATGTCAAAACAGATTTTAAAAAAAATTGAAAGTTTGCGTAGGAAAATCAATCAACACGATACTTTTTATTACGTAAAGGATAGCCCTATAGTTTCAGACCGTGAGTACGACTTGCTAATGCAGGAATTACAAGATTTGGAGGAAAAATTTCCTGAGTTCATTTGCAAAGAATCTCCTACTCAAAGAGTAGGCGGTAAGGTGTCTGAAAAGTTTAATACAGTGATTCATAGGGCGCCTATGCTTAGTCTAGATAACGCATTTGATGTTGATGAATTAAAAAAATTTCATGATAGGGTTCTTAAAGGGCTGGGGAATTTAAGATCGAAAGACATTGAGTATTTTGTGGAGCTTAAATTTGATGGTCTAGCGGTAGCTCTTACTTATGAAAAAGGAGTTTTTGTTCAGGGAGCAACGCGAGGTAATGGGAAAGAAGGAGAAGACATAACAGCTAATTTAAGAACCATCAAATCTATTCCCCTTACCATTCAAATGGATAAAGAAAAAATTGATTTGCTAGAAGTGCGAGGGGAAGTTTTCATGCCTTTCGAAAGTTTTCGTGAACTCAATAAGGTTAGGAAAGAAAATAATGAGCTTGCGTTCGCAAACCCTAGAAATGCTGCTGCCGGGTCATTGCGTTTGTTAGATTCAACAATTACTGCTTCGCGAAAACTTGATATTTTTGTTTATGGCATAAGTGGCGAACCTGTATCTCTAAAGACGCATAGTGAAACTCAAAATATATTGAAAAAACTTGGCTTTAAAGTAAATAAGAATCACTATATTTGTGGATGCTTTCAAGATGTTTTGCCTTATGTCGAAAAGTGGAGGACTGAAAAAAACAACTTGAAATATGATATTGATGGGCTGGTGATTAAGGTCAATTCTCTAAGTTTTCAAAAAAAATTAGGAACAACTACAAAGTTTCCACGATGGGCAATTGCATACAAATATGAGGCAGAAAAAGCCGAAACGAATGTGAAAAATATTGTTTGTCAGGTCGGTCGCACCGGGGCAATAACTCCCGTAGCAATGCTTACCCCTGTTTTTATTTCTGGCTCAACTGTAAGTCGGGCTACTTTGCACAACGAAGATGAAATAAAACGAAAGGATATACGGATTGGCGATCGGGTAGTGATAGAAAAGTCGGGTGAGATCATTCCAAAAATAGTCAGAGTGGTTTTGTCTAGCAATATTCAACGAGGCGCCTTATTTAAAATGCCTACTCAATGTCCCGAGTGTCAGGGTGAATTGTTCCGTCCAGAGAAAGAAACGGTATTGCGTTGTGTTAACAATGGATGCCCCGCTCAGCTAAAAGAACGTTTAATTCATTTTGCATCAAGAAATGCTATGGATATAGATCACTTGGGACCCTCTATTATTGAGCAATTAGTAGAGCGTGGCGTGGTTAGAAACTTCTCAGATCTTTATAAATTAGACCGGGCTAGTTTGGAAAAGTTAGATCGTATGGCCGATAAATCGGCAAAAAATTTATATGAAGCAATACAAAAAAGCAAATCTGCAGGGCTGGCGCGTTTACTTCATGCTTTGGGAGTGAGACATGTTGGCCAAAGAACCGGAGTTGTTTTAGCTAGGCACTTTCACTCCATGTTAAATCTTAAAAATGCAAAAATAGAAGAGATACAGTTTGTTATGGAAATAGGAGAGACTGTTGCTCGAAGTTTGGAAGTTTTTTTTAGTTTGCAATCTAATATCGAAGAGATAGGACGGTTGGAAGAACGTGGGGTGCAAATGGAAGTGAAGGGAGAGTTTGTAGGTGATGCGCTTTTGGGTAAACAGTTTGTTGTAACAGGTTCGTTAGAATCTTTGACTCGAGATGAAGCAAAAAAAAAAATTTCGGCATTGGGTGGCCGCGTTACTTCCAGTGTATCAAAAAAAACAGATTACGTTGTAGTAGGTTTAGATCCAGGTTCTAAAGTGGATAAAGCAAGAAAAATTGGTGTAGAAATCATAAACGAGAAAACGCTTAATGACATGTTGAGTAGGGAAGAATAAATTAAAAATATGGTAGTTGTTCAGAGGTTGGTTTGTCTCAATTCTCAAGATAAAGTGAACCCAACTTCCCCGTTTTTTTAGTTGTGTTTTTGTGACGGCCCTAACGATTTTTTCTTGAATGGGGTCGGCGGTTTTTGCTGTTAGGTTTTGGGCTATTTTGCCTTTGGTTTGGTTTCCCAGGTTTGTTGCGACTTTCTGTTTTTATTGGAGATCGCCTTCTAAGGGGTGGAGCACCTTCTTTTGCTGCTAAGAATAGTTCTTCTTCGGCCCACTCAACAGGGATTTTATTTTTCATGTATTGCTCTACACGCTCAAGGTGGAGCGCATAGTTTTCACAGCACAGCGTTATCGCTGTTCCTTTCGCGCCGGCTCTTGCAGTTCGACCGATTCTGTGAACGTAGTCCTCAGGGTCCTGTGGCACATCATAGTTAATGACATGAGTTATATTATCTACATGGATTCCTCGTGAAGCCACATCTGTGGCAATTAGAATGTTTAGTTTACCTGTTTTAAAGTCTTCCAATACACTAATACGTTTCTTTTGGTGAAGGTCACCACTTATTAGTGCAGCCACATAATTGTTGTGTTTGAGTAGTAATTCTAATCTTTCCGCCCACATCTTTGTATTACAAAAAATTAAAACCTTTTCTCCAGATTCTTTTTTCAGAAGACCGAGTAATAAATTGAACTTTTCATGAAGGCCAACGTGATACAGCACCTGCTTTATGTCATCGACCACTGCTTTCCCTGGTTCAACCATAATTTTTACAGGGTTATTCATGTGTTCGTAGGCTAACTCCATAACTTTGTAATTCAGGGTGGCGGAGAATAGCATAGATTGCCTTTTGTCATATGGAGAACAGTTCCTAAACAAGTATCTTAAGTCTAAAATAAAACCCATATCAAACATACGGTCTGCTTCATCTACAACCAAGACTTCCAGTTCTTTTAGACTAAATAGTTTTTGTTTGTAGTAATCAATGATTCTTCCGGGTGTGACAATTAAAACATCAGCTCCGTTTTTGATCTGGTTGCGTTGTTTTTCATAATCCATGCCCCCATAGATGCACATGATAGTTAATTTACAGTGTCCACCAATTAACCGCGCATCGATATCAATTTGTCTTGCTAATTCCCGTGTTGGAGCTATTACTAGAGCCCGTGGAGCCACCCACCCTTTTCGTTTAGGTTTAGGTTTTGGATTATTTAAAAGTCTGGTAAATAAAGTTATTAGGAAAGCAGCCGTTTTTCCTGTTCCTGTTTGAGCTTGTCCCGCTATATCTTTACCTGAAAGGGAGATGGGAAGAGTTTTTTCCTGTATTGAAGTGCAGTATTTAAAATCTGCATCTCTAATGCCTTTTAGAACTATTTCGGGAATAGGTAGAGATTCAAATGTGGTCTGATTCAATTATTGCTCCACTCTGTGAAATATGGAGAGTATTGAGTTCCAAAAATAATGGTAAAAATTAAGGAAGGAGTTTTCAATACAATAGGTTAGGTTCTTTAGCTGGACATTATAGTTTGTCTTGGTGTTTTTGCAAGCCTGAAACTCATTTTTCTTGACAGTTTATAGTCCCGAGTGATTCAATGCCGCACCCTCGTTTGTAGTTGTTTTCTTAAACTAATGGTGGTTTTTCCTGCCAGTTGTTTTATGACCCCTAAGAATTAAGATTAGAAATTTTTTTGATTGATTAATTTTTAAAAAGTAGTTGAAAAATAGTTGTGAGTAATTGAGAATACAGGACTTTATAAAACTTTTTGCGGGTTTTTAAACTAGCTAATAGAGGTATGCATTGATTAAGCACGATGTTGTAATTGTTGGTTCTGGGTTGGCGGGCATGAGAGCTGCCCTTGAGGTTTGTGAGGGACTAGATGTTGCTATCTTAAGCAAGGTTTACCCTACTCGTTCACATTCGGGAGCCGCTCAGGGAGGAATAGCAGCCTCACTAGGAAACTCTGAATCTGATAGCTGGGAAGAACATCTTTACGATACGGTAAAGGGTGGTGACTTTTTATGTGATCAGGACGCGGTGGAGGAATATGTTAAAGCTGCTCCTAGAGTTATTTACGAGCTTGAGCATTTTGGTTGTGTGTTCAGCCGTACGTCCGATGGAAAGATAGCGCAGCGTAGTTTTGGTGGTCATTCAAAACCACGAGCGTGCTTTTCTGCTGATCGTACTGGTCATGCAATTCTTCATGCCTTGCACGAACAACTTTTAAAACGTTCCAAATCGATTAAAATTTACTCCGAATGGTTTATGCATTCACTGATTCTTGACGGTGATTCTTGCAATGGCATTGTAGTTAGTGATGTTCGATCAGGTGCTGTTGAGGTAATGCAGGCCAAAGCAGTGATCTTTGCAACCGGTGGATATGGGCGTGTATTCAACATAACATCGAATGCATTTGCCAGCACTGCTGACGGAGTTATGGCGGCTTTTAATGCTGGACTTCCGCTTGAAGATGCAGAGTTTGTTCAATATCATCCCTCGGGTCTTTACCGTCAGGGAATCTTGTTTTCTGAAGCAGCAAGAGGCGAGGGTGGTTATCTTCTGAATGGTAAAGGTGAGCGTTTCATGGAAAAGTATGCCCCTTCTAGAATGGAACTGGCACCGAGAGATATTGTTGCACGTGCAGAGCAAAGTGAGATTGATGCGGGACTCGGGGTTGGTGGAAAAGATATTATTCATCTAGATCTTAGACACCTTGGTCAAGCTCGAATTATGGAACGACTGCCTCAAATCCGACAACTAGGAATTGACTTTATTGGTGTTGATTGTGTTTCAGATCCGTTGCCTATTCAGCCTACTGCTCACTATTCTATGGGAGGAATTCCTACTGATAAGTTTGGTCAAGTCATCAAAGATGCTGAAGGAACCCCTGTTAAAGGTTTCTTCGCTGCTGGTGAGTGTTCTTGCGTTTCGGTTCATGGGGCTAATCGACTAGGAACTAACTCTTTATTGGATGCCGTTGTTTTTGGTGAGCGTGCAGGTCGTGCCGCTCTTGAATATGCGAAAAATATTAGTCATGCTCCTATTAATGAAAGCCATGAAAAAACTAAGGTATTAGAATTATTTGAAAATGTTTTTCAAAGGGAGGGTGAGGAGAGTTACAACGATATTAGAAATGAAATGAAAGTTATTATGACTGAAAATTGTGGTGTTTTTCGGGATGAAAATCGGTTGCAAATGTGTATAGATACCATTAAAAAACTCAAAGAAAGATATAAAAGAGGAAGAATCACTGACAAGGGTAAGCTGTTCAATACCGAAATATATGAAGTTTTAGAACTCGGTAATATGCTTGGTATGGCTGAAATAATAGCTGTTGGCGCAATTAATAGAAAGGAAAGTCGCGGTGGCCATTCCCGAACAGACTATCCTAAACGTGATGATGAAAATTTTTTAAAGCACAGTTTGATTTATAACACTGACAATGGTATCGAAATTAAATACAAACCAGTAATAATTACAAAACATCAGCCTGCGGAAAGAACCTATTGATGATTACTTTTAAGATCAAACGATATAATCCAGAGAAACAGGCGGAGTCCTACTTTGAGGAATTCCAATTGGATGGCACCGATGATCTTACGTTGTTGGATTGTTTGAATCAAATCAAATGGACTCTAGACGGTAGTTTGACTTACCGTATGTCTTGCCGAAGTGCGATATGCGGATCCTGTGCGGTAAAGGCTAATGGGCATGCCATACTTGCTTGCCAGAAGCAGGCAAGTCACTTGGTTAAGGATAATGATACTATCACTCTTGAACCGTTAGGCAATATGAAACCAATTAAAGACCTAGCAGTTGATTTTAAGCCTTTCTGGGATAAAGTTGATAAGGTTAGTCCTTATCTGCAGCCAGATAGAAAACCCTCAGAAAAAGAAACAAAACAATCACCTGAACAATTCAAACTCATCGATGATGCGAGTACATGCATAATGTGTGGGGCATGCTATTCGGATTGTAATGTTCTTGAAGTGGATGATAATTTTTTAGGTCCAGCTGCGCTTGCAAAGGCTCAGCGATTTGTACAGGACTCTCGTGACGGAAAAACTTTAGCTCGTGTAAAAGAATTGAGTAAGTCTGGTGGAATCTGGGATTGCACTCACTGCGGAGAATGCGTTGAGCGTTGTCCTAAACCGGCAGAACCTTTCGATCGCATAAAGGAAATTATGACCGTCGCGTTGGAACAGGGAGTTACTAGTAATAATGGTGCCCGCCATGCACTGTCATTTACCAAGTCAGTTAAATCTAGTGGCAGTCTTAATGAAAATATTATTCCTGTAGAGTCAGTGGGCTTTTTCAACTTTAAGGGATTATTTGACTTGTTGCCCGTTGGTTTACGTATGTTTTTTAAAGGGAAGAATCCTCCGATTTTGCATAAGTCTATTGACGATGTTGAGGATGTTAAACGTATTTATATGGAGCTAAACGAGTGATGAAATTTGCTTTATTTACAGGATGCGTGGCTAAGGGTGCTACGCGGGAACTAATGCTTTCGACGATGAAATCTGCCGAGGGGCTCGGTATAGATTTTGTAGAAATGAAAAGTGCTGCGTGTTGTGGCGCCGGAGTTGTTTCTGAAAAAAATCCACTTCTGGCCGATGCATTAAATGCTCGTACCATTGCAATAGCTGAAGAACAGAATCTGGATCTTGTGACTATTTGTTCTACCTGCCAAGGAATTTTAAAAAAAACAGAGTGCCATGTCGACTCCGACCCAACTTATAAGGAAAAAGTTAATAATGTTCTTGAGGAAGGTGGTCATCAATACGCCGGTGGGAAAATAAAAATTCAACACTTTGCGAATGTGCTTGGTACCGAAGAAGGATTAAAGCTTTTACGCGATAAAGTGAAGCGCCCTTTAACCGGTCTAAAGACTGCGGCATTTTATGGTTGTTATGTTTTGCGTCCATCAGAGTTGTCTTTGTATGAAGACCCTGATAACCCTACAGGAATGGAAGAAATTTTTGAAATCTTAGGTGCCACACCCGTTTACTATGAAAGTCGTACTAAATGCTGCGGTTTTCCTATTATTATGATGAATAAGGATGCTTCTCATGACATGGCAGGTAATGCCCTTATAGATGCGATTGATAGTGGAGCAGATTGCGTTGTAACAGGGTGCCCCTTGTGTCACTTAAGTCTTGATGCTTATCAGCCTGAAATAGATAAAATGAATAAAAAGGGTTGTTCGATTCCGATCTTACATTTACCTCAGCTAGTAGCTTTAGCTTTGGGTTATTCGCCTCAGGAACTAGGGATGGATAAGCATATTATTTCTACTGCCAGATTAGATAAAATTCTAACCTAGTTCTCGGTTCCACGCGGGACCTTTCACGATTACCCTCTTCCCTCCGGAGGATGAGTTGGCTAATTTTCAATCTTTATATAACAAAAAAATTTTTGTGCTAGTAGGCGGGTTGATTTTATTTTCAATTATTCTACTTATGCCACTTCCTGAAGGGATGACTTTTTCTGGAAAGCGTCTCTTAGCAGTTATAGTTTTGATGGCTTGTTGGTGGATTGGTGAAGGTACTGCTATAGCTGTTACAGCACTTCTTCCTCTTATTCTTTTTCCGTTATTGGGAATCATGTCGAGTAAGGAGGTTGCTCCCAACTATGCTAATCATTTCGTGTTTCTTTTTTTAGGCGGATTTATGATCGCATTAGCTATGGAGAAGTGGAATTTCCATAAGCGCCTAGCATTATGGATTATTATCTTGATAGGAACAGGGGTGACACGGATTATTCTAGGTTTTATGATGGCCTCAGCATTTTTATCTATGTGGATTTCCAATACAGCTACAACAATGATGCTCCTTCCCGTGGGAATGGCAGTTGTTGGACAAGTTGCTCGCCAGTCTAATTTAAATGGTAGGTGTGATAAATCTTCTGAAAAACAGGTAGTAGAAAGTATGGGGCTTGTCCTTATGCTAGGTTTGGCTTATTCGGCTAGTATAGGGGGGGTCGGCACGCTTATTGGTACAGCGCCTAATATTGTTTTTGCGGGATTCTATAAAAACCTTTACCCGGAAAATCCAGCAATTAGTTTTGTGGAATGGATGACTATGGCAGTTCCTGTGGTAATTATTTTCATTCCCATTGTATGGGTCTATCTTTGCAAATTTGTATCCCCGATTCCTTTGAATCAGATTGAATTTTCAAAGGGCAACGAAAATATTATTAAAGACGAGCTAGCAGCATTGGGTAAAATTACTCGTCCGGAAAAAATGGTTGCCTCCGTTTTTGCTGCTACAGCTTTGATGTGGATTTTTCGTAAACCTCTTGAGTTGGGATCAATTACTCTGCCAGGATGGTCTAGTCTTTTTTCAAACCCTGAAATGCTTAACGATTCAAGCGTGGCAATGATAATGGGTATTTTATTAATGCTTCTTCCGGTTCATTTTTACCGAAGTGCCAAAGATGATAAACAGCGTGAATATTTCCTTCTTGATTGGAAGACAGTAGAGACACGAATGCCTTGGGGAATATTACTATTGTTTGGCGGTGGTTTTGCTCTAGCTTCAGGAGTTACCAAAACGGGATTGACAGGTTGGATTGGAAATCAGTTGACTGGACTATCCTTATTTCCTTTGTGGGCAGTGGTTTTATGCGTGTGCTTGATTATAACTTTTTTAACCGAACTTACTTCCAATACGGCAACATCTACAATTATTTTGCCAGTAATGGGAGCAGCTGCAGTGGTTGCTGGTTTTCATCCATTGATGTTTATGTTGCCAGCAACACTTTCGGCATCATTCGCATTCATGTTGCCTGTTGCTACACCTCCCAATGCTATTGTGTTTGGGAGTGGTTGGGTAACTATTCCTGCGATGTCGCGTGCCGGCTTTGCCCTTAACCTGATTGGAGCAGTGCTTGTGACAACACTTGCTCTTCTGCTTATTCAGACTCTTTTTTTGTAGTTCTTTCTATGGTTTTTTTAACATGTAGAAGGGGTCGCTTAATTTAATGTCTTAGTTTTTCATTCACAGATACTCAAATGTCACTATGACTTAATGGAAGGTAACTCTTTATAAAAAATAGTAGTGATTTTTTTTATGTGTTTTTATGTAGATGCCGAACTTATCGGTTTCCATCTAAGTTTTGGGTTTCTAGCAGCCGTAATTTCATCTGGGCGTGATACAACAGGTATTTGAGGTGAGTCGTGAAAAACCTCTGGTGTTTTTTCTGCCAGTTCAGCTATTTTTTTCATTGCTTTAATGAATTCGTCAAGTGTTTCCTTTGATTCTGTTTCGGTCGGTTCTATCATCAATGCACCTTTTACGATTAATGGGAAGTAAACTGTAGGGGGGTGAAACCCATAGTCAATGAGCATTTTTGCTATATCCATGGTGCTTACCTTGTTTGCAAGTTGATATTTATCGTTGAATACGCACTCATGCAGACTTGGCCCATCGTAGGGTAGATGATAGTGTTCTCGAAGCGAGGTCTTGATATAGTTGGAATTTAGAACTGCCATTTCTGAGGCTTTTTTGACTCCTTCTGGCCCAAGAGACCTAATATAAGTATAAGCTCGAACGAGGATTCCAAAGTTACCATAAAAGGCTTTCATTTTTCCAATGCTATTAGGGCGGTTGTGATTCAGTATATATTTACCATCCCTATGTTCAATCGTTGGTTTTGGGAGAAAAGGTTCTAGTTCGCTGACGACCCCTACTGGGCCGGCCCCAGGTCCACCGCCACCGTGAGGAGTGGAGAATGTCTTGTGTAAATTGAAGTGTAAAACATCTATTCCCATGGCTCTTATTTTAGTTTTGCCCATTACTGCATTTAGGTTTGCTCCATCGCAGTATACTAGTCCACCCTTCTTATGAACGATCTCGGTAACTTTTAATATGTCTGTTTCGAACATTCCTAGAGTGTTCGGATTAGTGAGCATGACAGCGGCAGTCTCTTCATCCATAATAGATTCTAATTTTTTTGGATCGATGAGGCCTCGTTCATCTGATTGTATTTGTATTACGCTATACCCACATAAATTTGCAGTGGCTGGATTAGTTCCATGGGCTGAGTCAGGTAAGATAACTTTTTTTCTCTGTCTTCCTTGAGCTGCATGATACGCATGAATCATAAGCATTCCTGCTAATTCACCTTGTGCACCCGCTGCAGGTTGTAAGCTGACATGTTCCATGCCACTAATTTCTTTGAGGTACTCTTGCAATTCAAACATGAGTTGTATGCTGCCTTGTGACAGAGATTCAGGCGTGTACGGATGGTGTTGTGCGAATCCGGGAAGAGACGCGGTTTCGTTGTTAACCTTAGGGTTATATTTCATTGTGCAGGAACCCAGTGGATAAAAATTAGTGTCAATACTGAAATTCCATTGAGAGAGTCTTGTGAAGTGTCGAACAACATCGAGTTCAGTCAGTTCGGGAAAATTTTCAATTGGATCACGAATTTCCGCAATCGGGAGGATGGCTTCAAGTTCTACCTCAGGGACATCACATTTTGGGAGTGAGTATGCTTCGCGACCCGGTGATCCCATTTCAAAAAGTAGCGGCTCGTTGAAAACCAGGCCTTTTTTTCCTATTGATGAATCGTTTAATAATTGGCTAATAGGTTTACTCATTCTTGATCCTTATAGCTAAATATCAGTGAGAGTTTTTAGAGATTTGATTATGATACTAAATTAAGTATCAGCAGTATTATTGTTAATTATGCAGTGCCATACTAAACGAAAGAAAATCAAATAAAAATTAATGACCAGTCTACACAATTATATCGTTTTATGAATAGGAGTGTTAGTGAGTAATTGATTAATTTTTTCTAGGACGACCTCGGGTGAAACGGCATCTGTTTTTCTTTCTTCAAGTAGGATATGTGGAGTATTTATTGGTTTCCAACGGGCGATTTCTCCATGTTTAAAGATCACCACTACAGGTGTTTCTACTGCGGAAGCAAGATGCATTATTCCGGTATGATTGCAAAACAAGAGGTTGCTTTTTTTAATGACTAATGCCAATTCTTTAACTGAAAGAATTGGTAGTTTTTTGATTTTTTGGTTTGCCCTTTGATTGATCTGGTCTATTAATGGTTCTTCACCCGGAGCACATATAAATAAAACCTCTGCTTTCTTTGACCCAGATAGTTTGTCTGCTACGATTTGAAAGTTTTCCGCTTTCCAACTCCATTTTTCTATGCGCGTTCCAGGCTTTATCAGTACGAGTGGATATTGTGGAAATTTGCGGATTGTATTTAACATGGTAGTAATTTTTTTTTCTTCAGCCTGATTGAAATATAAGCGCGGATACCTCGAACTTGTTTTTAATCCTGAATGATTTATCAACTCCAGGTTATTTAAGCTTTCATGGCGCTGTTGGTTATCTATAGGTAAACGAATATCGTAGAGCCAAACTGTTTCATCGTGTGCGTAGCTTATTTTATGTTTGGCTTTACTGATTAAGGCGAGAAGGGAAGAAATCGCACTGAATTTTTTATTTAGTGTAAATGCGATATCAAATCTATTTTGTCTAAGTTGCTTTATGGTGGTTCCAATATTTTTTGGATCAAAGGAGATTATTTTATCTATATTTGGGTTATCAGTTAAGATGGGGGCATTGTTACTACGTACGACTACAGTTACTTGAAGATGTGGAAAGGAGTTTTTGATAGATTCGTAAACAGGTGTTGATAAAACGACATCTCCCAAGCGATCAGGTCTTATCACTAAAACAGATGAGAGAGAGTTGAAATTGATAGGTAGTGGCGGAGGTGTTTTTTTTCTAAAAAACAATCCAATTATTAGCCATAGGACATGCTTTGCAATGCGTTCAATTTTGCGAGCCAGTTCGGCCATAAGGTTTGTTTCGCCAAGTGGCAGTGCGTTCAGAGCAATGGTTGGGCTTGATCAATCAGCATGATAGGAATGTCATCCTGAATGAGATATTTTAGTTTGCATTCGTTGCAGTCAAGCCCGTCTTCTTTAGGAGTTAATTCTAAATCGCCTTTACATTTTGGGCAAACCAAAATCTCTAAAAGTTCTTTGTCAAAAGCCATCGTGCTGCCTTTCTTTAATTTAATGAGTTGAGTGTTGAGAGGAGGTTATCACTTTAATGTGCTCGGAGGCTAATTTTTTCGTTGCTTCAAACATGTTTTGTACCGTTACTTTGTCCATGCACTCAGTTGTCCCTAGGGGGCACTGGCGCTTCCAGCAGAAACTACAGTTTAATTTGTGAAAAACCGCTTCATGTTTATTTGAGTAGGCTCCGTTTCGGTCTGGATCAGTAGGTCCCCACACCGAAACTGTTGGAATACCTAATGCCCAGCAAATATGAAACGGCCCCGAATCACTTCCTACAAATAAAGAAAGCTTTTTATAGAGTCCTATAGACTCTGCGATAGAGGTAGCAGGCGCTATCCATGACTGTTGTTTCATTGAATTCGAGATATTGCGGACCAAATCTTCTTCTCCTGGCCCCCATGTGAGAAGAATGGAAAAGCCCAATTCTTCCGTTAGTCTGTCGGCGAACTGAGCGTAACGTTCTATACTCCAAAGTTTAGTTGGGAACCCAGCCCCCGGGTTTATGCCAGCTATGGGTTTTTCTGTAAGTTTGCTATTTTCCATCATGAAAGCTTCTGAGGTATGCTCATCCTCCGCTCGGATCGATATTGTAAACTCCGTCTGAGGGTGAAAGTCTCCTAAGGCTGAAAGTTGAGAAAGGCAGCGATCTACTATATGGCTACCGGAAGAAAGATACTTACTTTGATTATTGTTAAACCAGGTGTTAATTTTTTCTCGACAGTTGTTGCGATGGAACCCAACCCTATTGGGTGCGCCTGACATGCGAGAAATGACTCCGGTTTTAATAAGACCTTGCAAGTCGAAGGTCCAATCAAACTGGCGCTTTTTAAATAGTTTTCTTATTTGGCAGATTTCGTTCCAAGACTTTATGTTGAGGTTTTTTCGCCAATATTTAGTTCGGATTGGAATTACTTCATCAAGGTCTGGATTCCATTTGATTAAGTCCTGAAAGCTTTCCTCGATTACCCATGCAATATAAGCGTCTGGATGGTTTTTTCTCAGAGTTCGGAGAAAGGGTAAGGCGTGAACAATATCGCCGATAGAGCTCAGTTTAATGATTAGAAATTTTTGTTTTAGGGAGCTCATGGTCGGTCAGGTTAGCAAACCTGTTTTTAAAAAAATTAAGTAAGTTGAGATAAAAATATTTATATCCTATGCAACCGATGATAACCCCAAATAGAGCTCCACTCAAAACATCTGTGGGGTAGTGCACCCCCAGGTAAACTCTCGAGTAGCCTATCAGCAAAGCTAAAATATATAAAACAAATGCGAGGTTTTTATGAGCAAGAGAGAAGATGGCAGCAAATGAAAATGAGTTTATGGCGTGATTAGACGGAAATGAAAAACTATTCGAGCAACTGGCAATATCTTTCACATTGTCGAGGACGTGACAAGGTCTATTGCGTGCAATTAGCTCTTTCAATGTTGCTCCCAAAAAATCGGAAATAGAGACGGTTAAGCCTGTAGCTAGGACCAATGCTAATCCGGGCATTCTTTTAAGCCAGAGAAAAACCACCAAACAAATACCCCCAGGCCATATGAAATTCTGCTTAATGGAAATGAACTGCATGAACTTTAGGAATATTCGAGATTGAAAATGCGTATTGATCCAGTAGAATAATGAAATGTCTAGCTCAGAAAGAATGGCTGAATCCCCTTGAAAATTTAAGTCATACGCATGTCAGCATAGATTTTATTGGCTTTGAAACTTGTAGTCAAACGTTTTGGGAGAAGAATCTTCCTAAGACCTCTTTTACGTAGAAAGAATCAACTACGAAAATATAGGCTTTAATGGCAAAACAAAATAAAAATGCTTTGGTTGTTTTTGCTCGAGATCCAGTGGTAGGGCAGGTTAAAACGCGCCTCAATCCATTTTTAGACTTGCAAACGACTTGTGATCTGTATACTTGTTTTCTTTCCGACAGTCTTGACAAAGTCTGTGCTGTAAAATCTACCGATTGTTTTGTTGGTATTTATCCTTCGAGTATCTCGGGATATTTCGAGAGATTGGATCCCTCTTTATCTATAAATATTTTTGTTCAGGAGGGGAAAGATCTCGGCGATAGAATGAAAAATGCTTTTTCTGCAAGGTTTGCCGATGGTTATGAGGATGTTGTTATCATAGGAGCTGATAGTCCGAGTTTGCCTTTGGCTTATATCGAGCAAGCTTTTGCTTCTAAGAAAGATGTGGTTTTGGGTCCTAGTATGGACGGAGGATATTATTTAATAGGCATGAGAAAAAAGATAACTAACCTATTTGATGGTATAGCGTGGGGTAGTGATAGGGTGTTGAAAGATACTTATTGCAAGTTGGAATCCAGTGACGTTTCTTTGGAACTTCTTCCTGTTTGGTACGATGTGGATCGGTCTGATGATTTAATTTTTCTTAAAACACATTTAGAACTTATGTCTGCCGCGGGGCAGAAAGAAGCGGCCTCGACAAAAAAGTTTTTAAGTGAACTGTCTTTTTAATTATTAATTCTGAAAATTTAAACTTTATAAATGAAAATTTTTAAATATTCCGACTCTGATTTTTATTCAACTGTGAAGGCAGTTGTTAATCGAGCTAACCTTGACCTTGTGACTCACGATGCCACAGTTCGTGAAATTCTAAAACAGATTAAAGAGCGAGGCGATAACGCATTGCTTGAATATACTATTCAATTTGATAAATTCGACTTGTCTCTGAAAGAAATAAAGGTGTCGCAGAGTGAGATCGATCAAGCGCGAGAGAAGGTAAGCGATAAGGAAACGGAAGCATTGAGACAGGCTGCGGAAAACATCCGTGAGTTCCATGGACATCAGATCCAGAAGTCTTGGGAATATGAAAAAAATGGTGTGTTGTTGGGACAAAATATAAGAGCTCTTGAGACCGCGGGAATTTATGTTCCAGGTGGAAAAGCTTCCTACCCATCATCTGTGTTGATGAATGCGATTCCAGCCAAAGTTGCAGGGGTGAAAAATGTTGTGATGTGTAGCCCCGCATCAAAAGGAGAATATAGTCCGCACGTCCTTGTTGCTGCTGAGATTGCCGGAGTTGATTCTATTTTTAAAGTAGGTGGGGCTCAGGCAATTGGGGCAATGGCATATGGAACGAATACTATTCCAAGAGTGGATAAGATTGTAGGGCCTGGCAATATTTATGTTGCATTAGCTAAAAGAATGGTCTTCGGGATGGTTGATATCGATATGATTGCAGGTCCAAGCGAAATTCTGATCTTAGCTGACGATAGTGCACACCCTGATTTCATTGCAGCCGATTTATTATCACAGGCAGAGCATGATGAACAGGCGGTTCCAATATTAGTGACTTGTTCTGAAAAACTAGCCCAAGATGTAGTGAAGGAATTGACAAAGCAGACCGGACGGTTAAACCGGCAGTCAATTATCAAAGAATCTCTGAGTGACCAATGCCGTCTATTTGTTGTGAGGTCTATTGACGAGGCAGTTAATTTGGCCAATGAGATAGCACCGGAACATTTGGAACTTGCGGTGAAAGAACCCCAAGATTTAGTCAAGCAAATTAGGAATGCTGGTGCTGTATTTTTGGGTCATTACACCCCTGAGGCAGTCGGAGATTATTTAGCTGGTCCCAATCATGTTTTGCCCACTAGCGGGACAGCCCGATTTTCGTCACCTCTTGGAGTTTATGATTTCGTAAAAAAAACGAGTGTCATGTCGTATTCCTCTGAAGCTCTCGAAAAAGATGCTCCTTTAATCAGGATACTTGCTGATATGGAGCATTTGGATGCCCATGCGAATGCTGTGGATTTGAGGGTTAAAAAGTCTAAATAATAGATGAGCCAAAAAGGTGATTTTTGCTAGAGAAAATAAGGGTTTTTTTTATCTTGACATGCAATTGTACGCATGATAAAAATCCCGAAATGGCTCAAAGTGCGCCTTTTTTTTGTTGGTTTTAATTACTTGCACTTTAGAGCTTATGCCTTACATAGGTACCGTTTATGTGAAATAGGTTTTATTAGACTGAAACTGAGTAGGTTAGCGGTAACTTTTTAAACAAAAGTTAATCAACTATATATAATTAAAAAATACTAATCTTTAAATATTTTAAATCTATATAATTATGAAGTCCACAAAGGAGGACAAGGTTATGCAGGGGAAAACTAGAAGTTTAAATATTCTGCCCGTTGCTCTGTTTTTTGCATTTGCGTTATACATGATGCCGGGGCTGACAGGAGATGCTTTCGCGAAGGAAGCCTTTGCGGAGCAGGTCTTCGCTGAGCAAGCGTTTGCGAAAGAGGTGATGGCTGATGAAGGCGATGCTGAGGGAGAGGGTGAGCCTGAGATCGAATGGAGCCAAGACGTCTTCTACAAGGACTTTGAAGGGAATCCTCTAAAGGGGCCCGTTAGTGGTGCTCCAGCTCCTGAATTGGGCGAGAATGATTACAATAACTATGACTTTGCTCCCAGTCGAATGATTTTGTGGATGGCAAACCAACAGCATCTATATTTTGGTAGTTTTGTTCTTGCTGTTCCGATTTTCTGTATGTTGATTGAGTTTGTCGGTATTAGAAGCCGTGAGAGTGACCCCGTGATGTCGGAGAAGTATGACCGGTTGGCTCACGATCTTATGAAGGTCAGCCTTACAGCTTATTCTTGGACTGCCATACTAGGTGGTATTTTGTTGTTTACCTTTATTACTCTTTTTCCCGGATTCTTTAAATACATGGCAACTATTTTCCGCCCGGTAATGCATGTTTATGCATTGATGTTCTTGGCTGAGAGTGGTGTTCTTTATGTCTACTACTACGGTTGGGATAAGATGAATGATGGTGGTTTCTTAAAGTGGATTCACTGTAGCCTTTCTGTTTTGCTTAACCTCATTGGAACAGTTTTGATGTATTTAGCTAACTCATGGGCTACCTTCATGCAGGCTCCTGGTGGGATTGATGAGCAGGGTCGCTTCTTGGGTAACATCTGGCATGTAATTCACTCTACATTATGGAATCCGGTCGGTGTTCATAGAATTTTAGGAAATATCGTGTTTGGTGGGGGTATTGTTGGTGCTTACGCTGCATATCACTACTTGACAGCAAAAGACGAGGAAACCAAAGCCCATTATGATTGGGTTTGTTATATCGCGATGTTCATTGCAATATTTGGTCTTATTCCGCTTCCATTCGCAGGTTATTGGTTGATGAAGGAAGTGTATGCATTCCGCCAGCAGATGGGTATTACCTTGATGGGTGGAATCATGGCTTGGTTGTTTATTATTCAGGCGGTAATGATCGGGTTGCTCTTTTTCGGGGCGAACTCTTATTTGCATAACAGTATGTCGCGGGTAAATGGATCGCAGCGCTATATGAAGTACTGTAAATATATGGTCCTGCTGCTTATTGTTTGTTTTACTATGTGGATGACGCCTCATACGATTGTTATGACCCCTGGCGAGTTGAAAGAAATGGGGGGTGCCCAACATCCAATTGTAGGTCACTTTGGTGTTATGTCGGCTAAGAATACGGCGGTGAATCTGATGATCACTTGTACTGTTCTTTGCTTCTTGCTTTATCAAAGATCTAATAAAAAGATAACAGTTCCGTGGGCAACAGTGGGTAACTGTTGGATTGCCGCTATTTTTGTTGGGGCTGCCTTGAATATTATTTTCTTGGGTGTTTATGGGTATTTTCTTCCTGCAAACCAACGTGTAGGTCTATCGGTACCGCAGGTTACGACTACTCTAACAACACTATTTGCAGGTACAGCCATCAATATATCCATGTTTAAGGACTCCGAGTCCATGGGGGATATTAAATGGGGTACCCAGTCTAAAGTTGGAACTTATGCAATCTTCCTGCTTGCGATCTCATTTACATGGTTGATGGGGTTGATGGGATACATTCGTTCCGCAGTACGTCTTTTCTGGCATGTAACGGAGGTATTAAGAGATAACTCGCCGGATGCATACACCTTGACTATTGGAGAAGCTGGTAAAATGCTGACATTCAATACTCTTTTTGTGTGGGTTCAGTTTGTTGTTGTTTTCTGGGTTGCTAGTTTGACCGTAAAACCAGCCAAAGCGCCGGCGGGAGATGCAGTTCCAGTTCCGGCTCAGCAACAGCAGCAGTAAATAGCTACTTGATGGCGCTGTCATTATTATGCTTACGTAAAGCTTAATTTTGGCAGCGCTTTCGTTAATGTGTTTATAACAAGTTTAATTATTGTGAATTATAAAGGAGAGGAGTAGGGGGATGCTTCCAGAGCAACGTGACATTTTATGGACATTTTTATCTATCATGTTTACGATTTTTGCCCTTTACGCGTTTATTAACGTCGTAAAGCACTGCCGTGAGCGCGATGATGTAAGTACGACATTCTGGGGGGGTATTTTCGGTGCCTTTCTTGTTGTCATGTTTCTCGAGACCGCGCATATGTTTGGTCTCACGCAGGTTGAGCAGTTAGGATTCTTTTTTGGCAAGATGGTGCTGACAGTTTTCTTGTTATTGCTCACTTGGGGTATTTTCTTCAAGAGTACTGCGATTGAAAACCAATCCCCTCCAATCATCCGAGCTTTTTTCTGGTGGACTACAATTTCCGTTCTTCTTGCAGGCTATAGTAACTGGTTGCCGCAGCAACGCAGTGATCCGCCGCCAAAGGCGACTGCGTTTGTTGGTGAGATTACAATGGAAGAGTACGCTGAAATGGGCCGGGTAATCATTTTTGGGACAAAGCAAATCGCTGGAGAAAAAGCTATTGGAAAAGGCCAGTGTCCTCTTTGTCATACCTTCGATGCGGGAGATAACATAGGTAGATGTCCAAACTTATTTGGTGTTGGAGAGCGCGGTTTAACTCGCGTCAAAGAGGACAGGTATAAGACGTCGCCTGTGGCCGTCGGAGAAAACGAGCCTAAGTCAAATATTATTAAAGGTGCGCCCGATCAGATTCCAGACGAGTATAGAAGAGCGGGTGCTCCAGGTTTTGACGGGATGACTGCTGAGGATTACATTCGTGAGTCTATGATGTGTCCTTCTTGTTATGTGGTTAAGGGTTATGGTAAGGCCGGTGATACAGTTAGTCCGATGCCTGTTATCAGCAAGCCTCCGATCAGTCTGAATAATATTGAGGTGAATGCTGTTATTGCGTACCTGCAATCATATAATACTCCTGGTGACTTTGCTGGAGTGACTGTGCCTTTGCCTTCGGCTGATGATGGTCCTGCAGAAACAGCTGAAGAAGAAGGGGATGCTCCTATTTTCGTAACAGGTGCTGAGCCTATCGAGGAGATCATTAATACTTTGGGTTGTCCTTTGTGTCATACCATTCCTGGTGTTGAGGGTGCGGTAGGTGAGCTTGGTCCTAAGTTACATGAGAAGATCAATGCTCCGAATCGCATTAAGGATTCTCGATATAAGGGTAAGGCGACCAACACAAAGGAATATGTTAGGGAGTCGATTTTGAATCCCAATGCGTTTATAGTAATGAATGAAGAAGAAAATGAACTTTATCCAGAGGGTGTTATGCCTCAGGATTTTAAAAATAAACTGTCGGTAGATGCTATCGATAAGTTAGTTGATTTTATCAGTCAGACAGAAGGCTAAACGATAGGAGAATGTGTCAATGAACAAATCATTTCTTAGTTTGATCTTGGCGGTAGCAGGATGGGCTGTGTTTCACTACGGCTTACTTCCTATCTTTACGCCAAAACCATTAGGTTGGGTGTTGAACCCATATGTTTATTACCTGATTTTTGTCTTGTACATGATTGTGGTCAACGTGGGTATGAGGCTTAAACCTACAATGGCTCTTAGGGCTTTGTATGTTTGGATGCTTGGTTATTATTTTTATGACGCCATCCTTATGCCACATATACCGTGGACCCTTTTCATCACCTACATGATGCTGTGGTCGATAGGAACTTTTCTTTATATCAGTCAAGATCCTATTACCTTCAGAGAGTTTAGGGCGCCGATTGTTAAAACAATTATCGGTGAGTATAAGATGGCCCGGGTTGTTGTTTTTACCTTACTGCCAATTCTGGTGGGATTTGCCACTTACAATACAATATATCCATCGTTCGCAGAGCCTGTGGAGTTAAGAACAGTTCACCCTGCACCTCCTTCTACTACCAAGGTGCACGGTAAAACTTACAAGCTTGAGGAGATCGGTAATCCTTTTAGAACTGACGAGCAGGATAATTACAAGGATAGTTTTCCATTTCTTGATCAGACGGAATATATGAAAAATGTTACCGAGGGTGGAACCGTCTTTTTTCAGAACTGCCACTACTGTCATGGTGATCAGTTGAACGGGCTGGGTATGTTCTCCCACGCATTCAACCCTACACCAGCTAACTTTATTGATCCTGGTACAATTGCCATGCTTCAGGAGTCATTCCTGTTCTGGCGTGTATCTAAAGGTGGGCCAGGGCTTCCAAATGAGTCAACTCCCTGGTCATCAGCAATGCCTCCTTGGGAGGAGCATCTGACTACAGATGAAATCTGGAAGGTTATTCTTTTTGAATACTGGTATACCGGATGGCATCCAAGAACCTTCGATACAGAGGGAGCTGTGGCTGAGTAGGAGTTAATTTATTTTAAAATTGGTTGAATGAATAACCTTAAAAATATTTAGTGGGGATTAAAATGAACATTAAAATTAAAACTGGAAAGATGCTAAAGGCCATTTTGGCTCTCATGTTTTCCGTTTTGTTGGCGGGAACGGCCTTGGCTGAAGATTTACCGGCTGATCCAATTCAGCAAGATAAGCTTGAAAAGGGGAAGAAGGTTTATTTCAAACGTTGTGTGTGGTGCCATGGAGTTGAGGGCGCAGGTGATGGCCCCTCTCATGATCGTTTGTTCACTAAGCCTAGGAACTTTGTGCAGGGAACTTTCAAGATTCGCTGGACAAACTCAGGGGAACTTCCTAGAGATATAGATCTCATTAATACTGTTACGCACGGTCTAACAGGTTCGGCTATGCCTGCCTGGGGTGATTTTCTGAGCAAGGATGAAATTGAATCGGTGGTTCAGTTTGTGAAGAGTCTTGTTCAGGATCGTGATTGGAGCGATGAGGATGAGACGGTTGAAGATGTTGTGACAGAGCTTGGGTCTAACCCTTGGGGCGCTAAAGCACCTTATTACCATGAGATTCCTCAGGAAGCCATTGATGAGGGTAAAAAGATTATGGTGGCTAATAAGTGCTTTGAGTGTCACGGTGGAGAGGGTGCTGGAGATGGCAACCCTACCATGAAGGATGATTGGGGATTTCCTATAGTTGCTGCTAGTTGGAAGGAGTGCTGGAATTTTCGTGGAGCGCGGCGTGATCACTATGATCCATTCAACGTCGCTCGCACGGTTTCAACTGGATTGAATGGGACTCCGATGCCTAACTTCAGGGATAAGATAAGCATCGAGGACCGTTGGAAATTAGCAGCTTTCGTTAACTCTTTATGTCCGCGTAAGAAAATTGATAAACTTACTAACAAGCCAGTTCCCGACTTTTTGATCGCGGCCAAGTACAAAGAGGGTGAAATAGTTCCTAAGATTTCTGACCCGATGTGGCAATCTTCTGACCACGATCCTAGAATAATAGAGCGGTCTGAAGAAAAAGCTGATCATCCTAGAAAAAACTACATTGCTTTAGCTGGTCAGATCACTATTGGTGAGCGGAACTTTGATCCTAAGTCGGATAACCTTTGGGTTTCTGCTCAATGGAACAAGGATCAGGGAGTTTTCTACCTTGTTGAGTATGATAACCGGTTTCTCTCCAAGGATCCGGAATACCCTGAGGCAGTTGCCATCCAGTGGCCGGCCAAGTTGCAGGATCTGTTTGGAGCCGAGAAACCCTACTTTATCCATGGCGATAGTAAGAAGCCAGTTGATCTTTGGAAGGCTAGTATGATGCCCCGGGACGACTATAAGGATACTAATGAGCCTAAACCGGACGGATACCAGTTGGATGTCACGGTAGAGGAGCTCAACGGAAATGGTTACCAGACGTTAGCCGCAAAGGATGCGGAACCAACGGTAAAAGTCGTAGATGCCATTTACCATCAGGGTCGTGTTAAGGTTATGTTCCAGCGTGCATTAACCACAGACGGTGAAATGGATGTTCAGATTCCTGCAGAATCTTTCATTCCCGTAGCATTTATGCAGTGGGCCGGATGGGATAAAGAGAAAGACGAGCATATGGCTATCTCTACCTGGTATTACACTATTCTAGAGCCGCCTCTGCCTGATTCTTTATACTACATGCCTCCGATCATGGCTGTAGTCTTTGTTGGGTTGCAAGGTTGGCTCGTATGGATGACCAAGCGAACCAGAAAGATGTACGCAGATGGGAAAGTTAAACAAGATGAACTTCCCTTCTAAGGGATGAAGTAATAAAAATAGAAAAGCCCGCCGAAAGGCGGGCTTTTTTTTTGGTTATTCTTTTAAATTAGCCTAACTATAAGTCTATATATCTTATTTTATTATTTTAGTCTAAGGAAGAACTAAACCTTAAGCAGACTTGCCTTCGGCGTTTTCAACATCCATATTCCCTTCAATAATTTCCATGAGGGATAATTTTAAAAACGTTTTCGGTGATGAGTACTCATCAGGGTCAACCTCTATTGCTGGTGGGGCGCCTTTCTCTAATTGATGAATTCTCTGAGAAAGCAGAATGCACAGAAGATAACGGCTTTTTACTACATCCATTGCCTTTTGCATCAAGTCCGAGATGTCTTTCGCTTGCAGTGCCATCTATTGTTCTCCAAGTTTGAAAATTTCAAGCCATCAATCACGCAGTCAGACATTCTAGTAGTTCTTTAGCTTTCTGTCAATCAATCTATATAAGCTTTAATTCAGTTTTGTTAAGAATTATTTTGTTAACTCTTCAGATGTACGGATAACCTGCTCGACTTGAAACTCTGATATTTCTCTGTGCAATACGGCTCGGAATACTCCGGGTTCGATCATGAGCATTTTAATTCCTTGGAGCTCTAGTTTTTTAAGATATTCTTCCGGGCTCAGAGCTGGATGTTCTAGGCTGAAAAAAATGATATTAGTTTTTATTAACGCGGGTTTCAAAACGATTCCTCTTAACATTGATAGACCTTGAGCAAGGGCCTGCGCGTTAGAATGATCTTTTTTTAGTTCATTCACCAATTCACCCAAAGCGATTATTCCAGCAGCTGCCAAGTGTCCTGATTGGCGCATACCACCACCTACCATTTTTCTCCATTTTCGAGCCTCATCAATAAATTTTTTATTTCCACACACAAGTGATCCTACAGGTGCGGAAAGCCCCTTAGATAAGCAGAACATAACTGAGTCTACTTCTCTTACTAAATCTTTTACATCTACCCTCATGGCTACAGACGCATTAAAAATACGGGCTCCGTCGATATGTATTTTTAAATTGTACCGTTTTGCTAAATTACCTATCTGTTGCATGTATTCTGGTTTAATTGGCGAACCCATGCAGTAGTTGTGAGTATTTTCAAGAGCTATTACACGGGTAGGCGGGTAATGCAAATCGCTTGCTCTTATTTTTTTTTCAACAGTCTCTAGATTAAGCGTGCCATCCGATTCATTTGAAATTATATGTGGGTGGATACCCCCAAGTGCGGATATGCCACCGACCTCATTCAGAAAAATATGACTTTGATCACCAAGGATCACTTCATCACCTCGGCTGCAGTGGGAGAGCATACTAATCAAGTTGCCCATGGTTCCACTAGGAACGAAAACGGCTGCTTCCTTCCCCATTCTGCTGGCCGCAATTTTTTCAAGACGATTGACGGTTGGGTCTTCGCTGAAAACATCATCTCCGACTTCTGCTTCAGCCATTGCTTTGCGCATCGTTTTTGTTGGCTGAGTCAGGGTGTCGCTTCTTAGGTCAATAGTATTCACTAGTTAGTTTTTAGAATGATTGATTTTGTTGGGAGCACTTTCAAGTCTGAAGCGTTTCATTCTGTAGTATGCAACCGATAACAAGAATACGGGAGCAACACACCCCCCAAGAAGGATTTTTCGGATATTACTATCAATAAAACTCAGTTGGATCATAGCCTGGTATTCTTGCTGGATTACCGCAATAAGAAGCACGGTAGTTAGTAAAGCATACCCGATACGCTTCGATTCCTTGCTATCATAATTTACAATAGAAAATGCAATGAAGCGTAACCCTAGAAATAGAATTCCGTTCAGGAACATCAGATAAACAATAGCATTTTGTTCAGGTGACAACACGATTAAGACTTGATAGATGATTGTACTTAATATTGTATCGTATTCTCGACGCAATGAACCTCATTTTTAATTCTATTTTACTCAAGGATTTAAAACTTTTTTGAAGATACCCGAGAAATATTTTAGATATATTTAATGATAATTAAAATTTTATATTAAGGGCAGGTCACGTTTTTCTGACACAAAACTAATTGAAGTTCATCTCAGGTTTAAATTATAGTTAATAGCTTTTGGATACACTATTTAAGAAAAAAATGAAGGAATACCTGCAGTTGTCCGAAAAGAAAAAGTAGTCAGGTTGTTGAAACTTATAAGTCTATTGTCAAAACAGTGACATTTTTACCGTAATATGGCTATTTGAGGGCTAATCTATAAATAGGGATTTTGATTTAAAGTCTTTTAAAAACATGCACTTATGGTTTAGTTAGTTTATGGTCCATTATTGGCACACTCCTTGCTATATTTAAGGAAATAAGTCATAAAAATCATTGCTTTACAACATTTTTTCCCGAATTTGAGCAGTTTTATGACTATTTTTATATGATGAAAGCTGACTTGACCTCCATTTTTCTTAGGAGGACAATTGTTTTTGAATAGGATATTGAAGTTAATAGGAAAGGCCTTAACTAAAAATAATAAGCATGGGTCTGAGGTTTACTAAAGGGAAGTTAGTTAGGAGAAGATTAAATGGCTGAAGAAGAAGCTGAAGAGGGTGGCGAAGCGGCAGCAGAAGAGGAAAAAAAAGGGCTGCCTATTAAGCTTATTTTGATCGTTGTGGGTGTATTGGCATTAGCAGGTGGTGGATATTTTGCCTACACAAACTTTTTCCAGGAGCCGGCAGTTGAAGAAACTGCTGAAGAAGGCGGAGAAGGAGAAGAAGGTGGAGAAGGTGGAGAAGGTGAAGGAAATGAAGAATTACCTCCCGATGTTGGAGTGATGTTTACCATGGATCCGTTTGTTGTAAACCTCGCTGGTAGTAAAGGTAAAAGATTTTTGAAAGTAACAACAACTTTAGAATTGAGTTCGCCTGAGGTTAATCCCGAGTTTGAAGAAAACCTCCAAAAGATCACCGACTCTATTCTTGTTCTACTGAGTAGCAAGAGCTTTGAGGATGTTTATTCGGTTCAAGGTAAGTTTAAACTAAAAGATGAAATTACCACACGAGTCAATCGATTTTTAGTGGTTGGTCATGTAAAGGATGCGTACTTTACGGAGTTTATAGTTCAGTGATTCTTGGTGAAATAATCCTTGGTTGATATTTCATTATAGTTAAAATAGCTTGTATTTTTTTTAAATAAATTTAGGAACGTCAAATGGGTCAAGTTTTATCTGAGGGAGAGGTTGATGCCTTATTAAAAGGCGTTGGTGAAGGCGAAGTTCCAGTTGAGACAGATCAAGTGGATGATGTGTCAGGTGTTACTGCATATGACCTGACTAGTCAGGAAAAAATCATTGCAGGTCGACTTCCCACACTGGATATCATTAACCAGATGTTTTCGCGATTATTTCGCCAAAGTTTTTCCGGAATGCTACGAAAAGCAGTAGAAGTTAACGCGGTCTCTACTGATACGGTCAAATTTGGTGAATTCTTGCGTTCGTTACCCTCACCGTCCAGTCTTCATATTTTCAGAATGGAACCGCTTCGTGGGCATGGACTGATGATTATAGAAAGTAAGCTGGTATCCGCTATCGTTGATACTTTTTTTGGGGGATCTACTACAAAGGAAATGGTCATTGCAGATCGTGATTTTAGTGGTATTGAAATAAGAATGACCAAAAATGTGGTGGGTGCTGCATTGGAGGACTTGGAAAAGGCATGGAAACCAGTTCATGAGGTAAATACAACTTATGTGCGGTCTGAAGTTAATCCTCAGTTTGCGGCAATTGTTCCTCCAACAGATATAGTACTGGTTATTGTTTTTGAAATTGATCTTGAATTTACCTCAGGCTCGGTCACTATCAGTATTCCATATGCAGCGATTGAGCCAATTATGCCTAAACTCAAAGCCACGTTCCAATCTGAAGAGCAGGAAGTTGACCGTGTTTGGGTTAATCGTGTCCGCCAAGAGATGTTAAACACCGAAGTTGAAGTGGTCGCTGAATTGGGTACCACAGGCATTACACCGGAAAGATTGGTTCAATTGAAGGCAGGGGACACCATTATGCTTGGGAATGACGTCACCGATCCGCTGGTTGTAAAAGTAGAAGGAATGCCTAAAGTTAAAGGATTCCCTGGTGTTTCGAGGGGACTCAAAGCTATTCAAGTAACAGAAATCATAGAAAGGGAAGGGTAAACTTATGGCTGAAGATGAAAAACAAGAAGGCGAGCCAGTAGCAGATGAAGGAGCAGGTGAAGGAGCAGGTGAAGGAGCAGGTGAAGGAGCAGGTGAAGTAGCTGTTGAGGAAGAAAATATTGATAACGAAGAGACAGATGACACAACTGACACAACTGAGAATGACGGCCCGGCTAATATCGACCTTATCCTAGATATTCCTCTGTCAGTGACGGTTGAACTAGGTCGTAGTAAAATGTTGATCAATGACTTACTTCAATTGGGCCAAGGCTCGGTCATAGAATTAACAAAACTTGTGGGGGATCCGCTGGAAGTTTTGGTCAACGATAAGCTTGTAGCGCGAGGAGAAGTTGTGGTTGTGAACGAAAAATTTGGTGTGCGTCTTACGGATATTGTCACCCCTATGGAAAGAGTAAAGTCACTTGCTACTACTTGACGTATTATAGGCTTTTACCTAATCCAGTTGAGTTGTCTGTGGTTACTACAGTAATTGTACGTAAGTATATTCACTGGTTTTGGAGGGCCTTTTCCATCTCCTATTATTCCTTCCTTGCTATTTTATTTATAGTCGAAAATCATGAGTACTATGAATCCGACTGTTGTTAAAACTGTCATCCAAATCATGAACTTAAACATTTTTTTGGTACTTTCATTTTAAAGTTTGCTCTCACATGGCATCTGAATCACCAGTTATATAGCGGGAATGCGGGATCTCTGAATTTTCTTTATCTGCCAAAACAAGATAGGCGTCAGTCGCGAGAAATTTTTCGATATCACTGATGAGAGCCTTCGAATCGGTCATGATTTTTTCAGATTCTACCGTACCTATTTGTTTGAATATACTTACCAAGCGGTTTATAAAGGTTTGAGATCCTTTAATAGTTTTAGTTATTCGACCAAATTCCAGCTTACGGTCGAGGTTGGTTTCTGCGAACCGAGCGTATGCGATCAGTTTTTCCGCTTCCTCCTCCAAGTGTCCTAAGTTTATAAGGTCTTCCATTAACAACTGTTTCCCTCTAGCTTTGAGTTGAGGGAGAAGTATCTGAGCAATTTCTTCTAAAGGCACTCCATTTTGCGTTGCACACAAGTGGTTTAAGCGGACAATCAGGATCATGATTTTTGAATCGAGCTTTAGAGTTACGGTAGCGTGATTGCGCACTTGATAATTTTGATCGAACATTCCCCAAATACCGCCCTGGCCTTTGATTTCTTCTACTTTACTTTCCAAGGGATGAAGTAAACTAATACAGGAGGGTTTCTCTGCTGCATTCACTGTAATGGATGAAACACAAATGATAAAAAACGACTGAATAAAAATAAAAAAAGGATGAAGGGATTTCATTATTTGACCCTCTTGACAATTGATTAAAACCATAGTTGCCTCTCCTTTTAAAGTTTGTATGCCTATTATACGCTCCTTCCTCCCCAAAATGCTTCTTTAGAAATATGACTCAGAAGAAATGGTTTTGGCAAATGATTTACAGCATATTAGAACTTATAAATCATATGAGCTATATGTAGTTTTACGCAATTTAGTAGTAGCTAATAGCTTATATTCTGGAGTTTTAGAAAAATCCCTAACTATTATAATTAGTTTATAAATATTATCCGGCGCGGTACGACGATTGCAAATTACCGTTGCAAGACATTTTTTTGTGGAAATTTTGACGCTCGAGACTGCATGCAAATTTGATGAGGAATTAAGGTTATGAACTGGAAAACGGGTTGGGTACTTTTTATTTCACTGGTTACTTTTTTTTGTCCGCTAGGTCTTGAAGCAAAGGTAGGGTTGAAGCATATGAACCTTTTGGAAGAGGTCGAGACTCAATTGACTGAAAAGGAACTCACAGTTAACTTTAATTTTAAAAAGCCCTTAGTGCACTTACGAAAGCCCATTTTTCTAGAAAAATCAATTCAAGTAGATTTTCCTTTAGCATATTCTCAACCGACTAAACAATTTCTAAAAACTGGTGACTCTAAAGTTAATCAAGTTAACATATCTCAATTTGATTCCAGAACAATGCGTGTTCGTTTTGTTATTGATCAAAAAGGAGAAGCAAATTTTAAAAACAAGTTTCACATGAAAAAAGAGGGTAACTTTTTAGTTGTCCGAATCGATCGAGAGCCGGCCGATATTTTAGGTCAACTATTGGCGAGTACGGCAGAAAAAATTAAGGAAAAAAAACAGAGAAATTCTCCAAATGAAGTTGGACAGGATTTAGAGATTAAAAGAAGTGCTGAACAAAAAACAATTCCTTTTAAGGTCAAGAAAGCGAGTTATCAAAATTCTAATGACTTGAAGGAAGGTTTGCCCGAACAAATAAAGCCCGCATTATATAAAAAGGAAACGGGTTTGAAGTTCGATAAGGATAAAACAGGTAAACCCTCAAACTCTATTAAAAAAACCTCCTTTGGTATACCTCAGTCTACAGAGGAAAAAGAATCGAATCCAGTAGGCCTAGTTTCTTCCGGGCTGAGAATGCTGACGACTCTCTCATTAGTTTTGGGACTGATATTTCTGTTGTTTTTTGGATTTAAAAAATATGTTTTGAAAAATACTGCTTTTGGTAGTGGAAAACTTGTCAAGGTTTTGAGCACAAGTTTTATAGCACCAAAAAAAAATATTGCCCTCGTGGAGATTGCTGGAGAAATTTTAGTTCTTGGGGTTTCTGATCAGAATATTTCGTTGCTTACAAATATTCGTGAACCTAGACGAGTTGAAGAAATTAAAAGTGCGCATGGAGATAATAATGATGACGCAGGCTTGAAAAATAGTATTCATACGAATGTGTCAGGGAAGACCTCTTTGGCTTCTTCCAATGCTTCCAATATGTTTTCCAAATACCTCAAGCAGTTTTCTGGTTCTGGTTCAGACAAACAAGATTCCGTTGATGCAGTTACTGCACAAATAAGACGCCAGATGGGAAAGGTTAGGACTACGTGAAATACAATTTAAAGAAAATTATTTTATGCGGGTGTATGGCCCTGAGTTTGTTTTTTGTTTTAGGTTTCGTTTCTGAGTCAGAAGCAATACCTCTTCCGAATATTACGCTAGGTCTTGAGGATGCAGATGATCCAGGTAAAGTTTCGAGTGCCTTACAAATATTGGTTTTACTGACAATTTTAACTCTTGCGCCTGCCATTCTTATAATGACTACTTCGTTCGCAAGAATAATTATTGTGCTTTCATTTTTGCGGCAGGCAATGGGTACACAACAAACACCTCCTACTCAAATTCTTATTGGGCTTGCCTTGTTCTTGACTATGTTTGTTATGGGGCCGGTTTGGAGCGAAATAAATGAAGGTGCATTAAAACCATATATGGAAGAAGAACTTGGGCAATTTGAAGCACTGAAACTCGCAGAAATACCAATCAAGAGATTCATGCTTAATCATACTCGAGAAAAGGATCTTTCATTATTTATTAACTTGTCTGAGGATAAGAATCCGACAAGTGAAGAAGACATAAGCATACAAACAGTAGTTCCAGCTTTTATTATTAGCGAACTAAAGACGGCATTTCAGATTGGATTTCTTATTTATATTCCATTTTTAATTCTTGATATGGTGGTTGCGAGTATTCTTTTATCGATGGGTATGATGATGCTTCCGCCAGTACTTATTTCTTTACCATTTAAATTAATGTTATTTGTAATGGTCGACGGTTGGTATTTGACTGTTGGTTCATTGATGAAAAGTTTTAGTTAGAGAGGAAATATGGATCAGGCTTTTATTGTAGATTTTGCGATGGATAGCATAAAGACCACTTTATTATTGTCTGCGCCGATGTTAGGGTTTGGGCTGATTACGGGTTTGTTAGTCTCTATTTTTCAGGCGGTTACTTCGATTCAGGAGTTAACATTAACCTTTATACCAAAGATCCTGGCTGTTTTCTTATCATTAATTATTTTTTTTCCGTGGCTTCTTGAGCTGATGCTTGGGTTTACATCCAAAATACTAATCAACTTCCCTGAGTATATTCAGTGATGGGTATTTTTGATCTTAGTCCAATTGAGTATCAAAAATTCTTATTTGTTCTTCTTCGTGTAGGCGCCCTTATTATGTTTATTCCTATACTTGGGAGTGCACAGGTTCCTGGTCGTATCAAGATTGGATTTATTCTTTTTGTTTCGATTGCAGTGTTTCCTATGGTTCGCAGCACACCGATGCCTGATCCTAAAGGATTATTTGAGTTAGTTATTTGTTTGTTTTCTGAGATTACGATTGGTGTAGCAGTAGGTTACGCAGCTAGGTTGATGTTTACGGCTGTGCAGATTGCTGGAACTATCGTTGATTTTCAGATGGGATTTGGAGTGGTTAATGTTATTGATCCACAAACCGAAACTCAGGTTTCTATCACTGCACAATTTCAGAATATCCTTACCATACTTTTTTTTCTAGCTCTCGATGCGCACCATATTATTATTGGAGCCATTGTTGAAAGCTTTTTCTTGATCAATCCATCTGAGGTAAATTTTTCAACATTTACTCCGGAAGTTATGTTGATGCTTTTTAAGGCTACATTTATAACCGCTGTTAAAATTGCCGCTCCTATTATGGCGATATTATTTTTTATTAGTGTGGGACTGGGTTTAGTTGCTAGAACCGTTCCTCAAATGAATGTTTTTATTGTAGGTTTTCCTTTACAAATTGGAGTGGGGTTGTTGATGGTTGGGTTGTCAATGTCGTTTTTTAGTATTCTTATTCAAGGGCAAATCGAGTTACTTCCCGAAAGATTTTTGGGTATCATGCAATCTTTTCAATCATAACTTTACAGTAGTTTTACAATGGCTGAAGAAAATAAAGATCAAAAAACTGAAGACGCATCGTCCAAACGAATTAGCGACACTCAGGAAAAAGGTAATTTTGCGCAGAGTCGCGAGATATCCTCTTCATTTGTTTTACTTGCCAGTATTATCACATTTTCTATTGGAGGCAAGAATGCCACTGAGACTGTTATTAAAACTTGGTATTCTAACTTGGCGGAGATGGGGACACTTAACCTGAATTCTTCTGAGCTTTTTGGGCTTATGAAGTGGAACATGCAAAACTTTTTTTATATTGTTGCCCCAATACTAATTATTATTATGTTAGCTGGCGTACTTGCTAGTGTTTTTCAAACTGGTGGTCTTAAATTTTCACTAAATCCTTTAAGTCCTAAATGGAACAAGCTAAATCCATTAAAAGGGTTTGGCCGTATTTTTTCAAAAAACTCTGTTGTAGAATTGTTCAAGTCATTATTTAAAATTTCTATAGTTTCTATTATCGCATACCAGACCATTAATAGTCACTGGGGTGAGATACCTGTGCTCATGGGTTACGGGGTAGGGCAAACACTTCTTTTCATGGGAGAAGTGATGGTTGAGATCATGATCAAGGTACTTCTTGTCATGATTTTTTTGGCGGCTCTAGATTTTTCCTTCCAGAAATACACCTATTTAGAAAACCTCCGTATGACCAAACAGGAAGTAAGGGATGAACGTAAGGACTTGGAAGGTAATCCGCAAATCAAGCAACGAATCCGGAGTGTCCAGATGGAAATGGTGCGCCGCCGAATGATGGCTGCAGTACCTGAAGCTGATGTAGTGATCACAAACCCGACGCACTTTTCTGTTGCTATTAAATATGATACAGAAAATGATGCAGCACCTGTAGTCGTTGCTAAAGGTCAAAATGAAATAGCACTCAAGATTCGTGAAATTGCAAAGGAAAGTAATATCCCCTTGGTAGAAGATAAACCTCTGGCACGAACCTTATATAAGACTGTAGATGTTGGGCAGCTAATTCCTGCCAGTTTATATAAGGCTGTCGCTGAAATCTTGGCTTATGTTTTCAAACTAAAAGGCAAAACATCGATATAATTAAGATAGGTCCGCCTCTTTGACCTAAGCATAAACCTTCCTATTTAGACCCATAAACTTTAAATAATAAAATTTTTTAAGAGGGCATAGACTTTGCAATATTATTTAATATCGTGGTTTTTAGGCTGCTTAAGATACAGGATAAAGTAATTAATTTGGCCTAACCCTTTTTATAATAGTGCTTTTTTAGATTTTTTTATTTTTGGTTTTTGCGTCAAAAATTTGAATTAAACGGTGTATCTATGGAACAGCAAACCTCCTTGTTAAAGACACTTATTCAGAGACCCCAAGAGTATTTGGTTGGTCTTGGGGTGGTTGTGGTTTTGGCAGTTATGGTGATGCCCATTCCGCCAATTGCGTTGGATCTTTTTCTTTCTTTCAGTATTACTTTTGCTTTGATTATCTTATTAGTGTCTGTCTTCATGCAAGGACCCTTGGATTTTTCAGTATTTCCGTCACTTTTACTTATTGTTACTTTAATAAGGTTATCTCTTAATGTTGCATCAACCCGTATCATCCTTTTGCATGGTAGTGAAGGAACTGGTTCTGCGGGTCAGGTGATTGAGTCGTTTGGTTCGTTTGTTGTTGGAGGGAACTTTGTAGTAGGAACAGTAATTTTCATCATTCTTGTTATGATAAATTTTATTGTTATAACTAAAGGTTCAGTAAGGACATCGGAGGTCGCCGCGCGTTTTACTTTGGATGCAATTCCAGGAAAGCAGATGAGTATTGATGCTGATCTCAATGCGGGTCTTATAAATGAGAAAGAGGCTCGTAATAGAAGGCGAATGCTTGAACAGGAGGCTGATTTTTATGGCTCAATGGATGGTGCTATACGGTTTGTAAGAGGCGATGCTATTGCTGGAATATTAATTACAGTTGTTAATATTATTGGTGGGTTTAGCATAGGGGTATTTCAGCAGGATATGGAGATTGGTGAAGCCGCACAGGTTTACACTTTGTTGACGATAGGCGATGGTTTAGTTTCACAATTACCGGCATTGGTTGTATCTACGGCAGCGGGCCTTGTTGTTACTCGAGCGACTGCAGATAGTAACTTACCACAGCAACTTATCAGTCAACTGCTCAATCAGCCGTATGCCTTTCTTATTGCTTCGTCGATACTTTTCTTTTTTGGAATGATTCCAGGGTTGCCGCATCTCCCATTTTTTTTAATGTCGATAATTGCAGGGGCAATTGGATTTAATAAGTTTAAAGATACAAGTAGAAAAACTCTAATTGAGAACCGTAAGAAAGAAGAGGATGCAAAAGCTCCTACCCCTGAACGTGTAGAGTCTATTTTGCCCCTTGATGTAATGGAATTGGAGGTTGGTTATGAACTGATTCCTTTAGTCGATGCAGATAGCAATGGGGAACTGCTTGATAGAATAAAGTCTGTACGACGGCAATTTGCTTTAGAGATGGGTTTTATTGTTCCTCCACTTCATATTCGAGATAACCTGCAATTAAAGTCCAGCGAATATGGAATTCTTATTAAAGGAGTAGAAGTATCTCGAGGATCAATTATGACCGGTCGTTTACTTGCTATGAATCCAGGAACGATTGAAAAAGAGATTGATGGTATTCAGACAACAGAACCAACATTTGGTCTTCCCGCAGTATGGATTACAACTTCAGATAAGCAGAAAGCTCAAATGGCAGGTTATACGGTAGTAGATCCTTCGACAGTTATTACTACCCACATTAAAGAAACTATCAAACGACATGCATCAGAACTTTTGGGTAGGCAGGAAACTCAGTCGCTTATTGATAAATTTAAAGAGAGTAATCCAAAGGTGATTGAGGAGTTAGTTCCAGATGTATTGTCACTTGGAAAAGTACAAAAAGTTTTACAGAATCTATTAAAAGAACAGGTTTCCATTCGCGATTTGAGGACAATCCTTGAGCAGCTAGCCGATTATGGTCCAAGCACACAGGATACAGACGTTTTGACCGAGTATGTGCGCCAGGCCATGGCTCGTCCTATTACCAAACAGTTTCAGTCGTCTGATGGTTCTTTATCTGTTATGACCCTAGATCGTCAAGTAGAGGAACTTATCCAGAGTTCTATTCAAAGAACAGAAGTGGCATCGTTTTTGGCATTGGAGCCTACCATAGCAGAAAAATTATTGGTTGAATTGCAAGGAGCAGTTGAGGAAATGACTCCCCAAATGGAGACATCTCCAGTTTTGTTGGCATCGCCGGGGATTCGGCACCATTTGCGTAAATTTGTCGAACGTTTTATGCCAGATTTAGCGGTATTGTCACATAGCGAGATTATTCCCTCTGTGCAAATTAAAACATTGAAAGTGGTGAATCTGAATGCAAATTAAAAAATATGTTGCAGATAATTATAGTGAGGCTCTTGCCAGTATAAAACAAGAAATGGGAAGCGATGCCCTTATTATGACAACACGTTCCATCCGTGACCATTCTGAATGGAATGGAGGAAAGGCATCTAAGGTTGAAATTACAGCTGCCATAGATTCCGCAACAGATAATGTTGAGACAGGGGTAAAAGTAAAGACTTCAGAAACTGCTTTTGAGGTGCCTAGCTTTAGTAGTGAATTTGAACCAGATATGAAATCTTTAATGTATTCACTCCTTAGTCAAACTGAGCGTGCAAAGTCCTTAGGTATAAAGAGCCCTCAACTTGATCTGTTTTCTAAGTTGGTGGAAAATGGGTTGGATGAAAAAATCATTGCCAAAGTTTTATCGAAAATATCACCTTTAAATGATAGTTCTGGTGCTTTAAAGGGTGAATTTGTGAAAACTATGAAGCGATTGATCGTATGTAGAGGTGGAGTTGAAACTTCCAATGCTAGCTCACCTAAAAAAGTTGTTCTTGTTGGACCAACTGGAGCGGGAAAGACGACCACGATTTCTAAAATTGCAGCTGACCTTATGTATCGACAAAAAAAGAAAGTAGCACTTATATCGCTAGATACGTTTCGTGTTGGTGGCATTGAACAACTGCAGATTTACGGGGATATTATGGGTATACCTGTAGAAACCGCTCAAGACCGGCTTAGCTTTGAAGAGTGCATGAAACGTCATTCCGATAAGGATGTCGTTTTAATCGACACAATGGGACGATGTCATAAGGATCATAGCTATTCGACCCAATTGTCTGAAGTATTTGAAGGGTTGGATGAAGTTGAAACACATCTCGTTTTGAGCTTAGGATCTAATGAAAAACAGTTTATGAAATCTCATAAACAGTTTTCTCCGCTAGGAATCAACCGCGTGTTATTCACTAAGATAGATGAAGGTTTAAATTTTGGTTCGATATTAAACTTTTCTTTGCGAACCCGCCTTCCATTATCGTACTTTACTACGGGTCAAAGGGTTCCGGAAGATATTGAAGTTGCTACCCAGAATAGGGTAATTCGTTTGATTTTTAACTAAAATAGGGATAAATTGAGGGCAATATTGTGGTTACAGGAAACCAAGCAAAGACTTTAAAAAATATAGTTTCGAATAAAATGAAATCTTCTCCCTTAAGAGTATTGGCTGTGAGTAGCGGTAAAGGTGGCGTTGGGAAAACAAATATTGTTGCCAACCTAGCGTGCTCGTTCTCTAAACGTGGTAAAAAAGTTCTTGTTGTGGATGCAGACTTGGGCTTAAACAATATCGATATTCTCTTAGGGCTTAATCCAAAGTTTCATATTGGGCATGTGTTATCTGGGGAAAAAAATGTTCAAGATATTATCACCAAAGGACCAGCAGGTATCCACTTGCTTCCAGCCGGGGGTGGATTACAGGAACTTACCCAACTCGATGATGAAAAAAAAATAGTACTCATGGAAGAATTAGATCGGGTTAGCAGTGGATATGATTTCCTAATATTCGATACAGGAGCAGGTATCTCTACAAACGTTACTTACTTTTGTAGTGCAGCACATGAAATCATACTAGTTGCTACAACAGAACCGACTTCTTTGACAGATGTTTATGCGCTTATTAAAACGCTAAATATAAAACATGCACAACAATATTTTCGAGTTATAATAAACTCGGTTAACTCAGAAGCAGAAGCCCAACTGATATTTAGGAACTTAGCTGCAGTTGCGGACAGGTTTTTGCCAAATATTTCCGTCGAATATCTTGGCTATATTTTGTCGGACTCGTTTGTTACTAAGGCTGTGCGGCAGCAAAAAGCTTTTTCGGAATTATACCCACACTCAAAAGTGACAGAGTGCATTAATCAATTAGCTCAAAAGATGATTGACGAACGGCAGCCTGTGTCTGAAGAAGAACAGTCTACCTTATTTTGGCGAACGGCATTTACCGTCCAATGAATGCTTTAATTATCAACAAATGGGCTATGGGATTGGCAGTTTTTTCATTTGGTTTTTTGAGTATTGGTAGTTTTTTGTTTGGTGCCACAGCTACTACCTCTATTTTAAGAGGCTTAGGTGGTGGGGTGCTCTTCGGGGCGTTATTGTGGTTAGTTGGTTTACTAATTAACGAGGAAGAAGGTCAAATGATTGGCGAGGTTGAAGAGGAAGGTAAAGTAGACCAGGAGACAGCTCAAGACACAGCTCAAGA
>Ga0209228_1000116_pt1 | contig 37031 bp, 38 predicted proteins | sample METZYME_3_150m_FD_187547 | JGI IMG/M metagenome (GOLD analysis project Ga0209228, IMG submission 187547) | Marine microbial communities from oxygen minimum zone in mesopelagic equatorial Pacific - METZYME_3_150m (SPAdes) (version 2) | ecosystem: Environmental > Aquatic > Marine > Oceanic...
AAGAAGAAGCACCAGCTGAAGAGGCTCCTGTAGAAGAAGAAGCTAAAGAAGAAGCTAAAGAAGAAGCACCAGCTGAAGAGGCTCCTGTAGAAGAAGCTTCTACTGAAGAAGATCTAGATAAATAAATATCTTCAACCACATCTTTAGTAAATTAGAAGATGATGAATATTTTTTTTATTACGCCATTTCCAGATTCAATTAAGACTTTAGTTGAAAATAATATTGCCAATCAAGGAGCTAAAAAGGGATTGGTGAATATTAACATTATCAATCTTAGAGATTTTGCTAAAGATTCTTACAAGAAAATAGATGATGAACCTTATGGCGGAGGAAGTGGAATGGTCATGATGTGCCAACCATTTTTTGATGCAATTGATTTTTGTATATCTCAATCTGATAGTAAGCCAAAAGTTATCTTTCCTTCCCCAAAAGGAAAGGTGTTAAATCATTCTATTGCATCTGAATTAAGCAAAGAAGAATCATTGATATTTATATGTGGTCATTATAAAGGCTTAGACGAAAGAATTATTGAAAAATATGTAGATCTTGAAGTATCTATTGGTGATTATGTTATATCAAATGGAGAGTTGTCCTCTATGATTGTATTTGATTCTATAGTTCGTTTAATACCAGGAGTATTAAATGATTTAAATTCTGCAATGACAGATTCTTTTGTTGACGATTTACTTGATGCTCCTTATTTTACGCGGCCTAATGAAATAGATGGATTAAAAGTTCCAGATGTGCTATTATCAGGCAATCATAAGTCTATTGATGACTGGAGAGAGAAGAAAAAGGTTGAAATAACCAAAGAAAGAAGACCAGATCTTTGGAGAAAGTATAAGAAATTAAATGATTAAAGATAATTTAAGAGACGACATTCCGAATTTTAAGACCGGAGATACATTATCAATCAATGTTAATGTAAGAGAAGGAAAAAAAGTAAGACAACAGCTTTTTAAAGGTACTGTTATCGCACGTAAGGGTTCTGGTATTTCAGAAACTATCACAGTTAGAAAGATATCAGATGGCATAGGTGTTGAAAGAGTATTTCCTATTCATTCACCAGTTATTGCTTCTATGAAGGTAGATAGAGTAAATAAAGTTAGAAGAGCAAAACTTTATTATCTAAGAGGTCTTTCTGGTAAAGCAGCAAGACTAGCTGAAAAAAAATAAAGCTTGATTTATAATATCCTACTATTTGTTTTAAGCTTATCTCATATGTCTGTTCATATTGTTATGATGCTAATTCCTAGTATGTTTATTGATTTAGTTAATTTTTATAATCTCAGCGCTTCATCTCTTGGATTAATTTTTAGTATTAGCAGTTTTTGTTTTGGTGTTGGATCACTCCCTATGTCTCTTCTATATAACAAATATGGGCCTCGAACTTTACTTGTTTTTTCTCAAATAGGAATATTTATTTCTGCTCTTTTAGCATCTAACTGCAATAGTATTGAGAGTTTTGCGATATTTAATATTTTTCTAGGTCTTTTTGCTAGCATCCATCATCCTGTATCTCTAACTCTTATAGCAGAGGTATTCGATAATAATATAGCAAAAGCAAATGCATTTCACGGAATATTTGGGAGTTTAGGAGTATCTACTGGTCCGTTAATATGTTATTATGCAACAACAAATTTTGATTGGCAATTTTCCTTCTTTCTTATAGCTATTTTTAATTTAATAATTGCTCCCATAACTTATTTTGTTATTCCCAAGTCTAAAAAACGTGAATCAGTAAGTATTCTAGACTTTAGAATAGGAAATCAATTAAAAATATTACAGATATTTTTTATGATATCTTTAATTGTAGGTATAGTTTTTACCATTTTTAATACTTTTATACCGTCTGTTTTTAAGGTAGCAATTGGAGAACAATCAAATCTATTTGTGTCAGGAATTTTAATATTTGGAATTTTTGGACAGATATTATCAGGATTTTTTGGAGATAAATTTAATAGAATGAAATTATTATCATTTGTTCTAATGATATTATGCCCTCTATTTATTATTACTTATTTTCTAAGTAATTTTTCTTTAATAGCAGTTTCAGTATTGCTAGCTATTTTTATGTATTCTATTCAGCCTTTGATCAATTCGATTATAAAAGATATTACTACTGCAAAGATTCGTTCTGTAGTATTTGGAATAAATTTCTTTTTAATGTTCGGAATGTCAGGTCTTGTTGCAGCGCTAGGAGGGTTAATTGCAGATTTATATAGTTTTGAGTTAATTTTCCCTATATTTTCGGTATTGTTTCCGTTAGGAATTTTTTTATTGTATTTATTGTATAAAAATACAGAAATGATAGAGGTATAATGTTAATAAGTATGACAGGTTTTGGAGTTGGTCACTACGAGGATGATAATGTTGTTATCGATGTAGAGCTTAAATCATTTAATTCAAGATACTTTGAATTAAATACAAGATCATTTGATTTGTCAGGAGAGGCTGAATATAGAATAAGAACTTTTTTAAAAAATAAGCTTAAGAGAGGTTCCATAAATCTAAGCGTTAAGATTGATTCTAAAAATCAATTGAAATTAAATAAACATAAATTAGAAAGCGTCTTAGCTGCATACAAAGAGATAGAAAAGAAATATAATTTAGAATTAGAATACAGTCACTTGCTTAGAAATAATGACATAATGAGCTTTAAATTATTGCCTAAATCAATAGAAAATAAAGTGCTAAAGGCTGTAAAAATTGCAGCAGATCAAGCGATAGAAATGAGATTAAAAGAAGGAAAATCTATTGAAAAAGAATTTATAGGATATATTTCTACTGCAAAGAAAGATTTAAGTAAAATTGAATCGATTTATTTAAAATCTGTTAATAAGAAAGTTAATTCCAAAACAACAAATGAATCTAAAGTTGAAGAATTAGAGAAGATGGATGTTACTGAAGAAATTGATAGAACAAAGAGCCACTTTGATCAAATAATTTTATCTGTCAAATCAAAAGATTTATCAGGAAAAAAAATAAATTTCATTTTACAAGAGATTAATAGAGAGTCTAATACTATATTATCTAAATTTTTAGATAAGAATATCGCTAAACATGCTATAAGTTTGAAGATGCAAGCAGAGAAATTAAGAGAACAGGTAAGTAATATTTTATGAAGAATTTTTTTATTATATCAGGCTCTTCAGGTTCAGGAAAGACGACATTGCTAGAGCTTTTATCTCGTGACCTAAATATGGATATTTCAGTGTCATGCACAACTCGCAATAAGAGAGAGTATGAGATTGATGGAGTACATTACAGATTTATATCAGAAGAAGAATTTCAGAATATGATTGATGAGAATAAATTCCTTGAACATGAAAATGTTCATGGCGATTTATATGGAACACCATTAGATAGTCTAGAAGGATATATTGAAAAAGATAAGTCTCTATTTCTAGAGCTAGATGTCAAAGGAGCAATAAGTCTTAAAAAAGTATATCCATTAAATACGGTATCTATTTTCCTTTCACCTCCAAATATAGAAGAATTAAAACATCGACTAGTCAATAGATCTACAGAATCTGAAAATGAAATCGAGAAAAGGCTGAGCAGATTTGAAGAGGAAGACAATTTAAAAAAAGAATTTGACTATACGCTTATTAATGATAATTTCGAAACCACGTTTGAAAAACTAAAAAAAATGATTATTTCATTTAGAGAAGAGGATTAAAAATGGCAGTTGAACCAATTTCTTTTAAAAAACTATTAAAGAAAACTGACGATATATATGAAGCAGTTCTTGTTGCGTCTAAAAGAGCAAAACAAATTTTGCAAGATCGTGTTGTAAAGCAAATGATTGATGAAAATCAAGAAATTATAGATGATGATGGAATTTTTGCCGAACCTGTTATAAGAGAAGATATTGATTATGACAAAGAAGAAAAAGTCACAAGTATAGCTCTTAATGAGTTCTTAGACGGAAAAATTGATTGGAATAAATCAGACGAATCAATTGAAAAGTAATTTGAGTGTAAAAAAACAATATCTTTCTCAAAATAAAGAATTGTTTGGCAAAGAAATCTTCTTAGAATTACAAAATAACTCGAAACCAATAAAAAGCGTAGCAATTGATGATACTTGGTATCATGCACTGCAAAGTGAATTCTCGAAAGATTACTGGAAATCCCTAACTAATACTATACGTGGTCTTTATAAAGAGAAAACAGTATACCCAAATCCTAAAAAAGTCTTCAATGCCTTTGATTCTACTCCTCTTGATAAGGTTAAGGTAGTTATTATAGGCCAAGACCCATATCATGGTCCTGGTCAAGCACATGGATTATCTTTTAGTGTAGAGAGTGATACTAAAATACCTCCTAGCCTAATGAACATTTATAAGGAATTGAATTCAGACTTAAATATATCTATTCCAAGCACTGGTAACTTACAGCCTTGGGCAGATGAAGGAGTTTTGTTATTAAATACGATATTAACCGTTGAAGCTAATCAGGCTAATTCTCATAAGGGTTTAGGTTGGGAAAAATTTACTAAAGCAATTATTAAAGTTGTAGATCAAGAGTTAAAGAATGTAGTATTTATGTTATGGGGAAAGCAGGCACAATCATTTTCATCTATGATTGATGAGCATAACCATCACATTCTTTCTGCTCCACATCCTTCTCCATTATCAGCACATAACGGGTTTATTGGATGTAAACATTTTTCTAAAGCTAATGAGTATTTAAAGAAGAGTGGTAAAACATCCATAAATTGGACTATATAACAAATTATCTTGTCACATGTACAAAACATTGCTAATCTATTAAAGAAGTGATTTAGATGTGTTGAAAATATGTGGATAAATATAATTTTAAAGAAAAATGGCAGATAAAAAAAATAACGATATAAATTTACAGCCACAGGCTATAGAAGCAGAAGAAGCTGTTCTTGGCGCTATGATGATTGATGAAGATGCTACTAATAGAGCAATAACTTTATTAGGATCTAGTCATTATTTCTACAAAGAATCTCATAAAAAAATCTTTGATGCAATGCTTACTTTATCATCTAAAAGCAATCCAATTGATACTGTTTCAGTATCTGATGAGTTAAAGAAGACAAAATCATTAAAATCTGTAGGAGGTTTGTATTACTTAACGGGCTTAGTAGATAAAGTCCCTACTTCTGCAAATGTTGAAATGTATGCTTCAATAGTTAAAGAAAAAGGAATTCTTCGTGACTTAATTTCTGCATCACATCAGATTTCTAAGAAAGCGTTTGATGCAGGAGATGCCGTAGGATCTATTCTTGATGAAGCTGAGCAATCTATATTTAATCTTACCGAACAGAAGGATACTAAGATTTATTCACATATTGAGCCAATATTAGCAGATACAGTAAAAAGATTGGAAGGAATTGCTGCAAATCCAGGCGGTGTTATTGGTGTGCCATCAGGCATAATTGATTTGGATAAGGTAACTTCAGGATTTCAGAAAAGTGATTTAATTATTATTGCAGGGAGGCCTTCTATGGGTAAAACAGCTTTAGCGTTATCAATAGCTAGGAATGCTGCGATAGAAAATAATTCACCTGTGGCTATTTTTAGTCTTGAGATGTCAAGTGACCAATTAGGCACTAGGCTTCTTGCGTCAGAAGGAAAAATAGACCAATCACAAGCAAGAAGTGGAAGATTGCCTAAGTCAAAGTGGAAGAATATTAATATTGCTTCTGGAAAATTAGCGCAAGCTCCTCTTTATATAGATGATACGCCTGCTTTATCAATTTTGGATTTAAGATCAAGAGCTAGAAGACTAAAAAGAGAAAAAAATATTGAATTGATTGTTGTAGATTATCTACAATTAATGCAAGGTCCTAAAACTGAGAATAGACAGTATGAGATTTCATCTATTACGCAATCTTTAAAGGCGCTTGCAAAAGAATTAAATATTCCTATTATTGCTCTCTCTCAGCTTTCAAGAGCGGTAGAATCTAGAACAGATAAAAGACCTCAATTATCAGACCTTAGAGAGAGTGGTGCGATTGAACAAGATGCAGATGTTGTAATCTTCCTTTATCGTCCTTATGTGTATAATGAGAAAGATGAAGAGAAAGGATTGGCATTCTTAATTGTTGCAAAACAGAGAAATGGTCCTACTAAAACTGTGAGAGCTACTTTTGTAGACGCATATACGAGATTTGAAAATTATTCTGATTTTTTTGAATCTAACGATATGAGTCAATAATGAAAGCAGCGCAACAGGATAGTTCTCATCAAAAATTGATAGAAAAACAAAGCAAAAATCTTATTGCGAGAATTTCTTCCAAAGATAATAAAACGATAGTAAAAAATGCTTTAGATTTTTCTATTAATATGCATGAGGGTCAAAAAAGAAAATCAGGGCTTCCTTATGTTAGTCATTGTATAGATGTCGCTAATATTCTATTAGATTGGAATATGGATTATACAACTATTGTGAGCGCTTTATTGCACGACGTTGTAGAAGATACTGATGTTTCTTTGAAAGATATCGAAAGACAGTTTGGTTCTGATGTAGCTTTTCTTGTCGATGGAGTGACAAAGATCGATCATATTGCTTTCAGATCACAAGAACATAAACAAGCTGAAAATTTTATTAAGTTATTTATCTCACTTGCTAAAGATCTTAGAGTAATCATCATAAAATTCGCAGATCGTTTACATAATATGGAAACAATTGAATATCTTTCCTCAAAGAAGAGAAAAGAAATCGCATTAGAAACAAAAGAAATTTTTGTTCCTTTAGCCCATAGGCTTGGTATGGCTAATCTTAAGTGGAAATTCGAAGATTTATCTTTAAAATGCTTGAATTTAAAATCGTATAATAATATTAAGAAAAAAATTGAAGGTTCTTCAAAATCAAATAAAAAGATTTTAGAATCTACAATTGCGCCAATCAGAAAAGAGTTAGATTTATATAAGATAGAATCTGAAATTTCAGGTCGATATAAATCAATATCTTCTATAAATAGAAAAATAGAATTAAGAAATAAAAATTTTGAAGATATATATGATTTATATGCTATTAGAATTGTAGTTGATAAAATTGAAGAATGTTATCTAGCATTAGGGGTTATCCATAGTATATATCCACCGGTTCAAGATAGATTCAAGGATTTCATTGCTACACCAAAAACAAACGGGTATCAGTCTATTCACACTACAGTAGTGACCAAAGATAGCAAGCTTACAGAAGTTCAGATTAGAACCAAGGAAATGGACTATACTGCAGAAGTGGGTGTTGCTGCACATTGGTTGTACAAAGAAGGTTCTGGAATGAGTAGTCTCGATGAGCAAGTTCCTTGGCTTAGAGATTTGCTAACAATGATGAGTGGCGATAATACTGATGCAGAAGAAATGATTGAGCTATTAAAAATTGATATGTTCGAAGATGAAGTCTTTATTTTTACTCCAAAAGGAGATCTAATTAAACTTCCAGTTGATTCAACGCCATTAGATTTTGCGTTTGCAATACATAGCGAGCTAGGTTTTTCTTGTGTTAGAGCTAAAGTTAATAAAAAACTTGTTCCATTAAGTTATAAGTTAAATAATGGCGATATAGTAGAGCTTGAGACAAGCAAGAAACAGAAACCAAATAGTGGCTGGTTAAATTTTGTAAAAACTTCAAGAGCTTCCCATGCAATTGGAAAGTATCTTAGAAAGATTGAAGAAGAAGAGAGTAGAAAGATAGGACTTCAGTTGCTTGAAAAAAACCTAAGAAAATTAAAGCTTTATGAAAAACTTAATGATATTAAGAAGAAATATAGCGATATAGGGTATAAGAATTTTAATGAACTCCTATCAGATATTGGTAGAGGTGGATTGACAGTAAAAGATGTTATTTCAAAAATTTTTCCAGATATCAAAACATCTCAAGAGAAGGTTTCTTATGATAAAGAATTTATTGATTCTGCAAGATCTGATTTTGAAGGAATTAATTTGGATGGAGTTGACAATCTTGTTGTTGATTATGGGAAATGCTGTAATCCAATTCCAGGAGACAACGTTATAGGTTATATATCAAGAGGTAGAGGCTTAATTGTGCACAGACTATCCTGTTCCAACTTGTCTTCATTATCCGAATCAAATGACAGAATTGTTTCTGTAAATTGGGATACAAAAAAGAATATTTCTTTTAAAGCAAAGATGCATATCACATGTATTGATTCTGCTGGTGTTCTAAATGAGATTGCTGATATAATCTCAAAAAATAAAGTCAACATATTAGATGTTAAAACAGATGTTACAGAAGGAGGTATTGCGAATATTTGGATCATTTGCAAGATTGAAAGCTTACCTCAATTAGAAGTGATTATAAAGTCTATTTCACAACTAAAAAAGGTAGACTCTGTTGAAAGAGTACATTCTTAGGACATGGGCAGAATTATAGGAATAGATTTTGGTTTATCTAAAGTGGGTGTAGCAATTTCTGACCCATCTGGTATTATTTCTATGCCATTAGAAGTAATTCGTTATAAAAAACAAGAGGATTTAGTTAAAAGCTTAAAGAAGATTGCATTAGAAAAAAATGTTAAAGTTTTTATTATTGGCTATCCATTGAATATGAATTACAAAGAGAATTCTATGACAGAAATAATTGATAAATTTAAGTGCACAATGGAAGAAAATAATTTTGAAGTACATTTAGAGGATGAAAGATTGTCTAGTGAGTACGCTAAGAAAATTATGGTACAGCAAGATATTAAAACTGGAGAAAATAAAGAGATGGTTGATGTGTTAGCTGCTTCTATTATTCTTCAAACTTATCTTGATAGAAAGAAATAATGAAAAAAAATAAACTAATACTCCCATTACTGTCAGGATTGTTAGTGGGTTTATCCTATCCACCATTTAGTTTAGGTTTTCTTGCTTGGGTTGCTTTTATTCCTTTATTTCATGCTATATCAGAAGAAGATAAGGTTAGTCAAAAAGCATTATTTGGATTTATCTCTTGTTTGGTTAGTAATTTGATTATTTTAAATTGGATGGGTCTTAATTCTGGAACATCTCCAGCAATAGCAATCACTTCTTACTTAGGACTATCTTTATATCTAACTCTTTTTTGGGTGGGGTTTATTATTTCTATTCATTTTATTCCGAAAAAAATGGAATTAATTTTCACTCCTTTATCTTGGCTATTTTTTGTTGAATTTTTAAGAAATATTGGTCCTTTGGCAGGTCCATGGATGAACTTGTCGTTGACACAATCTGAATATATAAGAATTATCCAGTTAGCTAGTCTCAATACACATATGATTTCGTTTACTGTGATTTTATTTAATATAATTCTATACAGATATGCTATAGAAAGAAAGGCAATATTTCTAAAGTATTTCGCATTAATTCTGTTTGTTGTTTTATTTTTTGGAAATTATCAGATTAACTATCAGAGTAATAGGTCGTTAGATAGCTCAATAAACGTATCAATAGGTCAACCTTCTATTTTTCCAGATGAAAAATGGGATCCAAATTTAAGACTCAGGAATCTTGCAATTATGGATTCGTTATTAACAAAATCTCTTGAAGATAAAGCTGAGATTATTGTATGGCCAGAAGTAGCGGTAACTTCATATTTAGCAAACAACTCATATGATAGAGTTAGATATCAAGAGAAATTATCTAATACTTATCTGATTACTGGAATACCTGAAAGAAGATCTGTTGATGGAATCAATGAAAATTTTAATAGTTCTATTATCCTGAATCCAGACGGATCATTTGACACATATCAAAAGATATTTTTGGTACCATTCGCTGAATATGTTCCATTTTTTAAAAATTGGATTAATAAAATGAATCAGTTTGATGATATAGGGAGTTTTTATCCAGGTTCAGATTATAAAACCTTTAATATCAAAGATTTTAAAGCATCGATTTTAATTTGTTATGACTCTAGTAGTCCTAGAATTATAGAAACTATGGTTGATAATGGAGCAGAGATGCTTTTTATCATTACAAATGATTCTTATGTAGGTCAATTTATGCCATATCAACATTTTCAATTAGCAAGACTAAGAGCTGTTGAACAGAGAGTTCCTGTAGTTCAAAGTGCTAATACGGGTATTTCAGGCATAATCTTACCATCTGGGGAAGTCATGTATCGTTCAAATCTAAATGAAAGAATTGTATTTACTGCTGAGGTTCCGATTTATGAGTAGATATAAAATTACAATTCAATATGATGGGCTAGATTTCTCTGGATTCCAATCGCAGAAAAATTTAAATACCATTCAAGATAAAATTGAATATTCTTTGTCTTTTTTAAATGAAAATAATTTGATTCGATTGTCAGGCGCAAGCAGAACAGATTCTGGAGTACATGCTTTGGGTCAGGTAGCTCACTTTGATCTTGATACAGACTTATCTTTAAATGCTATTAAGAGAGCCATAAACGCTAGGTTACCTATTGAGATACGTATTATAGATATTATAGAGGTTGATGATCAATTTCATTCAAGATTTGATGCGATTAAGAAAGAATACTTATATCAATGCTGTTTAACAGATAATCCATTGCTAGCCAAAAATCATTTTATAGTGAAAAAGATAAACTTTGAGATATTGAAAGATCTAGAAACTGAATTATTAGGAAAACATGATTTTCTATCTTTTTCTAAGTTTGATATAGAAAAAAAGAATACAATATGTGAAATATTCAAATCAAAATGGACATTGGAAGATGATAAATTATTTTATATTATTGAAGGAAATAGATTTTTGCACCATATGGTGCGATATTTAGTAGGAACAATGATAGGTTGCATGGAAGGAAAGATTACAAAGAAAGATTTCCTTTCTTTATTGGATAATCCAATAAAAAATGCCAAACTATTCAAAGCTCCTGCACATGGATTAATATTAAATAGAATTTTTTATGAAAACTAAAATAGTAATTATAGTATTATTGTTTGTGACTAGTTGCAACCAGTCTGAGAGGGCTGTTGATACTGTTTTCAAATCAAAAGATACAGCTATTACCACAGCGATAAAGCATGCTAGTCCGGGGGTAGTTAGTCTCTATAGAAATCAAGAATTAGCTCAGATAAATCGTTGGACAGGACGATTAAGATCCATCAAACCAATAGAGTCAACTGGTTCTGGTTTTATTATAAGTAAAGATGGATATATTTTAACAAATGCACATAATATAGTTACTGAACTTTCAGATCCATCTTTGTCTACAACAAATATTAGGATTGATGTGGTTCTTCCTGGAGGAGATCATTATGGAGCTTCTATAGTAGGGGTAGATACTAGATCAGATATAGCTTTACTAAAGATTGAAGGAGAAAACTTCCAGTACTGCGAACTTGGAAATTCAGATGAAATAATAGTAGGAGAATGGGTGGTTGCATTAGGAAATCCAAAAAGTTTATTTGCTGCTGCAAATTATCAACCAATAGCATCAGCCGGTATTATAAGTGCTGTAAATGCAGATTTTGGTATTGATATAAATACTAAGAGATTAATGAATGATATGATTCAGACAGACGCTTCTTTGAATCCCGGAAATAGCGGCGGTCCTTTAGTAGATACAAACGGAAAAGTTTTAGGTATTAATACATTCAGAAGAAACGACTCAGAAAGTCTTGGATTTGCAATTCCAATCAATTATGCAAAAAAGATTGGAGAGGAATTAAAATTGAAAGGCTTTGTTGATAGAAGGTTTTCTTTTGGGGTTAATGCAACATCATATCGATATGGAGAAGACGGTGAGATAGGATTATATATAAACTCTATTGATTATAGTAGCTCTGGAGATAATAAAGCCTTATATAAGGGTGATATCATTATAGGGGTGGAAGGATATCAGATACAAAGCTATGATCAGCTCCAGCTTGTCTTAGCTAATACCGATGCGAGGCCAGGTGATACTATTGAGTTAAGAATTCTAAGAGAAAATGAAATAAAAGTGGTTAAATTAGTATTGGGAAGTACATGAGAAATAGAAACATTAGTTTAATAGGTTTAGGAATATTATCCGGAGCAATGATTGGAACGGTATTAGGTCAATTCTTAGGTTTTATTCTTCCTGAAGGCAGCACAGTTAAGCAGTTTTTCCTCACTACATTTGATTTTTCTTTTGGTTCAATTGGTAGTGAATTATTATTAGATTTAGGTATTATTGCAATTGATTTGGGAATGATTGTTAGATTTAATGTTTGTAGTGTTATTGGTTTTGCAATTGCATATTATTTATTAAGATATTTTAGATAAAAAAAGAGGTTTTGATATGTTTAATTTAGGTACAGGTGAATTAGTAATAATTTTTCTTATTCTTTTGCTCCTTTTTGGAGGAAAGAGACTTCCTGGTTTAGCTAGAGGTTTTGCTAAATCATTAAGGGAGTTTCGTGGTGCATTAGATGACACGAAAGACGAATTAAGAAAATCTGAAAAATCCGAAGAATAAATTAGATGTCCCCATCTAATGCTTTAAAACAAAAACTTGTTTCACAGCAAGAAAAGATTGCTAATAGCAAAACAAATGCTATCGTAAGAACAAGATTTGATAAAGTATCATCCAAAATATCTGATAATAAAGATATTTTAGCAGGTAAAACTGTATTAGTGAAAGATAATATTGCTATAAAGGGAGAACCTTTAACATGCGCATCTAATATTCTAGAATCTTACAAGTCTCCATATAGCGCCACTGTAATAGATCGTTTAGAATCTCACGGCGCTTTGATAACAGGGCAAACAAACATGGATGAATTTGCAATGGGTTCATCATCAGAATATTCAATTTATGGGTCTGTAAAGAATCCTCACGATTTAACAAAGGTAGCAGGAGGATCTAGTGGTGGGTCTGCTGCTGCTGTCGCAGAAGATTTATGTGATATTGCATTAGGCTCTGATACTGGAGGATCTATAAGGCAACCAGCTTCATTTTGTGGTATCTATGGACTCAAACCTACATATGGAAGAATTTCTAGATACGGCCTAGTGGCACACGCATCATCTTTTGACACTATCGGAATATTATCAAAAAATCTGGAAGATATAACATCAGCTTTCAGCGTAATGTCTGGAAATGATTCTAAAGATGTAACATCATCTAAAGAACCAGTTCTCTCTTTAGAAAAGTACAATAAAGAGAAGCTCCCTAAAAATGTTGGTATTTTGAGCGATGATACTCTTTCTGATATTGATGGTGAAATTGTAGATAGATATCATATGATTCTAGATTTTCTAAGAAAGAAAAAGGTAAATCTTGTTGAGGTTGAATTGCCGTATTTTGACTATTGTGTTGCCACTTATTATGTATTAACTATGGCTGAAGCATCTTCAAACCTATCTCGATTTGATGGGGTAAGATATGGAAGAAGAGGAGATTCTAAAGATCTCAATGAAACATATCTCAAATCAAGATCTGAAGGTTTTTCTGAAGAGGTTAAGAGAAGAATTATGACCGGGACATATGTTTTATCTTCAGGATATTATGATGCATATTATTCAAAGGCTTTAAAAGTGCGAAGATTGATAAAGAATGGATATAATAAGTTGTTTTCTGATATAGACTGTTTATTTATACCAACTACCAGTACGACTGCGTTTCCATTAAAGAATAATTTAGACAATCCTATTAAGATGTATCTTTCTGATATTTTTACTGTTCCATTTAATTTAGTAGGGTGTCCTTCGCTTAATATTCCAGCTGGAATAACAAAAGAAAAATTGCCTATAGGATTCCAAATCGTTGGTAATGCATTTAAAGAGGAAACTTTATTCAATTTTGCGCATTCATTGAATAAGGGAGAATTATTTAAATAGGCGATAAATGGAATTTCTACATCCAAATTTTTTGTATCTACTGGTTGTATTGGTATTACTATCAATATTTAAGAAATTTTACTCTTCAAATAAGACTGCATCCTTTCAGGTATCAAATACAAAGCAACTAAAAACTTTTTTTGGAAGATATGGCTCTTTTAAGATTGGTTTATTTAGAATTCTTTTTATTACTTCTCTTGTTTGTCTTATTGTTGCAATTGCAAGGCCAAGAATATCTACAAATGATAAAGACGTAACAATAGAGGTTATAGATATCATGTTAGTGCTAGATATTAGCAGTAGTATGTTAGCAGAAGACTTTAAGCCGAATCGTTTAGAGGCAGTAAAGCAGGCAGCTAATGATTTTATTGACAATAGAAGAGGTGATAGAATTGGACTTCTAGTTTTTGGAAAAGAGACATTCATTCAATGTCCCCTCACTGTTGATTATGGTGTTTTGAACAATTTGTTAAGTGAAGTAACTGTTGTAGAGCCTAAGTATGATGGGACTGCGATAGGAATCGCTATAGCAAACGCTGTCAATAGATTAAGAGTAAATAATTCAAAAAGTAAAGTAATCATATTATTATCTGACGGAAGTAATAATTCTGGAGCGATTGATCCTATAGCAGCAGCAAAAATAGCGAAGGAATACGATATTCGGATTTATACAATAGGTGCAGGCACAAGGCAAGCTGTAACACAAATACCTGGCAGGGGATATATCAGAAATGAGATTGATGAAGAGTCGCTAATGGGAATTGCTTTAGAGACTGGCGGAAAATATTTCAGAGCTATTGATAAAGAAAGTCTTACAGGAATATATGCTGAGATTAATGACTTAGAGAAGTCTGAGATTGTAGTGAATTACTATTCAGAATATCAAGAGATCTATCTATGGTTTTTGTATGCTGGATTTATACTTTTATTATCAAGTGAACTATTTAGAATTATTTACTTTAGAAGGATCATATGACATTTGAAAACCTAGACTTAGCTTTTTTATCCTTGTTATTAATAATAATAACTTTATTAGGATATTACTATAAAGGAAGATCTAATAAGGTCTTTGGATCAGATAATTTTAATCCAAAATTTATAAGCAATTTGTTTTCTAGAGGAAATTTGCAGACAATAAGGCTAAAGTTTTTCTTAAGATATTTTTCCATGTTGATTCTAGTTTTCTCAATAGCAGGATTGAAAACTGGAACTACAGTTAAGCCAGTAGAAAGAAAGGGTGTAGACATAGTATTTTGCGTTGATGTTTCTGCAAGTATGAATGCTCAAGATGTCAAACCTTCTCGAATTGATAAAGTGAAATTTGAAATTAGTAAAGTGATAAATAGCCTAGAGGGTGACAGATTAGGCATTGTAGTCTTTTCTGGATCAAATTTCTTATATCTACCACTAACGATGGATTATGATGCTGCAAAGTTATTTGTAAAGAGCATAGACACTGATATGATTTCTTCAAAAGGAACTGCTATTGGGCAAGCAATAGAGACATCTATTATTGCATTTGATAAAGATAGTGAGCAGCAAAAGATGATATTTCTTTTTTCTGATGGCGAAGATCATAGTTCAAGATCTCTAGATATGGTTGCTGATGCATTGTCTAATGATATAACGCTTCACGTAGTGGGAGTAGGGAGTATCAAAGGATCGCTTATACCAGATACAAAAAAAGAGAACGTTTTCTTGAAAGATGAATCAGGCGAATTAATCATGAGCAAGTTAAATGATGTGTTTTTAGGAGAAATATCAAAGATTGGAGAAGGCGATTTCTTAAGAATTTCAAATAGTGAATCAATAAGTGAAGATATAAATGAAGTTATAAGCAAAGGAGAAGCTTCACTTATTAGTTCTTATGAATTTGCAGAATATGATCACAAGTATCAGTATCCATTATTTTTTGCTATATTTTTCTTATTTATCGCATATATTTTACCTTCAGGAAGAAAAATCAAATGAAAATATTATTTATAATAATCGTTTCTATTTCAGGATTATTATCTCAAGACATGGGATACAAGATGTATGAGAATGGAGATATTAGTTCAGCTCTAGATTACTATAAAAAGTTAGCTGATCTTAACGATGAAAACTTATCTAATGAGGAGTTGCTTTACAATATGGGCACTATCTATGCACAAATGGATAGCACAAGTCAAGCAATCTCTGTCTTTGAACAAGCATATAGCGATTCAACTGATTTTTCTTCAGACCTCGATTATAATTATGGAAATACACTCTATCGATCTCAAAAACTTGAAGAAAGTTTGAAGGCATTTAGGGAAGCCTTACTAAAAAATCCTAATGACCTGGATGCTAGAAAAAATTATGAATTTGTAAGAAATGAGATTGAAGAAAATAAAAATATGCAAAAAAAGAAAGATCAGAGTGAGGAATCAGATAAAGAAGAAAGTGATAGAGATAAAGAAAAAGATAATGATAGAGACAAGAAAGATGACAGTCAAAATGATCAACCTAACAATCAAGAAGATAAGAATGATTCAAATAATAATGATAATGGACCGACTGATAATCAGAATTCTAAATCACCAAATCAAGAAAATCAACAAGATCGTGAGATTCAATCAAAGCAAAGTGCTGAAAATATACTCAATGCGATAAAAGAGAATGAAAAGGTGAATAAAAAGAGAAAACAAACTAATTATAGCAACGAATCAGGTAAAGACTGGTGATTAGGTATCTACTGTTTAGTTTAAGTCTATTTTCTTTTCTTGTTTCGCAAGAGATTGAGACCTTTGTAGTTAGTAAAAATATTAACATAGATGAATCCTTTAATTTTACAATTAAGATTAAAGATGTTGATGTAGACCCTGAAGTTGATATTTCTCCAATGCTAGATAATTTTTCAATCATTATGGGTCCTAATTTGGGAAGTGAGTATAAGTTTATTAATGGAAAGAAAAGCACCTCAAGATCTATATCATGGACTATTATAGCTAAAAAATCGGGACAGATAAAGATTCCAAGGCTTGAAGTTATTTTAGATGGGAAAAAGTATTTTACAGATGAACTGACCATGAATGTATCAAAGAAGTCCCAAAATGCAACTGCAAGCGATATGTTCCTAAAGATTGAAGTCAGTGATCTTGATGTTAGGGTGGGAGAGCAAATTATTGTCACATATACATTTTTTACAAGAATTGCATCGAAGGTATTATCAACAGAATTTCCAAAGTATAAGGATTTTTGGGTTGAGAAATTATTTGATCCATCAGGAAAGCAAATTACTCCAGATGCTTGGAATGATGTGGAGATTAATGGATATAAATACAAATCTATTAAGATGTATGAAGTTGCACTATTTCCATTGTCAGAAGGAGTCTTTGATCTGGATTCTATGATTATGAAGATTGAAACTAAGGAAAAGGACCCTGGATATAGGAGATTGTTTTGGGATGACCCATTTTTTGATACATTTTCACAAAGAACTAAGGCAAGAATTCTTGTTTCAGAACTAAGAACAATTCAAGTCTCAGAATTATCAAATCAGCCTCAGAATTTTACTGGCGCTGTAGGAAATTTTACTATCGATGCATCGATCTCTTCCAAGAACGTAGAAAGTGGCAATCCAATAACTTTCTACCTCGAATTAAAAGGAGAGGGCAATTTAGATAATATTGGTAGACCTCAAGTAAAATTTCCAGATGAATTTGATGTATTTGATGGAGAAATAAAAAAAGAAAGAGATATTACCGACTCTGTATCAGGAGCGATTAGTTGGGAATATAATTTGATTCCTAGGAGAGAAGGAGATTATATAATTGAACCTGTGTCAATTGCCTTTTTTGATACTCAGTTAGATAGCTGGAACTCGGTAACATCAAATCCAGTTAATTTGAGTGTTTCTAAGAGCAGTTATATTAGAAAAGATTTTAATAGTAATCAGATAGCTGACAACAAAGATATTAGATATATAAAACTAGACAATCCTAGTTGGAGAACTACAAATTCTAATAATATTTATAATACATCATTTTTTATTATTATTGGATCTATTTTTATTCTTCTAGCACCACTATTTATTAAGCCATTGAATCATATTATTGAGAATCAGTCGGTAGTATTTAAGAATAAGACTGCTCTATCAAATGCAATTAAAATTTTAGAATCCTCAGATAATTTATACAAAGATTGTCCCACGGTAATTAGAATATTTTTTAAAGATAAAGATTTAATTGACTCTATTAATTTAGACTCACTTTTATTAAAAGATAAAGTTCAAGACAAAATTAAATTAAAAGACTTAAAGGTTGTTGAAAGCATTTTAGATGAATGTAGTAAATATAATTATGCAGATATCTCTGTAAAGGACAATATAAAAATTCAGAAGAAAACTATAAAAGTGTTAACTAGGATTAATGATTATGTATAAGGTGTTTAATATATTCTTTTTGACATTGGGAATGGTTTATTCTCAGAATATAGATTCGTTATTTTCTAGTGGAAATGATTCTTACAATAAAAATCAATTTGATGTTTCTGTTAGTGCATATGAAAACATTTTAAGCCAAGGATTTTACAGTGCAGATTTATATTATAATCTTGGTAATGCTTATTATAGGTTGGAAGATTTTGCAAATGCAAGATGGTCCTATGAGATGGGGATAAATATTGATCCTAGGAATAAGGATATGATTCATAACTTAATGTTAACAAAAAAGAAGATACCCAATACAATAGAAACGCCAGATTCGCAAATTCTAAATTTAATTAATAATTTTCTAACAAGTTTTACATATGGCGATTTTGTACTCTTTAGTTCAATAATGCTTTTATTGTATTCTATTTGCTTTATCATCTATAGAATTATGCCATCTAAGCCCATAGTTGTATCATATTATGTATTTATAGTATTATTTTTTATAGGCACATCCTTTTCTGTAATCAAGTTTTTATGGGAAAGAAATAATAATTTTGGAATTATTCTAAATGATGAAACTGAGCTATACTCCGCTCCATTTTTGAATGAGAATATTAGAATCTCTATATTTTTCTCAGGCAATAAAGTCAAAATTGAACAAACAACTGATAAATGGATAGAAATATCTTCTATTGATGGAAGAAAAGGTTGGATTAGACTAGAAGATATAAGAACTTTAGACTAGTATGAGATTCTTAATCATTGTATTTGCCACAAGCCTTATTTATGGACAGAGTGATTTTATTCTTCCAAGTGATTTTGTAGACAATCCACCCAATCTTCCCAATGTAGTCTTGCCTTCTTTCGATGATGATAACGATTCTGATGTTACTATTGATACAAATTTTACTAATTCAGTGAAAGGTTATCGTATACAAGTTGCAATCTCACAAGATGAGAATGACTTAATTGATATTAAAGAGAAGCTTGAGTTAACTATAAAAGAAAAGATTTATATTAAGTTTGAGTTACCAAATTATAAACTGCGAATTGGTAATTTTGATAGCAGAAAGAAAGCAGAGGCTTATCGCAACAAAGTAATTCAGCTTGGATATCGATCTGCATGGGTTGTTCCTACTCTAATTGAATTGGATTATTAATGTCAGGTCATAGTAAGTGGTCAACAATCAAGCGAAAGAAAGGTGCTCTTGACCAGAAAAGAGGAAAGCTATTCTCTTCCGTTGGTAGAGAAATAACAATATCTGCAAGACTCTTTGGTGGAGATATAGAAACAAACGCTAGGTTAAGACAGGCAGTCAAAAAAGCAAAGTCAATAAATATGCCCAGTGCAAATATTGAAAAAGCTATTAAAAAAGGTACGGGAGATCTAGATAATGTTACTTATGAAGAAGTCTCATATGAAGGGTATGGTCCGAATGGTATTGCTATTTTTATAGATACTATCACGGATAATAAAAATAGAACGGTTGCAGATGTAAGGCATGTATTATCAAAGTTTGGAGGTTCTCTTGGTCAGTCAGGAAGTGTCGCTTGGAATTTTGATAGAATGGGTATTATCTTGATTGAAGAATCAGTTGTAGATGAAGATAAATTATTTAATCTTTCTATTGAGAATGATGCTAAGGATTTTAAAATAGAAGATGGATATTATAAGTTATTTTTTGATCATGATATTCTCTATGAAAAGATTGAGTTAATTGAAAAAATACCAATAGAGATTGATTCTTCATTTATTGCACTAATACCAAAAGATTTTATTAAGGTTTCAAAAGACGAAGGCGAAAAGGTCGAAAAGTTAATTGATGCTTTAGACGATTTAGACGATATTCAGGATGTTTACTCAAACTATGAAATTGAGGAATTATCATGATTATAATGGGATTTGATCCTGGGTTAACCAATACCGGATATGCTGTGCTTGAAAAAAAAGCAAATAATATTACCTTCATTGAGTCAGGTTTAATCAAACCTAAAAAAGGAAAAGAGCTTTCAGCGCGGTTATTTACTATTTTCTCAGAAACTACTAAGTTAATTGAGAATTTTAGTCCTAATTTGGTAGTTATTGAGAATGTATTTTATGGTAAAAATGTACAGTCTGCCATAAAATTAGGGCAAGCAAAAGCATCAATAATGCTTTCAGCAGAGAAATGCGATGTTGATTTGGTTGATTATTCTCCTCGAGAAATTAAACAATCAATTGTAGGAAATGGATCAGCATCAAAAGAGCAAGTTGCTTTTATGGTAAAAAAGATTTTTAAACTAAATGACCAGGCTTTCCAAAGCACTGATGTTTCAGATGCTATTGCTGTGGCTTGGTGTGGAGCTAATAGGAAAATAAAATGATTGATTCAATTACAGGTATTATCCAAAGAAAAGAACCTACAAACCTTTTTATTGATATGAATGGTCTTGTTTTTAATATATCTATCTGTCTTAAAGATTATGAAGAACTTCCTGATTTGAATCAAGAAATTACTATACTCACCTATTTAAATGTAAGAGAAGATTTGATGGAGCTTTATGGTTTTTTAGAGCATGATAGAAGAAATTTATTTATCCAACTGATAGGAGTTTCAGGAATTGGACCAAGAACAGCTATTAACTTACTTTCGAATATTTCTGTTGCACATTTCAAGGACAACATTGTTGCTGAAGATGTAAAATCTTTAAGCTTAATTCCGGGTATTGGTCCCAAGACTGCAAAAAGGATTATTCTTGATATAAGAGAGAAGATAACAAAAGATAAAGCAACTACAGAAGATTTAGATGTTTCAAAGATTAACTTTACATACGATGATATTTATACTGCACTTTCTTCTTTGGGGTACAGAAAAAATCAAATTGATAAGGCAATCAAACAGTTAACAAAAGAAAATAGTTTTGAAGGCAATATTGAAGATGTCATTAAAAAAGTGTTAAGTATAATTCGATGAGCGATTTCCTCAAAACAACATTATACGATTGTCATAATAATTTGAAAGCAAAGTTGGTTCCTTTTGCAGGATTTTTAATGCCTTTACAGTATACTGGAATCATCGATGAGCATAAACATGTTAGATCAAAGGTTGGTTTATTTGATGTAAGTCATATGGGTGAATTCATTGTAAGCGGAGAAAATGCTAAAGAATTCTTACAGAAGGTTACTATTAATGATATAGATGCTTTAAAGCCTGGAAAAGCGCAATATACTGCGTTATGCAATGAAAATGGTGGGATACTTGATGATTTCTTAATCTATCATTTATCGGACCATTATATGTTAGTAATTAATGCATCTAATATTGATAAAATTTTTAGTTGGCTTCAACAGCATTTATTCGAGGGAGTGACATTGAAAGATATATCAAAGGATACGGGTCTATTAGCAATACAAGGTCCCATGTCTAGAGATGTATTACAGAGTTTTTATCCAAATATTGATTCATTAAAATATTATGAAACATTAATGCCGGATGCTGATGGAACAATTGTTGCACGAACGGGCTATTCAGGCGAATTAGGTTTTGAGATATATGTACCAAATAATAAAATTATTGATTTATGGAATCAATTATTAGGTGCGTCAGATGACATACGACCTGTTGGTTTGGGATGTAGAGATTCTCTGAGATTAGAAATGGGATATTGTCTATATGGCCATGAACTAAATGAATCAATTAATCCTATTGAAGCAGGTCTATCTTGGATTACAAAGATAGATACAGGATTTATTGGATCGGAATCTCTTTCAGATATTAATATAGAGAAAAAATTAGTACCATTAGTGTTAAGTGATAGAGCAATTCCTAGAGCAGAATATAAGATCTTTGATGATAATGATAATGAAATTGGATTTATCACAAGCGGAGCAATGTCTCCTAGTTTACAATTGGGTATTGCTTTAGCTTATATAGACTTACCTTATGCAAAAGACTTAAATTCTTTTAATATTAAGATTCGTAATAATACATTTACTATGGATAAAACAAAACTTCCATTTTACAAAGATGGGACATATTTAAAATAATGGATAAGAGAAGAATACAGATTATTGGATGGTTGCTAGGTTTTTGCTCTCTATTGATTTTAGGATCGATGATTGGTTATGATGCTTCTGAAGAACCTTCGCTAGTGTCTAGCTCTATTAATAACCCTTTTAATATTGTAGGAGTTTATGTTGGATATTACTTAATAAAGTTAGGTTTTGGATATGCTGCATATATGATTCCTATCATTGGATTAACTGCATCTTTCTATCTGATATCAAATTTTAGTTTTATGCTATCAAGACTTATAAGCTACCAATTAATATTCCTTCTCTATCTATCAATCACGCTAGGATTATTTCAAAACTACAATCTTTTTTCATCCGATATTAGCTATGAATATTCAGGTTTATTAGGCGGTCTAGCACTCAGTCTATTGCATGATTGGATTGGATTAGCTGGAACCATAAGCTTTTTAAGTATCTTATGGATACTGCTTTTTGTAGGATTCTTTAATTTAGATCTTTATAAGGTTTTTCAATCTATAACATCATTTATTGAATCTAAAATTGATTCATTAAAAAATATCGAGTGGAAAACTAACTCAAACGAAAAAGAGCAAGTAGAGACAGTAGAAGATAAAAAGATTATTGATGATGAATCTTTTCTTGATAATATAAGCAAACAAGATTCAGAAGAAGATATATCGACTAATATTGCAGAAGACATTCCTGAAGAATCAATGATCTCTGAAGAAGTTAATGAAGAAGATATTGATACAGTAGATTCAGATTCTGAGATGTCAATTGAAAAAGGCGTTATTGAAAAAGAAGTGGATATTGATCAGAAACGATCAAATTCTATTATTAGGAAAGATTGGAAATTTCCATCTACAGATTTACTAGAGCTTGTTTCAGATCAATCAGAGGAACTAAGTAGTGACTATCTTAAAGATAGAGCCGAATTCTTACGTAATTCCATTTCAACTTTTGGAGTAGAAGGACAAACAGGTTCAATCAAAACAGGTCCAATTATTACATTATTTGAAATAGAGCCAGCAGAGGGCGTTAGAGTAAATAAGTTTGTTCAACTTTCAGATGATATTGCAAGAGTAATGGAAGCAGATAGGGTAAGAGTCCTAGCTCCTATACCTGGAACATCACTTGTCGGAGTTGAAATTCCAAACGACAATCCTCAAACAATTTATTTGAAATCTGTCATTAATTCTGAGAAATATTTACAGTCAAATGCAAAGCTAAAGTTAGCTATTGGTAAAGGTATTCTTGGAGATATTTCTATTCTAGATTTAGTAGAAATGCCACACCTTTTAATTGCAGGAACAACTGGATCAGGGAAGTCTGTTTCTTTGAATACTATTATTGTTAGCCTTCTTTATCAGTTAAAACCAGATGAAGTAAAATTTGTAATTATTGATCCTAAAAAAGTAGAAATGTCTCTATATAAAGGTCTTGAAGATCATTATTTATTGAAATTTGATGGGATTGATGAGTCAATTATTACAAAGAAAGATAACGCTATTCTTGCTTTAAGATCACTCGAAAAGGAAATGGATGCAAGGTATGATTTGCTTGCTGAATCTGGCAAAAGAAATATTGCTGAGTATAATAGTATGATGAAAAAATCTAAAAAAGATCTTATGCCATATATTGTTCTTATGGTTGATGAGCTTGCTGATTTAATGATGTATAGCCCTAGAGATGTTGAGGCTCCTATTGCTAGGTTAGCTCAATTAGCAAGAGCGGTTGGTATTCATTTAATTATTGCTACACAAAGACCTTCTGTTGATGTTATTACAGGTGTTATTAAAGCAAACTTTCCTGCTAGAATAGCATTCCAAGTAGCTACAAAAATTGATTCTAGAACAATTTTAGATGTTAATGGCGCAGATAAATTAATTGGAAAAGGAGATATGCTTTATCAGAAACCAGGATCTTCATCTCCTGTAAGAATGCATGGCGCTTTCGTAACCTTAAAAGAAATAGAAAATCTGGTTGAATACATATCAAAGCAACCAAAACCAAATGAAATTATTCTTGAGACTATTCGAGATAATACAAGCACTTTGAATGGCAATGAAGATGGTATTGAGGATGAGCTTCTTGAAAAGGCAATTGAAATTGTTGTAGTAAGCAAACAAGGATCCATTTCGTTATTACAAAGAAGGTTATCTGTGGGTTATTCTAGAGCTGCAAGGTTGGTAGATGAGATGGAAAGATTAAAGATTGTAGGACCTTTCACCGGTAGTAAGGCACGTGAAGTTCTTGTAGATGAATCTTATCTAGAAACAATCAAAGATGATCAAGAAATATAGCTTAATTCTCTTAATTAGCGTCTCCTTTACGCAAAATATAATCGAAAAAGATATCGCTCTATTTATCGATAGTATCAATAATAGAACTTTAGATTTAGTTATTGAAAAAGATAATGTTGATAGCGATGCAAAATTATCTGTTCTAAATGAGAATATTTATTTTGACACATCAAGTGAAGACGGAACAATTGCTATCATAGACAGTGTAAGTATTGTAACATATGACTTTAATAATGAAGTAATAATAATGGAAACTGTAGATAATACATTTTTAGATATCTTTAATAGCAATAATCTATCAAAATACAAAGTAGTGCAAAAAAGTATCCAATATGGAATATGCAGTATTGATTATGAATTGGAATCTCTATTAACATCCGTTGAATTTGATATAAATTCAAAAGAGATTATATCGATTGAGGTAAGAGACGGTGATGTCGTTTTATTTAAATCTCGCATAAAAGATATCTCTGGGTTTAATAACTCTATTGAAGGTAATAATTTTGATGATTGGAAAGTATTAGATTGGAGAGAAGTTAAGTAATATGTTTGATGCAATATTTCTAGATAGAGATGGAACAATTAGCCATGATCCTTATGGCTATATTAATAGTCTTTCTGACTATAAGTTTTTTGACTACACATTTGAGGCTTTAGAGATATTAAATAAGCATACTGATAAATTTGTCATTGTTACCAATCAGTCAGGATTGTCTTCAGGCAAGATTGATATAGAAAATCTAGAAGAGATAAATCGTTTTATTTATCAAGAATTTGAGAAAAGAGACTTGCCTTTGAAAAAAATATACTTTGCTGAAGATTATGATGAAAGCTATCACTCAATGAGGAAGCCTGGAATTGGAATGTTTGCAAAAGCCAAAGAAGAGTTTGATATTGATTTATCAAAAAGTTTAATGATTGGCGACTCTGTAGTTGACATGCAAGTAGGAGATAGGCTTGATATGAAAACTATTTTCTTATTAACTGGTTTTGGAAAAGAATATCTAAGCGAAGTAGAAGAAAAATGTAGTCCTAATTTCATAGCAAAAGATTTATTACATGCAGCAAGGGAGGTTACATCAATATAGGAGTTATATATGGAGGAAATTCAGAAGAAAGTGAAGTTTCTATAAGATCTGGAAAGGCTATATCTAGTGCGTGCAATAAAATAGGTCATCATATCTCTGAATTTCATATATCAGAAAATAGCATTGATAGCATTCTTCCTTCGCTTAAAGAGTTAGATTTTACTTTCTTAGCATTGCACGGAGTTTTTGGAGAAGATGGGTCTGTTCAAGAGATATTAGATAAAAATAATATAATATATAATGGTTCTCAATCATCTTCATCTAAGAATTGTTTTGATAAAAACTTTACGAAAGAAATTGCTCAAGACAATAATATTTCAACACCTAGTTTCACTATTATAAACGGAGAAAGTTTTAATATCGATTCTTTTAAGTTCAGTAAGTGCGTTATTAAGCCAAACAAACAAGGAAGTTCAGTTGGATTTTCTATTATAAATGATAGCAAGGAAATTGAAGATGCATTACAATCTGCTCTTGAGCATGATAGTCATGCTCTCATAGAAGATTATATTGAAGGTCGTGAGATTACTGTTTCTATATTAGGTAAACAGGCACTTCCTGTGATAGATATACAGCCAAATCATGGCATATATGATTATAGAGCAAAATATACAAAGGGAGAAACCCGGTATATTTGCCCTGCACAAATTGATAGCTCCTTATCAATAGAAATCCAAAACGCTGCACTGAAAGTTCATCAATTATTAGATTGCAAAGTATACTCAAGAGTGGATTTTCGACTAGATAAAAACAATAAATTTTGGCTATTAGAAATAAATACACTTCCAGGCATGACAGAAACAAGCCTATTTCCAATGGCAGCAAAAGCTAGCGGATTATCTTTTGAAGATTTAATTGATAAAATTATTAAATTGTCTTTAGAAAAATGAAACTACAATTTTATAATTCAATTACATCTGAAAAAGAAGAGTTTAAACCAATATCAGACAATGAAGTGTTGGTTTATGGTTGCGGTCCAACAGTTTATAATGCTCCACACATAGGAAATTTTAGAACATTCGTTTTTTATGACTTGCTCAATAGAGTTCTTATGCAAAATGGATATACTGTAAGGAATGTTATTAATATCACCGATATAGATGACAAGATTATCGATAGAATTAATAATGAAGATGTTACGTTTGATGATTTGACCAAAAAATATGAACGCCTTTTCTTAGATCAGTCAGCATCGCTTAATATTTTACCTTCTACTATCAATCCTAGAGCATCAGAATACATATCAGATATGATTGACTTTATTAAATCTTTAATAGATCAAGGTGCTGCCTACGAGGTAAATGGCAATGTATTTTTTGACACAAAATCATATAACAAGTATGGAAAATTTGTCAATGTTAACGATGAAAATTTATCGAAAGAAAATGATGGTCTGGGAAAGAAGCATCCCAATGATTTTTCATTATGGAAAGCATGGAAAGAATCTGACGGTGAAATTACATGGAAATCAGATTGGGGCAATGGTAGGCCTGCATGGCATACAGAATGCGCTGTATTAGGTACACAATTATTAGGAAAATCTATAGATATTCACTGTGGTGGAATTGATTTAAAATTTCCGCATCATGAAAATGAATCAGCTCAAGTAGAAGCATTGCTAGGTGATCAGTTTGCAAACTACTGGCTTCATGCAGAACATCTAATTTTTGATAGTGAAAAAATGAGTAAATCTTTAGGAAATACATTAGATATTTCCGATTTATTGGAACAATATTCTCCGGAGACACTGAGATTATTTTTATTGTCATCTCATTATCGATCAAAAGTATCATTTTCAGATAAAAAATTAGACGATTCATCAAAGATGATAGATAAGATCAATAGATTTAGTAATAATTTTGATTTAGATACTATTGATACTGGAGGTAGAGAATATAGCAATTCTCAATTAGCTTTTTTAGATGCTTTAAACGATGATTTGAATACTCCAGAAGCTCTTGGTGTATTTTTTGATTTTATTAACAAAATGAATAAAAAAATAGATAATGAGTTAATGACGGAAGATTTAAAGGCGGAATCAAAAATATTTATCAATTTATTTAATGCAATTTTTAATACTATTAATACATCTTTACCTGACAAAGATAATATACCTGAAAATATACAAAATCTTGCCTCTTTAAGAGAAGAGATGAGAGATAAGTCTGACTGGAATGAAGCAGATAATCTAAGAGAAAAGATCGAAAAATTAGGGTGGATTATTGAAGATACAAAAGATGGTCAGAAGCTCCTCAAAAAGAAATAATTTGTTTTCCTGCTAATTCTTCTTATATTTCGTCGCTTTTACCTACGCGTGCGTGTATAGGTGTATATAAAAATTGCATTGCCGGTGTAGCTCAGTTGGTAGAGCAAGTGATTTGTAATCACTAGGTCGGGGGTTCAAGTCCTCTCGCCGGCTCAGTTTTTTAGGTAGAAGTAAGTTATTTGAAAATTTTTTGTCCTACTATCAGGTAGTATTGAGTATTAGGATTTCGGGCAAATGGCCGAGTGGTTAAAGGCAGCAGACTGTAAATCTGCCGACGTAAGTCTACGGAGGTTCGAATCCTTCTTTGCCCACAAGGTTTTGCGAGTGTAGCTCAGCTGGTAGAGCATCAGCCTTCCAAGCTGAGGGTCGCGCGTTCGAATCGCGTCACTCGCTCAAGAATTATTGCCTGCGTAGCTCAGTAGGTAGAGCACTTCGTTGGTAACGAAGAGGTCACCGGTTCAATCCCGGTCGTAGGCTCACAAAAAATTGAAAATTTGTATTTTATAAAATAAAGGAGATAAGAAGATGGCTAAAGAAGTATTTAAAAGAGATAAGCCTCACTGTAATGTTGGTACAATTGGTCACGTTGACCATGGAAAGACTACGTTAACTGCAGCTATTACGCAAACTCAAGCGAATTTGGGATTAGCTGAACAACGTTCTTTTGACACGATCGATAATGCACCTGAGGAAAGAGAAAGAGGAATTACAATCCAAACTGCTCACGTAGAGTATGAGACTGCAAATCGTCACTATGCTCACGTTGATTGTCCTGGTCACGCCGATTATATTAAAAATATGATCACTGGTGCTGCACAAATGGACGGTGGTATTCTTGTTGTGAGTGCTGCAGATGGACCTATGCCTCAAACTCGTGAGCACGTTCTTTTAGCTCGCCAGGTTAATGTTCCAAGTCTAGTGGTTTTCATGAACAAATGTGACCAAGTAGATGATCCGGAACTTCTTGAGCTAGTAGAGATGGAGCTTAGAGATTTATTAACTGAGTACAAGTTTGATGGAGATAATACTCCAATCATTAAAGGAAGTGCTTTAAAAGCTCTTGAAAATCCTACGGATGCTGAAGCAACAAAATGTATTGCTGAGCTAATGGAAGCTTGTGACTCATATATTCCTCAACCAGAAAGAGCGCTTGATAAGCCGTTCTTAATGCCTGTTGAAGATGTGTTTAGTATTACAGGTAGAGGAACTGTTGGAACAGGTAGAATCGAATCAGGTAAGATCAAAGTCGGTGACGAAGTTGAGCTTATTGGTTTAGGTTCTGATATGACTACCACTGTTACAGGAGTAGAAATGTTCCAAAAAACACTCGAAGAAGGAGAAGCAGGAGATAACGCTGGTCTTCTAATGAGAGGTATTGAGAAAGAGGATTTAAAAAGAGGTATGGTTGCAGCTGCTAAAGGTTCAATCACTCCTCACACTAAGTTCAAAGCAAATGTATATGTTTTGAAAAAAGAAGAAGGTGGCAGACATACTCCATTCTTTAACAATTACAGACCTCAGTTCTATTTTAGAACTACAGATGTAACTGGAGTAGTTACATTACCTGAGGGAACTGAAATGGTTATGCCTGGAGATAATGTTGAAATGTCAGTTGAACTAATTACACCGATTGCTATGAATCAAGAGCTAAGGTTTGCTATTAGAGAGGGTGGACATACAGTAGGGGCTGGCGTCGTTACTGCTATTGAAAGCTAAACTGTGGCAGGCAATAGTAAAAGAGCAATTGTAAGACTTGAGAGTTCTGCAGGGACAGGGTATCGCTATACTGTTACTAAAAATAAGAGTAAGCATCCCGACAAACTTGAATATAAAAAGTTTGACCCTGTAGCTCGCAAGCATGTTCTTTTTAAAGAAATAAAATAAAATAGCAAATAGGTGAGTAGCTCAATTGGTAGAGCATCGGTCTCCAAAACCGGGGGTTGCGGGTTCAATTCCTGCCTCACCTGCAAAAAGGGAAAAGTATGTTAAAAGCGGTAAAAGATTTTTTAAATCAAGTATACCTGGAAATGAATAAAGTTTCTTGGCCAAGCTACTCTGAATTGAGAGGATCAACTTATCTGATTATTATTTTTTTCTTAGTGTTTGCATTATTTTTGTTTGGAATTGATTGGGTAATTCAACAATTGGTAAGAGTGGTATTATGAATTGGTATAGTTTAAGAGTGATGTCAGGTAAAGAGGAAAAAATTAAAGATAGTATTTTCCGTGAACTTGCATACGAAAAAGAAATAGCAGAAAACGTTGAAGATATCTTAATACCAACTGAAAATGTAATAGATATTAAAAATGGAAAGAAACAAGTAAAGAAAAAAGTATTCTTTCCTGGATATATTCTTTTAAAAATGGAAATGAATAACGAAACAAAGTTTTTTATTGAAGGGATCGATGGTGTAATGAGTTTTGTTGGACCTAAAGGTAATCCACAGTCATTAAATGATATTGAGATTAAAAGAATCGTTGGTTCTTTTGATCCGGACGATGATTCTTCAGTAGATGAGATTGAAGAAATACCGTTTAAAGTTGGAGATTCTGTCAAAGTCACTGATGGACCTTTCAAAGATTTCAATGGTCTTATTCAAGAGATTAATGATAAAAACAGAATTAAAGTTAACGTCAATATTTTTGGTCGTCCAACACCTATTGAGTTAAGCTTTAACCAAATATTAATAGAGAATTAAAAAATGGCAGAAAAAGAAAAAACAGGACTTATTAAATTACAAATTCCAGCTGGGCAAGCAAATCCTGCTCCGCCTGTAGGGCCTGCTTTAGGTCAACACGGTGTGAATATTATGGATTTTTGTAATGCTTTCAATGAGGCTACAAAAGAATTACAGGGAATGTTAACTCCTGTGATTATAACAGTTTACAAAGATAGATCTTTTACTTTTGAAACAAAATCTCCACCAGCATCTACTTTGATTATGAAAGAATTGAATATGAAAAAAGGATCTCAAGAGCCAAATAAGGATAAAGTAGGATCAATAACTATTGCGCAATGTAAAAAAATTGCTGAAATGAAAATGAAAGATTTAAATGCTCATACAGTAGACCATGCAGCTGAGATGATTGCTGGGACTGCTGTTAGTATGGGACTTGAGGTGGATAGATGAAAACTACAAAATTTTCAAAATTGGTTTTAGATAAAATAGACAATTCTAAGTTTTATGATATAGATGAAGCAATGTCTCTGCTGATGGAATTTAAAAGGCCAACTTTTTCTGAGTCTGTTGATGTTGCATTTAATTTAGGAGTTAATCCTAGACATGCAGAGGAAAATATTAGATTAAGCTTAGTTTTACCTCATGGAGTTGGAAAAAACGTTTCAGTTTTAGCTATAGTTAATTCTGAGAAGGAAGCAGAAGCAAAAGAAGCAGGAGCAGATTTTGTAGGAAGTGAAGAATATCTTGAGAAGATTAAATCAGGATGGACTGATGTTGACAAGATAGTAGTTACTCCAGATTTAATGGGAAAACTAGGTAAGCTAGGTAAAGTATTAGGCCCTAAAGGGTTAATGCCAAATCCTAAATCCGGTACAGTGACAAATGATATTGCGAAAGCAATCAAAGAATTAAAAGCAGGTAAATTAGATGCGAGAGTTGAGAAAAATGGTATTTTGCAATCTTCGATTGGTAAGACATCGTTTTCAGAAGAGGAGTTGAAAGAAAACTTTGAAACTCTTCGTTCTGCATTAATGTCTGCCAAACCTAATTCATTTAAAGGTAAATATTTGAATTCAATTAGTATATCCTCGACATTAGGTCCAGGAATCAATATAGGAACTGAATAATTATGCCAAGCATTAAGAATATAGATAAAGTTAAAGACTTAAGCGATAAGCTAGGTAAGGCCAAAGCGGTATATTTTACTGATTATTTAGGTCTAGATGTGGTTAGTATCACTCAATTGAGAAAAGAATTTGTGATGAAAGATGTAGAATTCACAATTGCAAAAAATACCTTAATTAAATTAGCTGCAAAAGAAGCAGGTATGTCAGGTGTTGATGATTTTCTAACAGGACCAACAGCAATGGCTGTTAGCTATGAAGATCCTACGCATCCAGCACAGGTAATTAAGAATTTTTTAAAAGATTTTGATAAGCCTTCAGTGAAAGGTATGATTTTAGATGGAGAAGTATTCAACGCAAATGAGTTTGACAGAATAGCTAATCTACCATCAAAAGATCAACTTTTATCTAAATTGGTCGGAATGTTAAATTCCCCAATGTCAAAACTGAGCAGTACTTTAGGAAGTCCTGTTTCTGGCTTATTAGGAGCACTTGAACAATTAAACTCAAAGAAAGAAGGGTAGTTAAAATGAGCACTAAAAGAGAAGATGTGTTAAAGTATCTTGAAGAAGCAAATATGATTGAAATATCTGAGCTTGTAAAAGATATCGAAGATAAATTTGGCGTAACAGCTGCTGTACCTGTTGCTGCAGTCGCAGGAGCGGCTGGTGGTGGAGATGCTGCTGCAGATGCTGCTGAAAAAAGTGATTTTAATGTAGTCTTAACGGCTGCTGGACAATCAAAGATCGCTGTGATTAAAGTTGTTAGAGAGATTTCTGGGTTAGGACTTAAAGAAGCTAAAGAATTGGTTGATTCTGCTCCTAAAGCTCTGAAAGAAGGCGTTGCTAAAGATGAGGCAGAAGGTTTAAAGTCTCAACTTGAGGAAGCCGGAGCTACAGTAGAATTACAATAATATAAATAAATATATTAATTAACCAATTTTTTGGAGGAATAGGTATTTTGAACTTAGATAAGTTGAATAACAGACATAATTTTGAAAAAATAAAAACAGCCGTAGAACTACCAAATCTTCTTGATTTACAGGTAGGTTCTTTTCATGATTTTTTACAGGAAGATGTTAAACCAAAAGACAGAGTAAAGTTTGGTTTGCATGAAGCTTTTGATAACATTTTTCCATTACAAGACAATCATGAGAACTATATACTTGAATATAAAAGCTATACGATTGGAAAACCTAGATATACTCCAAGAGAATGTGCAGATCGTGGTATTACTTATAATGTACCTCTTAGCGTCAAATTACGCTTAAAGATTACTGACGAAAAAGATAAAAAGAAGTTTTCTCAAGTCATAGATCAAGATGTTTATTTTGGTAATATGCCATATATGACCAATAAAGGTACTTTTATCATTAATGGAGCTGAAAGAACTGTCGTAACTCAACTACAGCGATCTCCCGGTGCTTTCTTTGATCAAAAATTTCATCCAAATGGTGCGAAGCTTTTTAATGCTAGAATTATACCGATTAGAGGTTCTTGGATAGATTTTACAACAGATATTAATGATATCTTGTTTACTATCATTGACAGAAAAAGAAAATTTCCAGCAACTTTACTATTAAGATCTTTAGGATTTAGTTCTGATCAAGATATCTATAATGCATTTGACCTAATTCTTGAAATGGATCCTTCTAAAATAAAGCAAGATAATCTAACTGACTATGTTACTGTTGAAGATACTATAGATATGGAGACAGGCGAATTAGTAGTTGAGGGAGGAAAAGAGTTAAATGAAACTATTGTCAGTGCTTTAAAAAATAATAAGACAAAAACTGTTAAACTTGTAGATGTAAGAAATAATATCGATAGTATGATGATTTACAATACTATCAAAAAAGATCCTACTAAATCTACAGAAGAAGCATTGTTAAAAGTATACTATTTGCTAAGAGGTAGCGAAGCTCCTAGCCCTGAATCTGCTCAGAAATTTATCGATAGAATGTTTTTCTCTCCTAAAAAATATGATTTGGGTCAAGTAGGAAGATATCGTCTAGATAAGCAGTTTAATTTAGATAACAAAGGAAGTGATTCTGTCTTAACTCATGACGATTTTCTTATCACTATTAAATATTTAATACTAATGAGAAAAGGATTAAAATCTCCCGATGACATTGATCATTTAGGGAACAGAAGAGTAAGAACAGTTGGAGAGCAGCTTAAAGTACAGTTTAATTCTGCTTTAGCTAGAATGGTAAGAACTGTATACGAGAGAATGAATTTAAGAGAATCTGAAACAATCACACCTCAAGATTTAATTAATTCTAGATTAGTAACTACAGTGATTAATACGTTTTTTGGAACCAGTCAGCTATCTCAGTTTGGGGATCAAACAAATCCGTTAGCAGAAATTACTCATAAGAGAAGAATTTCTTCTCTTGGGCCTGGAGGTCTTTCAAGAGAAAGAGCAGGTTTTGAAGTTCGAGATGTTCACTATACTCACTATGGAAGACTATGTCCAATTGAGACTCCTGAAGGTCCGAATATTGGTTTGATATCATCTCTTGCTTTAATGGCAAGAATTAATAGACATGGATTTATTGAAGCACCTTATAGGGTAGTAGATAGTCAAATAGTAAAAGATGAGTTCCTTTATCTTTCAGCTGATGACGAAGATAGAACAAACATTGCGCAATCAGGTTTAAATACTGATAGCAAAAATAAGATAAGCGATTCAAAAGTTAGAGTTAGATCTAAGGGAGACTTTCCTATTGTAGACCCAGAAAATGTTCAATATACAGATATTGTACCAAACCAAATTTTGAGTGTTGCAGCTGCTTTAATTCCATTTGTTGAGCATGATGATGCTAATAGAGCATTGATGGGTTCAAATATGCAACGTCAATCTGTGCCATTAATGAAAACGGAATCACCTATTGTAGCTACTGGAATGGAGAGAAAGGTTGCAAGAGATTCTCAATCTGTAATTATTTCACCTGTTTCAGGTACAGTTGTGCATGTTGATTCGAATAAAGTTGTGATTAAGGATAGCGGTCATCCTGATAGTACATTACTAAAAAAAGATGCAAATCTCTTTACTGTAGATTTAATTAAATATGCTCGATCTAACCAGAACACATGCTACAATCAAAAAGTAATTGTTACAGAAGGTGATAAAGTAAAGAAAGGCCAAGTGATTGCTGATGGAGCTTCAACAGATAAAGGCGAGCTAGCCTTAGGTAAGAATGTATTAGTAGCTCTAATGCCTTGGAATGGATATAATTTTGAGGATGCTATTGTTATAAATGAGAGACTTGTAAGAGATGATGTGTTTACATCTATTCACGTCAATGAAATTGAGCTAGAAGTTAGAGATACAAAAAGAGGACAAGAAGAATTAACTCCTGAGATTCCTAATGTAAGCGAAGAATCAACATCGCAGCTAGATGAAGACGGTCTTATTCGAGTGGGAGCTATTGTAGAGGAAGATGATATATTAATTGGTAAGGTGACTCCTAAAGGTGAAACAGACCCTTCTCCAGAAGAAAAGCTTCTTAGAGCAATTTTTGGAGAAAAGGCAGGAGATGTAAAAGATGCTTCTAAAAAAGCTGAACCTGGCGTAAAAGGCGTAGTCATTAAAACTGATCTTTATGAAAAAACTTCCAAGCAATCTAGAGCAGAAGTAAATGAACAGATTAAAGTATTGCAAAAGACAAAGAGAGATGATGAAAGATCTTTAAGGTCTAGCAAAGACGAGCTTCTTAAATCTATTCTTAGTAATAAAATAACTCTTGGAATAAAAGCTTCTAGAGATGGAAAGGTTCTTGTAAAGAAAGGAAGTAAATTGACATCAAAGAAATTAGATAGCTTCAATTTTCAACTATTCTCTACTGAAGATCCATGGATTTCGGGTGAAAAGACTTGGGAAAAAATACTAAAAATTATTAATTCCTTTGATCAAAGTCTTATTGATCTTGATACAGAATTAGAATCAAATATTTTTAAACTTAAAGAGGGCGATCAGCTTCAACCAGGCATTTTAAAGTTAGCTAAAGTATATGTGGCTAATAAAAGAAAAGTATCCATTGGTGATAAGATGGCTGGAAGACATGGGAATAAAGGTGTTATTGCTACAATAGTTCCTGAAGAAAATATGCCTTATCTAGAAGATGGTACTCCAGTAGATATCTGTCTAAATCCTATGGGGGTTCCTTCTAGAATGAACTTAGGCCAGCTATATGAAACTATGTTAGGTTGGGCTGGAAAAATACTTGATGAGAAGTATGAAACTCCAGTTTTTAATGGTGCGACACCTGAAGAGGTAGCAGCAAAAATGAAAGAAGCTCAATTGCCAGATACAGGTAAAGTTACATTGTATGACGGCTTAACAGGAGAAAAGATTGATAATCCGGTATTAGTAGGTTACATGTATATAATGAAATTATTTCATATGGTTGATGATAAAATGCATGCTAGATCGACTGGTCCATACTCACTAGTTACTCAACAGCCTTTAGGTGGTAAAGCACAATTTGGCGGACAGCGATTTGGTGAGATGGAAGTTTGGGCGCTTCAAGCATATGGTGCTGCTCATATTTTAAGAGAGATTTTAACAATCAAGTCAGATGATATCGAAGGTAGATCAAAGGTCTACAGTGCGCTTGTTAAGGGAGAAGATTTACCTGATCCAACAACTCCAGAAGCTTTCAATGTATTTATGAAAGAGATTCAAGGTCTTGGATTAGACATAACTTTAGATTAAAGGAAAGAAAATAAATGTACAAAGCAAATAAAAGTATTTCACTTAAACTGGCTTCACCAGAAAAGATTCTTGAAGGATCGTTTGGTGAAGTTTTAAAACCTGAAACGATTAATTATCGCTCTTATAAGCCAGAAAAAGACGGACTATTTTGCGAAAAAATCTTTGGTCCAGTAAAAGATTTTGAATGCCATTGCGGTAAGTATAAAGGCATTAGATATAGAGGTATTATATGCGATAGATGTGGAGTAGAAGTTACTACCAAGAAGGTGCGTAGAAATAGAATGGGCCATATTACTTTAGCAGTGCCAGTTGTACATATTTGGTTTCTTAAATCAATACCTAGTAAGCTAAGTTATATATTAGGTAAAAGCGCAAAACAGTTAGAAAGTGTAATATATTATGAAAATTATTTAGTAATCAATCCAGGTAAAAGCGGTCATAATCGTTTTGATTTGCTTACAGAAGAAGATTATATAGAAGCAGAGAACGAATTTGGCTATGAGGCTTCTTCGCAAGAAGAAAGAGAAGAAGAATCTCACTTCTATGCAGCCATGGGTGGAGAGGCTATCAAAGACGGATTAGCTGAAATGGATTTACTAGAGCTTAAAAAAGATCTAGAACTGATTAGCACGACAACAAAGTCGAAACAAAAGAAAGAGGATGCATTAAAAAGATTAAAAG